>JACCDG011447032.1_pt1 | contig 76379 bp, 96 predicted proteins | sample 7442471 | NCBI WGS metagenome assembly JACCDG01 (sample SAMN15323444, study PRJNA562643) | freshwater metagenome | isolation source: river surface water | place: USA:Blue River Watershed | collected 2017-08-17 | reverse complement strand
GCAATTCTTTCTATATCTTCCTCTGAAGACTCTATGTTCATATACAAATAAAACACACTCTGATTTTCAAATATTTCCTTTTCTATTTGGACATTGAGTGGTCCACAGTAGATAATGTAAAAAGACTCTGCAAAGTCAGTGCTTGAAATCTTCTCTATTAACTTTACATACTTTTCAAGTTCAATTTCAAAGTAATTTTGACCTCTATCTATTTTAATGAAGTGATTTACCATAATAAAAGACTCCCTTGAAGTAGAAAACACCCAAGATGCAAAGTTTAATATATTCATCGTTTGTGTAAGAAGTGAATAGCTAAGTGATATCGTTGCTTTCTCTTTTTTTCTTATGAATCCAGGGGTATCACCCTCTTGAACATATCCATAAGACTCTAAACAGTAAGCAATTGCATTGAAGGTGGAAAAATCTTCCATGCAAGATATAGTAACATAAAAACAAAAAGCAAATAAAAAGATATGCATAATTGCAGATTTGTAAAATCAATGTATGATGTACATATGGCAAGATATAGAGCAAGATATAGAAAAACAAGAAATCCACCTACTGTAGAAATGCCAGCAATAGCAAGTGATGAAATTGCATATGAAGAAAAAGACAATAAGAAAACAATTGAGATGAAAAAAGTTGACAAGAAAGATGCTGAATCAAAATCAAGCAAAGATGATTCTTTAGCGCCATTACTTCTTGGATTTGGAATGATTGCAGTAGTTGGATTTGCTCTATGGGCTGTTTCTAGAAGAAGCGCATCTCCTGCTTTGTATACTCAAGGGCCAGGAATGCAACAACATATAAGTATGGGACCAACAACTCTAGCAGGATTACCAATTAATAGATTTACACCCACTCCTTTAGATTCACCAGCAGCACCTACATGGGCAAAAACTCAAAGACCACAACTTGAAGTTCCTGATGGCTCACAGACTCCTCAATCAAATACAAGAGTCCCACAGTTGGGGTCAGGTCAGACTACACAAACACAGACGAACGCCCCAGATAAAGTCTCTATTGTGATTGTGTTCGACTCTGAGAACCCATCAAGAGGGAATGACATACAAGATGTAATCTCAACCTGGCTTGGTTCTAATTCAGTACAAGGAAGTCAAGCATTGATTGCAAGAGCAAGTGATTTGAATAGTTTGAGAAGTAATCTTAATGAAGAATTTGCAGAGTGGAATAGTACAAGTCCAAGAACAAGATTTATTATTGGAGATGTAAATGGAACTGGCGAAGGTAGAAAAATTGATTTTTATTATGTAGACTCAAACACACCTAGTCTACAAGGTCCATCAAGCGTAACTATTGGAAATAGAACTGATTGGCAAGCTATTATGAATACTTATTTGGGTGATTTGGTTAGAACGAGAATAATTCCTGGGAGATAGTTAATTCAACATATCATCACTACACACATTAATTATCACGTTTGAGAATAACGTTTTTCCAACCGCAACTATTTTGTTTACTAATTCTTGTCTTTCTTTTGGATAGACCACACTAAAAACATATGTGTTATTTTCAAACGTATACGTTACTTCTGAATTTGAGGCTATTTCAATAGATCGTTTGAAGAATGGTAGTGAAATTTGATTTAGTATTTTCTTTCTCATTTGTAGTCAAATGCCTCAAGTGAGAGATTAAACTGATTTGTTTCCATAACAAGGAAAAGCATCTCTTGAGCTAGATGTTTTACTTCTAGCTGTGCTCCATCTGAGTTTCTCAAGCCCTGGAAATGCATAAAAGACCTGAAGTTGAAACTAAGATCAATTGTGTATTGGTGATTGTGTGGCAGATAAAATCTAGCTGATTCTTTAGCTCTTTTTCTTGTAAAACCTGATGCTACCAACCTCTCAATGGTTGTATGATATTTCTCGAATGCTTGTTTTGTTGATTCTTCAAGTTCTTTAACCATATCTTCTGGCCAATCAACAGGTAAGTAATACTTATCTTCTTTTAGTTCTTTGTATCTTGCGCTTTCTGAATTTAGGGATACTCCTATTCTATGTTTTAGGATATGAATGTGTGTAGCAATGTCTGTTGTGCAGATAAAGTGGAGCATTGATTTTTCAAATGGTGTATGATGGCCATTTGATGCAAGTTGTTTAAGAAAAGGACCGATTCTATTTTTCTTTTCAGTAGTTAATTCTGCATTTGTAGAAGTCCAAGCTGAACATGCATGAATTTCATCAGAGCCATAGAAACCAACTAATTTTACTGTGTTTTCCATGAATTAACATAGTATAAGAATTGGTTTTGTCAATAGTCTGTCTTTAACATATGAGCAATTTTTTTTGGAAGAAAACTAGCATTTATTGGGAATATATTTGATTTTGGATCAAAATCTGGTGGAAAAACAGGATTATTGATTGTCGTAAAGGATACGTTAATTTGATTAGGCTCTGTTTTTGATAAATAAACAAGGGGAAATCCATCACTGAAGTCAGAAACATCAATAAACATTTTATTATTTGAGCTAAAATTGAGCCTGCCTAAATAATTATCCAAATATGGTTGATTGAATTGATTAAAAACAAATTTATAACTAGCCATTTCAGAAAGAAATGAAATTACCTCTATTACCCTATTTATTTCGTGACAATAATTAATCATTTTACATTCAAGGCTAACATAATCTGTATTTAGATAAAATGTGTTTAGATAAAATGATATCTTGTATTTTTTATTTGACTTATGTTTGTTGTAATACGAAAACCGATTAATTGATTCAAGAATAAAACCATAATCAATAAGGTGCTCAAAAACTTTAATTCTGTCTTTTTCTTTTGCTATTATATTAGCAAAACTTTCTCTTTTTTGTAAAGTCTCTTTTTCAGATGGAAACTTCATGTGATATGAATAGCATTTGGTTAATATTCACTCAGGTCAATGACGTTGCCACAGCCAAAACACTTAAGGTATTCACGAGTACAAAGGTGATGAAAGCAAGCTGATTTGCATGTTGATTGCTTTTTTGCAAACTTTATGTAAAGAGTATCTATGTTAAGAACAAGTTTATTAATAGCATAGAGCAAATCGTCTATACTGACTTGGCCGGGAATTGAGAAACTCATCCATCTGTCTTTGGTTTCAAAATGTATATCAACGGTATTAATATGTGATTGTGGAAAAAATACTGACATTTTTGATTTGTTACCAGACACAATAACTTCTTTTGTAAATGTTTGGTTTTCTTCATTTTCATAAAATCCATGTTCTTCTATAAGCTTAATTACTTTATCTTCTCTATCTCCATTAACTCTTATCATAACTAATTATAGCACTCAAGTTTATTTGTAAAATTCTTCTGGAAGATACTTCCTACAACAACTTGCATAAAAGAATGTTGTGCCAAATTCCATATTATAGAAACAGCTTGTCTTTTCGCACAGTGCTATTTTACATAACAAGTCAATATTTGAAACAAGTTTCTTAAATATAGAAATATCAAAAGAGCATACATTTATACTGAAAGTATCTAGTCTTTTCTCTTTTTGTGTTATAGGCCAAACCCATGAAAGTATTGAATAAGTGCTATCATAAGTTGATCTTTTGGCAACAAAAAGCGCAATCACTAAAACTTCATCCGAATCTACAATTATTGTTTTGGTGTATTCTCTAATGTTATTTACGAATCCGTTCTCTTCAAGAAACAAGACAGCATCTTTGTTCCATTCGTTTAGAATAGTCATTTATTGATATAGCAGATTTTTATTCTAACATTTTATGATCAAAAAATTGATCACAATTATTGCATTTGAAAATCGCATCTTCGCTATCAATATAAAAAGCACAGGCTGATTTTTTGCTAAGATAAGAGCGGCATGTTAAATATCTAGAGTCTTTAAGTATTAAGTCAAGTTTAGAGATAAGCTCTGTAAAAACAATAAGGTAGAAATATGGGTATTCCATACTAAACGAAGGGGTTACTGATTGTGAATCGCCTATAGATATGAAGCACGATCCTCCTATCGCTTCAATATCATCAAAACTGACACGAAGAATAATAGTCCTTGAGTCAAAAACTATCTTTTTTAAGAAGAAACATGAATTTCTGCCATAAAACCCATTCTCTTCAAGAAACAAAATTGCTTTTTTCTTTATCTCATCTGTAAAAATCATTCATAAACATAGCACAATCCATTATTTTAAGACTCTAACATTTTGATTATATCATATTTGTTAATCCCGCAAAAAACAAAATATTCATTTGCTGAAAAAGAAATATAGCTATGATCTGAAAAGTCTTTCCAAATCTCACTAGCGATAAAGTTAATATTGTTTAACAGAATCATTAGCGGCTCCATCATTCTATGATAGTCAAACGCTAATTGAAATCTAATGAATTTTGTAGTAGAAGAAATATCCACACAACAGTGTGTATTGTATATGCCTACATAAAGTCTGTATTCTGCTTTATTTATCATAATATTTTTCTCACCCCGATTGGTGAAAGTAACAAAACCAGATTCTTCCAAAAATAGATTGATTTTTTCAGTAAACTTTACTTTATCTGCTTTGGGTCTTATATATTTAGTCATAATTTGATATAGCATCAGCGATAATTTCTATATTTGAGAGAAGTCAAACATAAGATCATCTGCATTGTATCTGGCAAACGAATAGATTTCGTCATTTTTTCTTGACCATAAAGCAATTACACTAGCATCTGGAAAATGCAATTTTGTTTTTTTTGTAACGATTAATACTGCGCTTTCAATTTTTGATATTACTTCCTTAAGAATATTTAACGAGTTATCGTTGCCATGATTTATTTGATCAATTATAAAACTAACCTCCAAAACTGACTCGTCACGATTTTCATTCAAATCTAATCCAAAACAATTTACATCAATATTGTCACCCGTATTTATGAAAACGACTACCATGTAGGTTTTTTTATCAACTAATATTCTTTTTATAGGATAAGTGGAGTATCCATCAAGTTCATTTTTGACATATACGAAACCATTCTCCTCAAGAAGCAATATAATTTTCTTATTGAATTCATTTTGCTTTGTATATTCTTTGCTATATTTGCCCATCTATTGTTATAGCATTTTAGACAGAATTGCATTGTTTGATAAGTTCATTCATAAATTCTATTGCTTCTTCTTTTGAAGTTGCTGTAAAGATTTTTATACCAAAGTTGGACCATTTTTCATGACATTTGACTTGATTTTCTCTCAATTTGCAGCCAGGACGTTTGACTTCAATTGCAAAAAATTGTCCAAGTCCATTCTTGAGCTTCAAACAACCAATTAAATCTGGTGATCCTTGACCCAAGCCTTGCTTGATTCTCTGTATATTTCCATCACTTCTTACAGCATCTAAAAGACCAACTGAATTTCTAAACAGCAATACATTTTCCATACTGCCAATAGCCACAAATATCTCATTCTGAATCTGCTTCTCAAGCTTCTTATTATTTGATTTTTTAGGAAGTTTGTCTTTTGTTTCAACTAACGAACTATCTTCTATTGAGTTATCAACAAACCCCTGTATAATCTTCTTCTTATTTTTTCTTGAGTTCATAATTATTACTAGCACTGAGTAATGGTAAGTAAAGCTGTTTATGCTATTTTTGTTACGATTGGGTAGTTTGGCTTGGAAATAACAACTTTTTCAGTGAAAAACGAATCAGTATCGGGCAACTTGTGATGAGTAAATCCAAGAAAACTGAGAATTGATTCACATATCGTTGGAATTACTGGCAAAAGCAAAAAAGATGCTTTAGCTACACACTCAAGTGTTATGAGTATGATCGTGTTTATTCTTTCTTGTGATTTATCTGTATTTTCTTTCCTAAGTTTCCAAGGCTTATTCTCATCAAAGAACTTATTTGCTTTCTTTATGATTTCAAGTGTTGTATGAATCCCTTGTTGGTGTTCGTAATTATTCCACTGAATAGTTGCTTTTCTGTAAAGGTCGCTAATTGCATCTCTGAATACTTTATCTTCTTCTGTAAGCGATGAAAGATCAAGGCATTGGGTGTTTTCATCTACGAATGGTAAGCATCTATAATGAAGATTTCCAAGGCCATTGACTATGTTTGTATTGTAGGCTTCAATCAATGAATTTGCATCAAATTCACTATCCTTTTCTGTTGGGAACGAAGACAGAAGATAAAATCTAAGTGCTTCAGATGTGTATTTGTCAATGATTTCATTGATTTTGATTGGTTGTTGTTTTCCAGCTTCAATGAGTGACTTGCCTGTCTTTTGGCCTTTATTGAGAATATAGCTGTGTACGAAGAGTTTTTTTGGCGGCTCAATATTGAAAGCAAATAGGAAACAAATCCAATATATTGCGTGAAATTTTAGAATATCTTTTGCAAGGAAGTGAACGAATTCTTCATTGTCTTTTTTGTAATCTAGATAGCTAACAAGTGCATCAAACCAAACATAAATTACATGACTTGGATTATTTGGAACTGGAATTCCCCAAGTGAAGCTGGTTCTAGAAACAGGAATGTCTTTGAGGTCTTCATTCTGTAGAAATGCGAGAACTTCATTTCTTCTTGAATTGGGTTGAATAAAGTCTGGACTGTTGTTTATGAAGTCTAGTAGTTTTTGTTTGTATTTGCTGAGTCTAAAGAAGTAACATTCTTCTTCTACTTGCTTTGGTTCTTTGAGATGATCTGGACATTGATTATTTACAAGTTCTTTTGGAGTCTTGAATGACTCACAGCCAACACAGTAAAGACCACTGAATGTGGAAAGGTAAATGTCGTTGTTTGCGATACATTGATTCCAACGACGAATTACATTTTCTTTGTGCAAATCAGAGGTGGTTCTTACAAAGTTTGATTGTTCAATAAGTAGCTTATTGAAAAGCTGGAAGAATTCACTTGAGTATTTATCAACAAGTTCTTGAGGTTGAATGTTGAGAGATTTTGCTTTTTCTTGTATTTTTTGACCATGTTCATCTGTGCCTGTAATTAGGTTAACGCTGTGCTTATGAAGCCTGAAATGTCTGGAATAGGCGCTTGCCAGAATAGTTGTATAAGCATGACCAATATGCGGTGATCCATTAGTGTAATAAATTGGAGTTGTTATGAAAAGGCTTCGATTAGGCATAATATGTTCATAGCACGTTTTAGTAAATTCAATATTTAACAACTGCTAATTTAGAAAATTGCAAATTTTCTTGACCAGCATGTGCTATGCTGAAGCTATGAAAAAGTGCCCATTTTGCAAAAGTGAAACTATTGAAAAATACGCATATGCTCCTGAATTGGAAATAGGAAACAAAAGATTTAATCTTAATCCGCGAGATATTCCCAAATGCAAATCTTGTAAAGAAGAGATTTTAGACTCTGTTCAATTAATTAAAATTGATCTTGAATTTTGCGAAATACTTCTTAACGAGCCTCTTGATGGTGAGGCTTTTTGCTTTTGTATAAAGTCTCTTAGGCTTTCTAAGAAAAATCTTGCTTCTGAATTAAGGCTTTCTGAAGAAACAATAGGATACATGAAAAAAACAAACATCAAATTACCTAATGAAATTAATCTCTTTCTTAAAGAGAAACTGAAAGCGGAGAGAAATAGAGACTTTAAAGCAGAAAGCAATGCTCTTTTAAAACATCTTACATCATTAATATGTCAGGCAAAAAATGAAGAAACAAAGAAAAAACTTAAGTTAAACTAAACTTACCTCAAACCTTGAATTGATCCAATTTCTTTTGGAACCAAGAGAAGATTTGTGTTTGGCAAATATGAGTCAGGAAAACTGTTAATTTCATAAACTGATTCTTTTTTATTTGCGGTTAACATAGTTGCATTCAGCTTATTTCTATTATTCTTGTCTATAAAAATCAACGGAATACTTATTTTTGATGGAAGCTTGAAGTTAAGATGATAATCGTAAGAAACAACAGGATTCTCAAATGGATTGAGGCAGAAACCATTATCTGCATAAATAACTTGTACATTTATTGATGTATTCTCTGAAATAACTTCTATTTCTTGGAAAGAAAATAGCTCTTTGACTAGATTTTCAAATTGAATCAATTCTTCAAGTTTTAGTATTCCATCTTTGGATGATAAGCTAAAGCTTAAATTATCTAGATTGATTAGAAATACATTTGTGTATTCGTAATATGATTTGTTTTGTTTGGTCCAAATGCAGTTATTGAATTTAAAATCTAATTCATATAGATATTTAGAAATTTCGTATAGGTTTTTTAGTTCATTAATTCTTTGAGAGCTTTTGTCCATTTGAAATGGATAGCATTTTTATTATCTGATATTGTCAATCTTTGGTAGAAACTTAGGAAGGAGTATTATATTAGAGTACGGTTCATATTCACTTGGAAATGAGTTTCTATTCCAAGGCGCAAATTGGTTTTTTCCATTTGAAATAAGCAAGAAGTTCATAAAATGAATCCTGTATTTATTGTTTTTGTCTGTGAAAACAAGTGGAAAATCAACTGCCGAAGGAAGAAAGTTTTCATTATATTTGGTAATGTCACGAGTGATATATTCAGAATTTGAAAAAGGATTGCAGTAGATTTGATCTTCTTCAAGAATGATGCTCGTTATGAATGAACATCTTCCAATCGGATTATTGTGTATAATGATAGATTTGTATGAATTTATTTCCTTCCAAAACATTATTGCATAAGATACCAGATTAAATGTCAGTGCTTTATTTTTTAAGCTTCTCATAAAGAGAATTGAAATAGAACCAATATTTGGGTATTGCTTATCTGCATAAAGAATCATTTGGTCTTCATCAAACCTCATTGACAAGTTTTTATTTCTCCACATTTTGTCTATGAAAACAAAGCCTGTTTCATCAAGAAACTTGATTACTTTTAGCTTGTTTTCTAGTTCATTGATTTTGTATGAGTTATTAGTCATCTGTTATGATAGCACGCAATCTGCTATGTCTAGGCATGGTTCAAAAAACGTGGACAATTGAGATGTTTTGGCAGTGCAAATGTTGTGGCAAGATTTGCCCTGGAATTACTGGAAACGAGAGGGAGAGTTTAAAGTGCTCTCAATGTGGCAATGAAAAGACTGATGAAGAGTGGATTATGCCCAGTGATCTTGACAATGCAAAAATTCTTACTGGCAAGCAAGATGAGGTTGCCAGAAAAGGTCCAAATTGGTCTTGTAAATACTGCAAGAGCGAATCTAGAAATGATAAAGATGAATGTTCCGTATGTGGTGCAAAAGAAAACGAACTTGATTTTGATGATGATTTTAGTGTATCTTACAGTGAAAAGAGGAATGAAATTATTCCGCCGTCTATGAAGATTGTAGAAAACAAAACACAATCACCTTTTGGTGTTGGAGATACGGAGTGGGGAGAGAATAAATTCAAGCAGAATATTCCCCCGTTCTATGAAGATGATTTTGAAGATATGTTTAAGAGAAAACCAATTGATTCAGAGAAGGTGTTGAAGATATTTTTGATTGGTTTGTCTATATGTGGATTTGTTTACTTATTGATTTATTTCTTTACGCCAATTAAGACTGTTGCAACTGTGAGTGATATTCAGTGGACGAGGAGTGAAAATCTAGAAGAAAGACATACTAGAAATGGTGATGGGTGGAGAAATAGTGCTCCGTCTTCTGCATTTGATTTTGAAAATTGTCATCAACGCCAAAATGGTACTGAAAATTGTCATCCATATGAATGTAGAGTTAGAAATGAGAGTTATGAATGCAATTGTACTGGAGGTGATTCTTATGAGTGTAATTGCCGTACAAGTTGCACATCTAATCGTAATGGTTCAGCAACTTGCAGCCAATCTTGTTCAACTTGTAGAACTCCTGTACGTTGTTCTACTTGTACTCGTAGAGTTAGTGATACTTGTTATGAACAATGTCCAACTTATGCTGAATACTGTAACTATAAATACTACACATGGGATGTAATTAATCGTGCAGTTATGAGTGAGCATAACAATACTCCTCAATGGCCTGAACTTCAAGCACAAAGTAATCAAAGGATTATTAGGGATGAGAATTATCGGGTTATTCTCATCAACAACAATTCACCACATCAGACTTTCAATGAAAGTGTAAGACTGAATGTTTTTACTAGATTTAGAGCTGGACAACAATGGGAAATTGAATATACTCGTGGAATGGGTGTTAGTAGATTTATTAGACTAATTCACTGATATTCAGTTTCAAATCTTTTCATGACTGCATCTTTTATTTCTTTACTTACATAACGTCCATATGATAAATCGTGATCAATATCTCGATCTTTCATATTGAAAAGTTTTACATGGACACTGTTGAATTTGCTATTAGCAAGTTTTTCTAAAATACGAACATTGCCACCACGATCCTTAACCAATTCAAAAATCTTATTCAATACAATCTCTGAGGTTGTTTCGTTCTTAGAAAGAGCATATAAGGTACTAATTACATAGCCTCTTAAAAGGAGCTTGATCTGTATTTTTTCACTATTGTCTTCTCTCATTGCTAATATTGTGTCAATATCCGCATCTCTTTTTGAGATTAGTTTAATCTTTACACTTTCTTTTAGGCTTTTATTTCTTGCAAGATTTTCACAGATATATATGCCCTCGTCAGCAAGTTTTAGCTGTGTTCCAACATTTATATTTTGATTAGTTGCTAATATCTTTTTTGGAAATTCATGTTTATCGTCTGCGAATCTCTCTAAGAATTTAGATGGCAAATTCATTCCTGCAATTCTGGCTCTTATTCTTGGACTTGGATCAACAGAGAACAATTCAATTACTTCATCACTAGGATCATAGTTAGCTATTTCTTCTTTGAATGATTCAAGTTCATCTTCATTTTTGAATGTTGCGAGTTTTTCCATAAGAAGGCTTACTGATTTAGCGATTCTTTCCATTTCTTTTTTAGCTGGGTGTTTACCTTTTATTGATTCGGATTTTTCTAACATCTTTTTAAGCATGAAGCTCCATAGTCTTTTCCCAAGTATTTTTATGAAATCTTGCTCATTGAGCCCTTCGTTTTCTGCATTTACTGTAACGTAATTATTTGTTTTGCTAAGATCAGGCTCACCGTCAATAAATCCAACAGATAGTTTGTCATTTGGATTTTCTCTTGTATTCCCATTCATCTTGATAAGATAGAACAAGATAATATCTTGATTTTTTCTGCCGACATAGCTTAGAAATAGGTTTTGAGATTTAACTCTTGCTGTACACCATTTTGTAGATTTTCCGAGCTTTTGGCTTGCACTTGTTGTGTGTGGCATTGCTAACATCCAGCCATCTTTGTCTGCAATTATTCCATAATCCTCTTCCTTCAAAACATCAACATCATCTCCCAATTCCTCAACAGCATCAGTCAATTCATTGATATTTTTATATTCATTCAATGGTTTGAGCTTAATCTCGTTCAGAATATATGATTTCATCACTGGCAAATAGTCTTCCTGAAGTTGACCAATTCTTAACCCACGCTCAAACACTTGTTTTGAAAGCCAAAGTAAGTGATTTTGTTTCAGCCCATATTCTCTTCTAATTGGGATTAAAAACATTACTGAAGCGATTGTTGTGTGGTTATACTGTGTATGATCTTTGTAGAAAAAGTTGTCTTTATATTTCCTGAAAAACGCAATTGCTTTAGGCTCATGTTCATAAGATGGATTTCTTACCAAACGCATAGAGCTATTATACAGCAAAAAAACATAAAACAAAACTAATACACAAACTTATCATGGAACTTAAATTTCTTATTCAGAGCTAGGGCTATCAATTCAATTTCTTTTAGGCATTCATTTTTTCCACCACCAAGAAAAAGAATGTTGTCTATGTCCTGAATTGTTTCAATAACAACATTTGGAATCCAAACAGGATCGTCATAAATATCACAATCTTTTCTAAGAGACTCATCTTGAATTTTTCTAGAGTCATCAATGTTATTTTCTATCATATATCTCAAAACGCTTACCGTCTCAAGATCGTGATAATTATCACAAAGGTTTCTAACAAATCCATAATCTTTGCCAACAAAATCAATTCTGCCTAAGACATTTGGCGATAGCCCATAACTAAACAACCACTCAAACAGACTGTCCTCATCTTCTGTATCATCAAGACTATTGTAAAAAACAATTGTCTTATTGGTTCTTGATACTCTTGCAATGTATTTACAATATTGATACATATCGAATTTGATAGAGTCTTTGTAGGCTGGCTGAATATCAACAGAAACTATTGTCTGCTTTGGCATAATTTGAATATAACACACTATCTATCATACAGGCTTTGACTGCAATATTTTTAGTGATACTTGGAAAATATCTTGCCACAATGAATCATCGTCTACAATCTGATCTGTAATATTGTCTGGTATATTGCTTATTTGTAGCATAACTCTAACTCCTTCTTTTGAGAGTATAAGTATGCCATTACTCATTGATTCACATGGATTACTTTGTGTCAATTGTTCTGATATTGGCGCAAAGAAAGCAGGATGAATTTCATCTAACACCTTGGCACTTACCTCGTTTTCATCTCCGTCTAATGGTATATTTAATGACCTCAGTATTGTTTCATATACTTTTGCCACATAACCTTTGGACATTTTAACAATAAGTGGATAGACAGACAGAACAAACAAAGCATCAACTTTATTTAGTGATGGTTGAGGTTCTGTCTTGGTCTTATTACCACTTTTTGTTTGTCTTTTTGACTTCCCTTTTGTCGTAGTCATATCTTTCGCCCATTTTGCGCTCTACAACTCTTGTTGTAGACTCTAAAACAGAGCTAGCAGCTTTTTTCAGAAAGTCTTCAGGATTTTCTTTCATTTTTGTATAAACTTCTTTCGTGTTAATCATGAGTCTATAACTGTCGTTAATTGTGTCTGCCATCTCAATTACTTTTCTTGGATTAGACACAAAACCTATGATTCCATCAACAATGCTCTTTGCCTTCTTCATACAAGAAGAAGGATAACATTGATTTGAATGATTGTCAAACTTGATTTGTTTATTTATTGTTATGCTTATTTACTGGTTGTTTGGAAGTTGTTTCCATCGACCAAGATTATTAATCATATTCCTTGATCTATTCTCAAGGTCTTTGAAATCTACAGCAGACAATTGCTGAGATGAGAAAACAAACGGTCTACCAGCAAATATAATTGGTATCTTCTTCATTCTAAGAGAAGAATACTTGGTTTTCAAAGTGTCTCCATATTCTTTTGGATCATGCTCAATTCCTTTGGACTTAATTTCGCAATAAACTATGAACGATGGAACGTCACAGCTTATTACTTCATCTTTATGAAAGATATAACATTTTGGAGAATTCTTCTCTTTGGTAGTTTTCACTTTCGCGGCTTCTCTTTCCGCGAATTGTCACGATCACGACTTTCCTTCTGCCAGTTCTTAATCTTAGCCTTTACATCTGGTGGATGAGCTTCAATCATCGCTTTGATCGTAGCTTCATTCTCAAAATGATTTAGCCTTGATGCGTAATCGTTTGCATCAAATACCTGACCTGTTGTTTGACAAACTACTGGGTTGACCATCTTCTTCATGATAAAGAACTATAGCAAACCAAACAGATAAGTCAAGCGTTTTTAGATATAACCGTCTTGGGAAAATTCTTCTGTGCCCTTGGAGGTGGATTAAGCACCCAAGATGGTTCTACATTAAAATCCATGACTGTATCTCTGAAGTTAGCAACGTAGTAGCCAAACAGTCTTCCAAGCATTAGAGTGTCATCCAGGGCTGAGTGTGTTTGCTCTTGTGCGCCAATCAATCTTGAATGAAGCTCTTGCAATTTGACGATTGCACCAGGAAACAAATGTCTTGAAAGATTGTAAGTACATAGTGTGTAAATACTTGGAAGTTTTACCTTTGCCCTTCTTGCTTCGTTTAGAATCATTCTCATGTCAAACTTAGAATTGTGAATAACAACCAATCTTGAAGACAGGTATGGGAACAGTCTTGGAATGATAGTTTCAAAAGTAGGTTTTCCGATTACATCTTTGTCATAGATATTGTGAATTTTTGAGGCTTCGTCTGGAATCCTCATTCTTGGATCAATGAATGTAGAAGAGCTTTTCCCCATTTGCATGGTGTTTAGATCGAATGGAATGACAGAGATTTCTACAATTCTGTCATTTTTCCCTAGTCCAGTTGTCTCTGTGTCTAGAAGACATACTTTATTGTCAAACTTTTCAAGAGCTTGTTTTACGGAGACGATATTGCCATATGATTCTTTTTTTTGTGGTGACATTGCTTTTATCATACTAGATAGCATTTTGATTTGATCTAGAGGCAATGTGTCAGCGGTCATGTAGTGTCATCGCATATATTACTGGTATGTCAACAGAAGTTTGTAGATAAATGGGATTTGTGTTATAGTTTCTTTATGAGACTAGTTAGAAATCCGTCTTACAAACATTCACCTGAGTTAATTAGAGAGTTTAATAAGCATAAGGATTCAATTTCATATAAAGATCATACACAATATACAGGTCATTTATTAAATCTTATTCTTGATACAGTAGTTGATTGTAAAAAACTAGGCTTATCAAACAAACATATATTGTGGCTAACCAAACAAATATATTCAAATCAATTGACGGAAGATAGAGTTAAAGAAGACTTTTTGCCATTGATTAAGTTTCACTTCAACAATCAAGATATATTTAAGCCTATTGAATCATATTCAAATATATCTGAATTAAATACAGATATTGAATCCCTTGGTGAAGAAGAGGAAACTGTTTCAGAAAAAGAGTTAGATATTTTCTTTGAAAAAGATGGATGGATTTTAGCAATGCCTCATACTACGAAAGCGAGTTGTTTATTGGGAAAAGGAACAACATGGTGTACTGCGAGAACAAAATCACAGAATTTGTTTCTGAACTATGTTGGTAAATTTGAAAATAACATTGTTTTGTTCTATGTGATAAAGATCAATGGAAATCCAGCAAAGAATCCAGATGACAAGTTGAGCATTGGGTTTCAAGATAGTGAACCATTCTTTGAAGATGAAGATGGAAATATTACTGTAAACGCAGAAAACAAAGGTATAAATCTAAAAAGATTTGGAGAAATATTGGGAAGTGATTTGGCTAAAACAATGTTAATAAAGATGGATGAAAAATCACAATCAATAAAAGGCAAGCATCCAGCAAAAAAGGAAATGGAGAGAATTGCAAAATCAGTTGATAAATACCTGAAGAAGACAAGTGAATTCAAGAATAAAAACGAGCTTGATAGCTTTAAGAAGGAACTATTCAAATTCAACTTGAGTGAAGATATGCAGAAATATATCATAGAAAATGAGGATATTAGATATGTAAAATCTCTTGCTAAAAATCCAAGCATTACTGAATCTTTACAGCTTAGATTTTCAAATGATATGATTTGGGTCAGAGAAAATTTAGCAAAAAACACAAATTTAACTGAATCTATACAGTTGAAATTAGCAAAAGACAATATGGACATAGAAGAAAGAATAGATATTATGACTAACTTGGCTTCAAATAAACATATAACAGAAAAAACACAACTTATGCTTACAAGGTCAAAAGATTGGAAAACACTAGAAACTCTTGCTGAAAACAGGAGTCTTTCTAAGTTAGTACAGAAAAAACTTTCCAGTCTCGAAGAGCTGGGGGTTCTTGAGGAGCTATCAAGAAATCCAATAATTGATGAAGAGATTCAGATGAGACTTTACAAAAAAGGAGAAACAAAACTTACACTGGCTCAAAATGAAAATCTAGCGGAGATTATTCAGCTAAAACTTGCAAAAGACAAAGTTGAGCAAGTAAAAACAAATCTTGCCAAAAACAAAAACATAACTGAAGCAACACAGTTATTACTTATTGAAAATGACTATGATGAAACTTTTGCTACTGTAAAGCATGAGCTAGCTGCGCATCCCAGCCTATATGAGTCTGCACAAATAAGATTAGCTAAAGACGAACATTGGGCAGTTAGACTAACATTAACTGGAAATAAACTTTTTGAATCAACACAAATTATACTTGTCAATGACCAATCAGACAGTATTAGAAAAAACCTAGCTGAAAACCTAAGCCTGACTGAAGAAATGCAACTAAAGCTTGCTGAAGATAAAATCAAAAAAGTAAGAGAAGTTTTGGCTAAAAATAAAAACCTGTTTATATCAACTCAAATAAAATTAAGTAAAGATAAAGATGTTGATGTAAGAACATCTTTGGCAGCAAATAGAAGACTAGATGAAAAAATTCAAAAACAGCTATCTAGTGATAAAAAATACAATGTTAGATTAGCTCTTGCTTACAGTTATGACACAATTGATTCAATCAAAGAAAAGCTTGTTAACGACAATAACTATAAAGTTAGAGCGGCTCTTGCTGGTAATATAACTATACCTGAATATATACAAATAATACTAGCTTCTGATAAGAATATAAATGTAAGAAAAGCATTGTTAAAAAACAGAAGCCTAACACCTAGAGCAAAGAATATTCTAGAGAAGGAGCAGATTGATAATCTTGCGAAGGAATTAGAAAATGGTAAAATTTGTGAAGGATAATTCTTTTTGAATTATTTAGTAATAGTTATCAAAGTTAGTAAACTACTTGGTTGGAAAAAGAAGACTTGCTACTTTAATTCTAAGTTCGGTATCTAGATGAAATTTGTTCTTACAAGCATTACATATAAATGGATCGCCATCATCAATAATAGTATCATAAAGTTCAAGCATTTGTTTAGGTGAATAATTGACGGCGAGTTCGTAGTGATTGTCTAGATAAATAGGTGTAACATAACCAGTTCTTATTTCCATTTCAGCAGTACCACCACACTCACACTTTTTAAATACAGTCTGACTAACGCCCATCTTGCAGCACCTTTGAGAGAGTTTGGTTGGTCATAGCACAGAATTTTATCTGCATAACCAACACTAAAACAAATTATCTAATCACTCAAGATTTACTTCTTCTTTCTTCCAATCACCAGCAGCTACCATAGCTTTTCTAACCCACAACGGCGAAGATGATTTTACTTTCCTTACTGCCCACTCATAAGGGCCTCGCTTCAATAGCACATACTTCATTCGCTCAACATAAAACCTTGCTTGCTCTATCATTGCCTTGTTTGGAGTCATTATCTCAAGATCAGTATATTTAATACGCATTTTACGAACAACTGAAACAGAATCCTTCTTGGCTCCACAACGAGTACATGGTCCTTTTCCTTCAAATACAGCCAAACATTCTTCACATCTTGAAATTACCGTTGGTTTGTTAACGTGTGGGAATGACTTTCCACTCAAACTCCAGATTCTTTCTTGATCTGGTAATCCATGTTGATACGAAGCGGCGCTTAGGTCAATTACCAGGCAGTCTTTCTTTGCTTTGTGTTTCAAATGACAGGCTCGTAAGCCCCTCCCAATCGCTTGAAGGTATGCCGTTAGGGAAGAGAAGCCTCTTGCCAATAGAATGCAATCAAGGGCTGTTGCATCGAATCCCTCTAATATTGCATTGACTGTTACCAAACATCTTATTGATCCATCTTGAATTCCTTGTTTGATTCTTGCTCTTTCATCATCAGGTGTATCGCCATCAAATATAACTGAACCAGGAATTCTTGAAGATACTGTTACTGCATCTGCTCTTGTGAGAAGGAACATTGCAGTTTGTCTATCTTTACAGAATTTGTAATATGCTTCAACAGGGTCCATTGCAATTCCACCCTTGGGTTTAGACACAGGCGAATAAACAATTGGTTTAACAAGAATCTTATTCTTGATGAGTTCTGTAATTGTTGGACCTTGAATTAGAATGTTGAATATATTGTCCATTCCAATTCCATCCATTCTTTGTGGAGTTGCTGTGAGTCCAATAATAATTGTATCTGGATACTGTTCAATAAATCTTACATATCTTCCCGATGTTCCATGATGACACTCATCAATAAATATAATGTCTACCTTTGGATATATTTTTCTTTCATCAAGAGTCGCAATAGAACCAACATAAACATTTCCATTTTCATTAAACTTATGACCCGACTGTATTCTTGAAACACAAAGCCCGTCAAATTCTGAAAGTCTATCCACTGTGTCGGAAAGAATTGAATCTAAGTGTGCCGTAAATAGTGCTTTTTTACCCTTTGCAACTCCTCTTTGCATAAGCACAGCAACCATTGCTGTTTTACCGAAGCCTGTAGGAGCTTGAACAAGTATTCTCTTCTCACCCTTCTTCAAATTCTCTATGATTTCATCAACAACTTTTGCTTGGTCACTTCTAAGAGTTATGTTCATATCACTTATTTAGACATAGTATTAGAATAAGTCAAGAATAAATTCAGGCAAAGCAATTTTATTTGCCTATTTATGTGTTATAGTCATTTTTATGAGACTAGTTAGAAACCCATCTTACAAACACCCACCTGAATTGATCAGAGAATTCAATAAGCACAAAGATTCAATTTCGTTTAAAGATCACACTCAGTATACATATGAGTTGCTCAATCTTATTCTTAATGTAGTAATAGAGTGCAAAAGGCTAGGATTGTCTAACAAACATATTTTGTGGTTAACTAAGCAAATACATGAGAATCAATTAACAGAAGATAGAGTTAAAGAAGACTATTTGCCATTAATTAAGTTTCATTTTAACAATCAAGACTTGCTTAAACACATTAACTCATATTCAAGCATATCTGAACTAAATACAGAAATCGAATCTCTTGGTGAGGAAAACGAAACTGTTTCGGATAAAGAATTAGACATATTCTTTGAGAAAGATGGATGGTTATTGGCGATGCCACATACAACAAAAGCAAGTTGTCTTTTAGGGAAAGATACCGAATGGTGTACAGCCAGAACTAAATCTCAGAATTTATTCTTAAATTATGTAGGAGGATGTTTTAACAACATTATATTGTTTTATGTTATTAAAATTGACGGAAACCCAAAGAAAAATCCAAATGACAAACTAAGCGTAGGATTTATGAATGGAAAGCCAGTATTCAATCAAAAAGATGCGTCACTAACAGTAAATGCGTTAAATTACGGCATTTCAATTAAAGAATTTAAACAAATTCTGGGTAAAGATTTAGCTAAAACAATGCTTATCAAAATGGATGAAAAATCACAGTCTATCAAAGGTAAACATCCGGCAAAGGGGGAGATGGAAAGAATTGCAAAATCAGTTGATAGGTATATGAAGAAAATAAGTGAATTCAAAAATGAAGATGAATTGAATGATTTCAGAAAAGAAATTGCAAAATATAATCTAAGTAAAGATATGCAAATAATTCTAAGTGAGGATAAAGATGAAGTGATTATAATGCATTTGGCCGAAAATCCAAATCTAATTGAATCAATTCAGCTTAAACTTGCTGATAATAAACATGAGGGTGTTAGAGTAGTTTTAGCTCAAAATCCAAATCTAATTGAATCAGTTCAAATTAAGCTTACTAAACAAAATGAATTGATTATAGAAAGTTTGTCTAAAAATCCAAATCTATTTGAATCTGTTCAGCTTAAACTTGCCAATAATGAAAAGGAATATGTTAGAAGATATTTGGCTCAAAATCCCAATCTATTTGAATCAGTTCAACTGAAACTTGCTGATGATGAAGATGAAGAGGTTAGAATGTATTTGGCTGGAAATCCAAATCTCATCAAATCACTTCAAAATAAATTTGCTGATGATAAGGATGAAGGGGTTAGAGTGAATTTGGCCGGAAATACCAATCTTACTGAATCACTTCAGATTAAACTTACTGATGATAAAGATGAATGGGTCAGAATAAGTTTGCTTAAACATAAGAATCTTATTAAATCAATTCAACTTAAACTTGCTGGCGATGAAGATGAGGTGGTTAGAAGATATTTGGCTCTATATCCCAATCTTATTGAATCAGTTAAGCTCAAACTAGCTGATGATGAAGACGAAGAGGTTAGATCAAATTTGGCCGCATATCACAATATATTTAAATCTACTAAAATGAAGCTAAAAAAATAAAAGAAAAATAAACCTGTCCTACTTGGCCAACTTTGTAAAGAAGTCTTCTTTGTCAAAAGACAGCTCTTCACCATCTGTGAAATAAACTGAGGGAGGACTTATCTCTATATCAGAATACACTGAAGTATCAATTCTATCTATCTCCTTTAGTGACTGCATAAGTTTATTAGTTTCACCAGATAGATAATGACCTGTTTCTTTTCTTCTATCTTCCTGAATATTCTTGAACAGTGTAACAATAAAGAACTTCTTGGTATAATTTTCATGTGTATTGATAAGTGAGATTAGTCGCTCTTTAACATCAATTCTGTTTGAGAGAGAGAAATCATATCTAGAAGTATAGACCCTTCGCTTGGTGTATGATTTGAAATAAACTTCAACGTATTCTTGTCTTGCACCTTCCTCAGTCCATCTAACTGAAATCTCAACATTTACTGGTTCAGTTCCCTCCAAAACAGTAGCTTGTTTAATAAACACAAGCGAATTTCCAATTCCCGGTGCTGTCTTGTATTTCTTAGAGAAGAGAGAAACTTCAAAATTTTCACGAATAAATTCTACAGTCTCTTTGTTCAGTTTTAGTGGCATAAGTGATATGATAGCATATGTTTATATAGCAACAAACAATTAGCTATTTGGATTAATACATAAAAGAAACATAGTAATTTCCAGATGTAAAACCGGCTATGCCTGGAGTATGTAATGTTCTATATGAAAACTTATTGCTTACATCAAAGTAGCAGAATGGATTTCTTTGATCTGTAAATGCACATTGAGAACCGATATTGTGCCTACACTGCATACAGTAGTTGTTTGAACAAATACACGGTGAAAGTATATGATTATCTGATAATTGATAAGAAGAGTGTGGGATGAAATATGTTGAGTTTGTTATGTGTCTTCTTGCTATTTCTGATAAATCATCAAACTGTATAATAACGTCTCTATTGGAGAGAGTTGAGAAAGGCGCCTCTGAGTATATCGTGACTCTTGCAGTTATTAATACCCTGTAATTGAATGTTGTATTGATCGTGTCATTTATGTAGTCTCTATTTCTCATGTCATAGATATGTAAAATAACCCTACCTTGATGAATTGATTCATAGTTGAGTTGAGGTGGAAAAGCCTCTGTTGTGTTATTGTGAAACGCTATAAAAAGAAAAATAGATAATGAAAGTATCCAGATAAGTATTGATTTTGTAATGCTGTAGCTATTGCTCACAAACTTATCTAGCAATAGGATTGAAGAAGATCAAGACATGATAGTTGTTATGTTGAAAGAGAAAACTGTTTGAAAGCGAATTGAAAGACCCATTAATCGTATACACAAGCCTTGACTCTGTATTGAGAGTACAGTAATTGTTTCTATCTCTATCATTTGTTGTAGTCTGAAGGCTTACGGAGATAGAGCAAATGTTTCTATTGCTACAATCAATACAAGTCCTAGCTCCATTCATACAATCACAAATAAATCTAAGGCTATTCTGCTGAGTTTGAATGAATCTGAATTCTGCTCTTTCAATCTCAGGTGAGATGTTGCCTATAAATCTACGATCGTCTATATTTCTGTATCCGTAAATATTGACTTGTATTGAGTAGATGTTATTGCCATTATTAGAGATAACCTCTCCTCTTCTTTTTGTTATTCTTGCTTGAACCATGACTCTAATTTCATTGCCGATCAATCTACCGTTTGTATCCCAAATGTACATAGTTTCATACTCATTAGTATTTGAATAATGGTTGACATAATCAACTGGTCCAAAACCTTCTATACAGTTATTATCTGTTCCACATTGGGATGTATTTGTATCTACACGAGAAGAATCTCGTGCGTTACCAGCGTCTTCTCTGCAAGGTAGATTATCTACACATTGGGATAGATTGTCTGTTCCGTCAGAACAAGATATGCAGAGAAAACCAAGTATTAGTGAATAGATTTTGTTACGCATAAGAACATATAGCAGAGGATTATTTGTTGATTAGAGAGTCTCTGATAGAGAGAATTTTTGTACCAACAATCATCTTATTTGGAAATATATCTGTTTGTGGTAGCGAGTATATTTGATTGTTGTTAAATAGGTTTTTCCAAGCTGGATATGCTTGAATGATATTATCAAATTTTGATTGATCGCTCAGATTGTCTGGACTTCCGAAATAAGAAGCTTTTGTGATAAGAAAGTTTAGTTTATTGTCAAAGAGAAGAATAAAGCTTATTGAAGCATTTATGTTTGAAACTGATGACTCAGTACAAACAAGCTCGTTTTTCGTGTATAGAAATGCACTTTTTGGACTTATGAAGAAATTGTTATCTGTCCCTGACTCTTTAATAAAGCTTGCGATCTCAACACATTGTCTATAAAGTTCCATAAAATCACTGAATGAGTCACAAGTAAAAACAATTTGAAAATTACCAATATTTATCTGACCATTAAGACAATCAATAAAGTAATCTATCTTGACTGTTAGATCAAGATTGAAATTTGAATAAATAACATGATATGGTGATTTGGATGAATCAACCAACAAAGGCTCATGTCCATTAAGTATTAGGTATTCAATAACTTTTGCATTTTCTTTTGCAAAAAATGCTACCTTTTCACTGTCTAGTCTTCCCATATGTCTTCATAGCAGATCATCGCATATCAACCCTGCACTTAGACAGAAAACTCTCTATTTCTTCATCTTTTGATGAAAGAAAACCATCACAATATTTAGGCTCATATTCTTTTGGAAGAAAGCAAAGTTCATCTTTGTTTAAAACATTCACTTCATTTGCATAAAGATATTTGATTTGATTATCTGAAATAATTGTCATATATTTGCCTTTTGTATTTCCTCTAACAATTGAAACAAATCTTGAATTTTTGTATACGAAGTTATGATATATTTTATTTGTCAATTTGTAAGTAACTTTTGCCTCTAAAAACGTTAAACCTTTCTGATAAAAATCTTTGAAATCACTAAAACTGCTACAGAAGAATCTAATTCCTATCTCATTATACTTTGAAGACAAATGGCCATTGATGGAAAAATCATCCTTCTCAAAAGAAACCTCAACGAATTCATATCTAAAAATGGATTGACCATCAATACTAAAACCAATATCATTTAAATATGAATATATACTAAGAAGCTCTTTTGTTGTATAGATTAATTGCTCAAGTCTAGACAGACCATTACACAATGTTTTGTCATTACGCATCTTTATCTATATCACATTCAGAATTGTCAAGAATCTAAATAAGACTTGTCACTTTGTCTCTTATCATTCTCATCTGAACAAATTGGGTAACAAATGTGTTTACAGAGATTTCTTCTGTGTACAGTTTTGTTAGATACATCTTCATTGGTATAATATTGTTTGATTTTAGAAAATCTGATATTTCAGTGAATATCATTCCAGCTTTTTTGGAAGAAATAGAGTGAACTTTTGCGATCTCTTGTATTATGCTGTACTTCATAAGTATTTTCTTGTCTGTTATGGAATCATAAACTATATCAATGAATGAGTATGTATCTAATACCGACTCACTTATTGAATGAAATACAAAGAGAGAATAAGCATCTAATGCAGTCGTATTCATCTTCTTCACATAACCGCCACCAATGAGCCCTGTATTTAGATTGATGGCAATGTTGTAGTATTCGTTAGACTCATCTGGCAGCAGTGACTTATTCTTAATGATCTTCTTGTATTTTTTTGATGCTTCTACTTTATCATTAGATTCAAGATATAGTTCTGAGCATAGTTTGAAGTATGGGTGATTGATGAGTGAGGTAATAGCTACTACAATTTTACTTATGTTATTTACGCTTGCAAAACTTAGGAGTCTGTATATTGAAACAGTTGATGGCTCCAATTCGTCCATAGTATTTTATTAGCATACGTTTTTGTGTGTTATAGTTTATTTAGTAGTTTTTCGTATTCTTCTAATGAATAATATTTACCCAGATAAAACACTTTTGTTTTTGATATATCTTCTGTAATATCAAAAACAATGTCACTATCTTTTGGTAAGTACTTTTTGTCTAAAGTATGCATCTCGCTTACCAATTGCTTATACAACTCTTTTTTTGAATTTAGTTTATCAAGATGGTATTCTCTGTAAAAATTATATCCACGATAAAAAGAAATATATAGTTTTGGTATTTTTTCAAAGACAATAACACAATATGCATTGTATACTTTTGAATAAGTATTTACTGGTACTGGTATCGAATAAATTATATTGTTTTTAAACTCAAACAAGTAAGTGCCTATATCTTTTCTTTCAAGATTATGCTTTTTAGCATATGGAAAAATATTTGCTACATCATCTGAAAGAACTTCGTCTTTAATATGATAAAGAGCAATAAACTCATCAAATGAACTTATCTCATAATTTAATGATAATCCATTTTTTGATAAAATGCATCCATTAAATGTAACTCCAAAACCAAATTCAATCCCAATATCAATTCTATATGAATTGTTTTTATCTATCAAGAAGTAATTTCGTTCTCTTTTGTGCAGAATATAATTATTTTCATATAAGAATGTGTATATTTTGTTTAATTCTGTACTATTTTTTATTAGGTCTTCTACTTTTGTATCTTCGCTTATCATTTTACAACATAGCATTTACTTTGTTACAGAAGAATTGGTAGAAGTTTCAGCACTTGCAGTTACGAAAGCTGCAAGAAGCTGCTTCTTCTTATATTCAATTATTGCATTTCGTTATTTATTTTTCCATTCTTCGACTCTTGTTTTTATTTCTTTTACTTGATTATTGGTTATTATTTTTGAAGGAAATGCGTTGTCTGGAAAATCAAATATAACGTCTTTATTAGAAAAGAACCTTGAGGCTACATATGAGTAATCACAAAGTTCTTTGTATGAATCTTCTTGAAAAGAAGACTTTTTACCTCTTTGGGTTATATTAACAATCATTTTTGGTTTATTGTCAAATACTACTATATAACGAAAATAAAACTCGCTAGAGAAAAACAGATCATATTCTATAGAAAACAATTCGCCTTTTTCAAGGCGAAATAACCTATAGGTTTCAACAGAACCTGAAAATGCTTTTACAAGTTCATTTGTTAGGATTTCGTTCCTGATAGAGAACGCATCTTTAAACTCTATGAAAGAATTTGTCAAAAGATAAAACGATACGCTTTCTCTTACAAATGTGAAGCAGAAATTTTCATTATTTGAATATCCTCTAAAACAGATACAATTAACATAACACCTATTGTTACTTTTTTCTTTTGCAATTACATCGAAGTCTGAATTTTGATAGAATACAAACCCCTCTTCTGCAAGAAATTCAAGAACTTTTAAATATTCTCTGTTTTTTGAGAGCAAGTTATTTGTGTCTATCTCTTTCATGTTTCGTTAGAAACATAGCATGTATGGCTTAAATGAGAAAAGACGCTTATTTGAGTAAGCGTCTTTCTCGTTATTGGAATTTTAGTTAAGCTTGTGGCTTAGTAAATTTCAGAATGGAATGTCGTCGTCGCTAGTCTCAGCAAAACCAGAGGCGCGAGGAGTCACAGGAGCACTGCTAGCAGTTGCGGCACTAGCAGTTGCAAATGCTGCACGAAGCTGCTTCTTCTTATCTTCACTTACAGCAACATGCGAAGAGCGAGGATCATATGAAGGCTGAAGACTATTGATATACTTGATCTTGATCTGATCTTTACCCTCGTAAGGTTCATTTACAAACACAAGATTCACATTCTTGGGATCAGGAATATTTGGATCAACAGGGTCATTGTTAGTCATACCGATTGCCTTAAGATTCTTGCTGAGAATCTCAGCAGTCTTCTCAGTCATTGCGCCTTCCTTATTGAAGAGAGGCTGATAATAAAAAGCCTTCTTGCCCTTATTGGTTTCATCAAGAAGCTCGAATTCAATTGCGTATACAGTGTATGTACCGCCATCCTTGCGCTGACGATCAGTTACCTCCCAAGAAAGGGGCTTGGCGAGATAGGTTCCGGGCTCGATGTAGTGCGTCTTGGTTGCCATTTTCTTTTCTTTCTCTGGTCTTTCTCTTGGACTTGTTTCCGTGAAGCGAGCCGTTGCTTCATCCCTATAAGAGCACACTTGCGTGCGTCGTCAAGAGATAAAAAGTTACGCAGTTTCCTGTACGCGAGCGTTTACCTTAGTAAACACCTGATAGAAGTAAGGAATGAGTGAAGACTTGCTCTTTCCAGCAGCCTCAACCTCAGTAACCTTCTTTGAAATTGAATCCATCACCTGCTGAACAAAATTCTTATCTTCAACCTTAGCAAGAAGTCGATTAATTTCAGACTGAAGATTATCTGTATTTGTATAAATAATAGTCCCATAAAACCCAGCAACATTTGCGTCAATCTTATCAGGCTTTGGAATAGGAATTGAAATCTGCTCTGGAAGAGTGTAACGAGACTTGGCAAAATGTGAAGCAGTGGTCACTGTATTCAAAACAGTTCCGCCTGTATCTTTACCAATTACCTTATTGAGAGAACCAGCCACCTTCGTAGGAGTTACATCACGAGTAATGAAAAATACCGCGGAAAACATCTCTTTAACCAACCCAGAAACCTTCTCATTAAGCTTCAAGTCCTCAATATCCCAATCTGTACCATCAACATTCTTCTTCTTCTTCAACGAAGAGTGACAAGGTGCAATAATAGTAAAATATCTACGCCCCTCAACAAGAAGATCAAAATACTTACGCATAGTTTCAGCAAGAACATCATAACCCTTACCAAATCCAAGCTTTCCATCAGTAAGAGTCTCAACTTCATTCGTCTGCAAAATATGAATCTTGCAAAGCTCCTCAATTCTATTGAGTGTATCAAGAATAATTGAATCATAACAATTAAAATCAAGCTCTTCTGAAATATCTCCAACCTCAATCTTAACAGATTTCTTTGTCTTCTTAGACTTAATAGCTGCTTCGGTAAGTGTAATTAGATGATCCCAGCTTGAAAAGAAAGTCTTTGGAATTGATGCTGCTTTAAAGTCAGAGGCCAATTCGGAAACGCCATCATCAAGGTCAAATACAATTGGATTTGGCGCTTGAAGGGCAAGCGAAGTCTTTCCCATTCCAGCAGGACCATAAATTGCAATCAATGGAAAAGTCTTATCTGTACCGGGCTTCCTTAGAATAGACACTTGCTTTTACTCCTCTTTTTCTCTTTGTTTTGGACAGGAAACCCACCATCGGGTTAATCTCTACATACCGCAAGAGAAGTAAAGGTCAAGAGATAAAATCAACAAAGGTAAACTGCTATATTCCCTCATGCTAAAATACTTCTGTGAAGATGAAGACTCATACATAAGAAATTACATAGATGGATATAAAATAATAACTTGGTATAAGTTTCAAATAAGTGATCTTGAAAGAGTTCTTGGAATCAAATTCACAAAAACAGAAACAGTAAATGTAGGTGAAAAAGAAATAGATGTATTGTCAACTAATTTCTTCAAGAAAACTAAAGCGTTCATCAAGCCAAAAGAATATCCCTGTATACTTGTTTTCGGATCAGAAGCAAGAAATAACTTTGGATACTATCATGTAGATCACATGATAATATACCCATATGATTTTGAAGAAGGAATTATGAAGGCTATGGTTGTAGCTTAGCTACAGTTTAGATGACAGTAATCCTTCTTCATTTAGTTTTGTTATTTCAGTTGCCTGTTCTTTCATTTCTTCTATATGAAATACGTCTATTCCAAGGTCAAAAAACAGGTTCATCAAAAATACTACTTCATCAAAGAGTTTGATTGTTTTTGAACCATGCTTCTCGTATCCAGGCAAACGATTTGCTTTACCTTTTACTTGATAGACCAACTTGCCTTTTTCTTCTGGAGAAATAGCTTCTCTAAATTTTGCATCAATTTCAATTGTAAATCTACGCTTACCATTCTTGCTTCTTATAGACCATATTTCAATTTCATTATCCATTACTTGTGAATAGTAAGGCATCTCTGGATCAGATAAACAAAGTCTCATATCCACGCCTTCACCAAACAACTCAGTTGCTTTGAGATTGTAAATGGTCCAAGGCGCGTTCTCGTAGAGTGTACCTTTTTTTATGCCCCAATTCTTTATCACTTCCTTTGGTATTGAAAGTATTCCCTCTGGCTCTATGTTCTTTGTATTTACAAACTCTGAAACCCTATGAATTAATGTATCTATTTCAATTTTATTGTCTTGATCGAAGAAAAGCCTAATTATGTCTATTTGTTCTTCAGTTGTTAAACTATTTTGTGTAATCAAACTTCTTAGTGTCCTTGAGTAATCTGAATAATCTTCTTCTATGATATTTAGAAAATTATTCACAAAATCTGGATCATCAGATACTTCTTGAAAATAAGCAATTCTCATATCCAGTGCTAATTCTTCTAGCCTTTCTTTATTGAAATAAATCTCTAAAGCAGCTCTTTCTCCATCAATTGTTCTTGGATTAAAATTATAAGGAGAACTGATGTGAACATCTGGAACATTTGTCCAGAATTCCATTGCAAACCTCTTTACATATGATTTTGGAATTAAGTGTATAAAATCTATGTAAGTAGAAGGGTCAACATAATTTTCATCACCATATTTTATTGTTGCGAAACTTTCAAAGCCTTTGTCCTTTGACCTTTGGTCAAGTGAAAACAAAGAATTTCCACCACGACTGATTGATGTATAAGGACCAATGATGTTTGTTATTATTTCATCTGGAACATAACTTAAATCTCTTTCACAATTACTTCTAAGATCGTCAAAGAAATCATCTGATTCAAAGTAATACTCTAATGCATCTTTGTATTCGCCATCTTCTATGTTTGTATCCACATTATGTGCCGCCTCCCTAATCTCTTCTTCAATATTATCAATAAGCTCATCCCTAATGTCTGATTTAAGAGCCTCTTCTACTTCTTCTGGACTTTCATAATCATTTATATCAGTAGAAAACTCTTTATTTTCTTCAGAATCATCTTCCATATAATTATGGTAACATGAATTATGTATTGTGCAAAACTTGATTAAGTATATCCTTCTTTTTGAATGACTTTGTATCTATATCTGAGACTATTGTATTTGAGTGAAAATCGTTTGCAGATTTCTTGCCTCATTCTTTTGTTGTACAATTCCATAAATTCTCTTTTCTTTTCGTCTGTCCATTGATTATTTACAGGAGTAATGCCAAGTTTCTTTCTAAACATATGTGCTGTTGTAGCTGGAAAATTTGTCTTCAATCCATACTTGTCAATTGCTTCTTTAGGAGACTTGTTCTCATAAATGAATAGAAAATCCCGCATTGTTTCTTCTGTCCACTTCAATTCTTTTTTTGGGAGTTTAATGTTTCTGCTCGCTGAAAACACAGCAAGTCTTTTGGGTGTTGTTTCCAATTCTTCTATAATTTCTTTTCTAGATTTACCCTCTTTGACTAGACTTGCAAGAAGTTTTTCTTTTTCACTGAACTTGATGTTTCTGGTTTTTGGCCTATATCCCAATTCCTGAAAAACTTGATCAACCCTCTGTCTGCTGACTTCGCATTTAGCAGCAACCTCTGACATTTCAAGTTTTTCATAAATGGAAAGCTCAATCATTTCAGTCTTTTTCTCATAAATGGAAACTGTGTTTTTGTTTCTATGAGTGATTTCACTAATTGCATTGATGGTTTCGTTTATAGAAATATCGTTATCTTTATTGGCTCTGCCCATGAGTGAGCATAGCACATGAAGTTATTACAGATATATCAAAGACTAAACAAATGATTTCCATATATTTCATTTACTTCTTTGTAATATTCTTCAAATTTAAGAATTGGATCAAGTGTAAGCTTAACGATTCTTTCAATGTTTTCGCAAAAGAACATGAGAAGTTCAGTATCACTTACTTTATTATTCATTGTTTTGTTTTTCATGTCTATATTAAACTCCTCAACAATTCTGTAGTGTCTTGCATAAAGAGAACACCAGTATCTATTACTTTTTTGGTAGTTCTGAATTTGTTCTTCTATAAATCCTCTTGGACAATCAATTGCTTTGTTTCTCAAATCTTTAAACCTTTCTATGTCATATATCAAAATATTGTCTACAAGTATTCTATGAGTAAATGTTTCTTTTCTAAAGTTGTTTTTAACAATCCATCCTCTGTGGTCTTTTTTGCTAAAATAAACAGACATTTCAGATGCAATTGAAGCATCAAATTCATCCCTAATCATTTTATCACTCCATTCAACATAGTTTTTGCTTGGCAATCTAGTGAAGAGATGATTATGAGTAAATTCATGAACAAGAAGAAGGTCTTTTATATGTGGATTTTCATAATATCTATTATGAATGAATCCGTAATATGTGAAGAAGAATCCACTAGGTAAGTTTTTTCCATCATAGAAAACAAATCTATGCGGAAGAATATTTGCCAGATTAATTCGATTATCTGGAATAACCTCTTTCTGAAAAGCCTCTGTAAAAATTGAGTAATCAATCTTTTTCACATAAAACTTTTCCATTTCAAGGTCCATACATACTCATAGCAGACGAATTTATTCTATGATTGATTCTATTGAAGTAACAGTTTCTTCTTTTAGTTCTTGGTGAGCTTCTGTCTTCTTGAAGTATCTATCATCATCAATTTCTACATATCCTAAACAGGTTGGTAGATATTCACATTTTCTGCCAAACTTATTACATGAATCTGGATTTCTTGGAAAATAATCATTGCGTTTATGAAGTTCAATTGCGCTTACAGCAGACCATGTATCTCTCTTTGTTTCTTCAAGTTCTTCATGTGTTCTATGAATATCAAAATGATGATAATAAAACTCTGATCTTTCTACAATATTTTCACATAGTCTTTCATAGTATTCATGTGGTTCCTCATCTTTTTCAACTGCATTCTTTCTAAGGCCACCATCTTTCTTATACATCTTTGTATTGTCGCTTTTCTTCTTGGGTGAAATGTCAGGCTTACGGAGAACGTCATACAGACAATATTGAACATCGTATCCCATTTCTCTAGCTGCTTCCATGTAAATTGAAATTTGTGGGTCCATCTTGAGTCTTTCTCTATAGATTGAGTTAGGTCCAACATATTCAGAACTTGTTTTATGTTCCATGACACAAAGAACGCCGTCAGGGTCTTGAATAATTGCGTCTATTTTTCCTGATCTTACCCATGTGTTAGCTGCAATGTTTGTCACAGGATGGCGTAGGGGAAGCTGGAATGGAAGTTCAACAGCAATTGTTTTGCAGAGCTTTGCAAAGTTTTTCCAATAAACACAGTATCCAGTAACAAGAGCGGTAATTTCAGCTATATCAAATGCATCCATTTCCTTTTCTTTTGCAAACTTTACTGCTTCAACACAGGAAATTTGTATGATCGCATCACCAAATTCATCTTTGCCCTTCCAGAATAATTCAAGACCTTTGTGAACAGCAGAACCGTAGATTAGATTTCTTGGAAATTCGGTTCCAGAATACTCATCAATAATTCTGTGTTTGTATGCTCTTGGACAAGAGGCAAACAATTTTCTTGTTGAGTTGGTAATGATGTTAAGCCTTCTTTTTTCTTCCATACAACTTAGTATCACTCTCTGGTGATTTATCAATAGGTAATCATTGGTGCTATATGTCTGTATGGCTAAGCACAGTCTAGATGGCTACTATATCTCTGTTGATGAAGCAAAGGTTGACAAGCGAGACAAGTCTATTTCTGTCATTCAAGCTATGAATTACACGCTTTACGGGATTACAGAAAAGAGTCTACTTAGTAACGAATGTGAGATAATCGGAAATTATATCAAAGAACTATCGAGGGTTCTTACTGGTGAAGAGAGGCAGATGCTAAAGAAGTATCTTCATCTGTATGGAAATAGTAAAATCTCTTGGAGAGCCACAAAAAGACTGCGAGTTTGGTCTATCATAGACATGACAGTTAGGAGTTATCTCCTTGCAATAGAATCAAAAGCAGAAACAAGTCATAAAGACTATGGATATATTCAACAGTCTCTTCATATGATTGAAAACAATTTTATTAGTTCCTGTAACCTAACTGACTTGATTAGTAAGATAAAGGGATGTTTGAGTCTTATAGATGAAAGCGAGGATGGTGTAATTCTAAAAAAGAAGATGATGAGTCTTGAGAGTTTGATTAGAGTTAATATCAACTCTGATTTGGATTATTTTTCTTGTGCGGATATAGTTGGCATTTCTCTTGATTATTCGGAAGGCGATGCTAGAATTTTAAAGTTGGTAGAAACCCTTCTGGGGAAGATTGTAAAGCTTAACTCTATTGAGTTGGCTCAACAACTTGCCTCAGAAATGACTCAGTGTGCGAGGCAAAGCAATGCGATACGACATAAAGGAAAAGAAGGTTTGTCCACACAAGACAGAACTTAGAAATCTATTTACAAATAAGTCTATTGTACTTCCAACTCAATATGCCCTAAAAGTAAAGAGAGTAATTGAAAAGGCTGATTATAGATCACTTGACATTGTAAATGTTGATCTTGATGGAATAAAGCCAAAGACAGAACTATTTAAGTTCGATATTTCACTACCGGGCTCAATTAGAGAGACAAAGATAAGACTAAACAACGATCTAACCTCTTCTAAGGTTAGCCATCGCAGGTCTTATCTAATCAATCTTAGAGGATATGTAATGCTTAAAATTCCTGCTTCAATAAAAGACAAGATGCTTGAATTTTTGAGTCTTCCAGAATAAATTTTATGCTATGCTGTTTATATGAAGGAAAGCTTTTTGGCTCTTGATCTTGAATTTGACAATGAAAAGATTATACAAGTTGGTATCGCTATTGGAAGTAATTTAGAAGACATAGAGACATTTAAGTGGTATGTAAATCCAGGGCATCCTATTTCTGAAAAAATCATAGAACTTACCGGGATTACACAAGAAGATATAGATACTAAATCCGTTAGTCTTGATGTAGTTGCAAAAGAGCTTACTGAGATTGTTTACAAGTATGGTGTGTTTGTTAATCCTGTACAGTGGGGAGGTGGTGATTCATATAGACTAAAGAATGAATTTAAAGATAATGGTATTGAGTTTGGGTGTTTTGGATTTAGAGAAATAGATGTAAAGACACTGTTTGTATTTATTCAAATGTCTAGAAACGGCAAGAGAAGAAGTGGGCTTAAGAATTCAATGCGTAAGTTCAATCTTGAATTTAAGGGTGAGCCTCATAGGGCAGATATTGACGCTTACAATACATTGGCATTCTACTTCCATCTACTCCAGCGCCAGTCTGAGTTGGAGAAACAGATGGTCAAGAAATAGTTTACTTGAATTAAGTATTGATTGTGATATAGAAGAATATGAAAACACAAGCCGATTATGAGCAGCGCATTATTGATATAACGGAAGACGTTGCCAGAGATTTGCAAAAAAATACAAACAATGCCCTCGCATTGCTTGATAAATTCAAAGATCAAGAAATAGGGAAATTTATGTGCAGATTTTTAGACTTGCACGAAACAAGAAATACTGTTCTTTACAGAACATTTGGTGAAGTTATTTCTTTTGATGACTATAGCTTCATTGGGAATCTTTGCAGTTTTGTTAATAACTTTCTTTTGGATGATAGTTATTTTGTTGTAGAATGGAGAAGGGATATATCAGATGAAGGAATGGTTGAGTTTGATGAAAATGGTGACATAAAGTATCAAGTTGTTGATGAAAAAACAGAATGCTCATATCCAGTAATTGTTAGCAATGGAGATGGAATAAAGGACGCTAAAGTGTTGATAGAAATTATGGATTATGTTGAGAAACAGGACATTGAATTTGAGAAGACACTTGATGAGTTTATCAATGGCCTGTAAATCAAATACGACTGTGCTATGACTGTATATGAGCTGCAAACCCACACATCGTAATGTTGATAATGGTAAACCTCACGCTGCTTTTGTTGCTGTACTTGCAAAGCTTGATGCTTCTGAGTTGTTGAAGGAAAATGAATTTAAGCATATTAAGGAAAATCCTTCTCAGAAGATTTTGATGGTTCATCGTTGGGATGGAAGGATTGGTTTTCCAGGCGGTAAAGTTGATGAAGGCGAAACTCTTGTTGAAGCTGCAAAACGTGAATTGTTTGAGGAGGTTGGACTTAAAGAAAACATCAAAGATGAGGTGTTTTGTTCTTTTGAACTTGGAAGTATCAATGTTCATGTATTTGTTCATGATCTCGGAACGCTTACTCATGAACTGCTTATGTTTAATTCTTCAGCAATGATTCTTCTTTCTAAAACTTATGGATTTGAGGTTTGTCCTTTCTGGGCACCATTCTCCAAGAATGATCCAAAATCTCTCAATCGACTTCTTGAAAGTAATAATCTTGTCTCTTCTGTTAAAGAAACTCTTCTAGAGATTCTCAAGCTCACTTAAGACTTTACTTATTCTCACTCCATGCTAGTAAATAGTGTGGAAACTCCAAAGAAACACATTTTCTACATTCGCGGAACTCGACTTGAATTCAAGAAGAATACCTATGAGTGGCTAACCGCTCAAGAAACAGTTAAATCATCACTTATGAATTATATGACCTATCTATCTGGCGTTGATACAACTGTTGTTACAAGTGACATGGGAACAGTAGATTTCTTTGCAAAAGAATATGCACTCAAGCTAAACAAGAAGATCATGGTTTACAAGACCGATCTTTCAATCGAATTCATTAATGAATCTGGAACAGTTAAAAAGCTTTCAAGAAAAGTCGAATGTAGTGATAACAATGCACTCTCTGCAATTAATAAAACAATTAGAGCTGATCTTGGAAAAGAAGGTCTTGAAGTTTATGGATGCTGGATTGGTTTTACAAAGAGCCCAGTAAATGATCTTTCAAAGATGTATATCGCCCCAGAACAAGCTAAGATTGTTCACAATTTCACACTCATGAATACATAATCAAAATAAACAAAACTACAATATAAAACTTACTATGGACTAGCAACACATAATCTCAAACGGTTCTCATTCTCATTACAGTCGATTTTCTTTCTTCTCTGCCTTGGACTATCTGGATTCCTTCTCTTGACTTCTGCTGGTCCTGTGTCATATTGAAACATGGGCACAACGCGCAAGTCTGTTTCTGGTGGTTCAAACGGAGAAGAGAAGATGGCTACTGAGGTAAAGAGCGTTGAGGGTTCGACTGATGAGGGTTTTGATTTTGGTGCAGTTGCATCTGAGCTTACTTTGAAGGATGTTGATTTGAGTTTGCTTGATGCACCTAATATGGAGGAGTTTCTTAAGCAGCCTCTTCATACTAATACTACTAAGGTAAATGAGGTAACTGTTCGTAAGACTCGCAAGGCTACTAAAACTCTTCCTGAGCCTACTGGTGAGCTTCGCAGTCTTTATGTAATTCCATCTCTTCGTTATGGTCTTGTTTGTTTGAAGGTTCCTGCTGATGCTCATGTTACGAAGGAGGGTGCAATTACTATTAAGAAGGGTACATATGTTCCTGCTGGTCGTTGGTCTTGGGATATGGATGAGGCTAAGTCTCTTCTTTCAAAGAAGATCAATGAGACTATTCAAGGATATCAGGAAGTAATTGATCAGTACGCTTCTCTTAACAATCCACCTGTTCGTGAGGATGGAATTGACACTTATCTTCGTCTCTGTGGACGTGGAAAGGCTTCAATTGAGAAGTATGTACTTGGTGTAAATGTTCTTCCTGATCCAAAGGAAGAAAAGGTAAAGGAAGAGACTACTGTAACTGAATAGTTTCTAAATCAAAACCAAATAAGAGAAGCCCAATCGAAAGGTTGGGCTTTTCTGCATTTTATTGATGCTATGTTCTTGTATGAGTGGTAATATAGAAAAAGCAATTCTCTTACTCGAAGAGAATGGGTTCTTCGGAGATAAAAACGGAGAAACTTTCTCAAAGAGAATAGAAGATGATCATACTTTAAAATTTACTTTCTCACCAAAAGATAAAATATTTGTTAGTTCTGTTCATTCTCCCGCCAGAACAGTGTGTATTGATCTTATTATTGATGAGTCATTTTTAAATCAGTTTATGAGCTTTCTTGATGGGTTGACAGAAGCGGCAATCGAACTAAGAAAAATTAATTACACAAGCTATCGTGTTTTGGAGAAATATAAAGTTTCAGAGGATGAAATAATTCTAAAACAGTTAAATAAAACAGAAGATGTCGTATCTCTTGTACTAATAAAAGAGATGGATGAAAAATCATGTTATCTTATAAGAAGAAGTAGAGATATTAATAGAGTTTACTATAATAAGGTTTTGTTCAGAACAAGACACGAAAGACACATATGCTATTTTTATAAATGAATCATAATAGTACAAACAAAAATCAAAATGACCTGTTTCTTCTTTATGAAGAGAATGGTTTTTCAGTCCCTAAAAATAGTAACAGATTGACAAAAAGAATTTCAGAAAATACTGAGCTTGAAATTCACAGCAATAGCTTTCATTGGAATGATAACTGGATAGACATATGGGTAAGAAACAAACACTATTCATACAACCACATTGAAGAAGACTTCCAAGGAATGTCATGTTTATTATTTCGACTTAGAATGGATTTTCTATTTTGCTACATTCAAGAAATACAAGATTATTCACTGTATGTCGTCAACAATAGATTGTTTCTAAATTCAAGAGCGATGTATCTCAAGAGAGTAATAAACAAAACATATATACTAAGTAACGAAGAGGCTCATCTTTCATTTACAACACACAAGAATGGTGAGAAAAAGTACAAACTCAAGTTTCACAAAGAAAAAAGATACTTTTCATCAGAGTTTGATGAAACATTAAGACCATAATTATAAACATGCTATGACTGAATATGAAGAATATAGAATTTTGGAACAGTATTATTTACGATCTTGAGAGTTTTGGTATGACCGGAGATTGTACTTTTCATGTTCTTTCTTACATAAAGCCAATTGGCGATTACACAAATCTAATCATATCAATTGTTGATACAAAAGAAGACATTGAAGATCATCAGGTTTTTTCTTTTGCAATCAAAATTGCATCATTCGATTACATTGATAAAATGTATGGAAAGTATGTTAAAGAAGAAGATATGAAAACGATAATAAATCTCAAAGAGAAAATAGTTGACTTGATGTTAAAAGAAAATGAACGTTTAACTGAAAGTATTCTAAAATTTCACTCAGTACAAAATGACTCTTTGTTTCTTTGTACCGAGAAAACACTGTATGTTATACCCAAATATGGAGAGAGTGACTATTTTTATTTCAAGTCAGATGGAAAACATTACAGAGAAGCCCAGAACAGAGCACTATTGTGAGGAGTAAAAAATGAAAGACAAACTAATTCTAAAACTAGAAGAAGATGGATTTGTTGAAAGCTTAGGTGAATTCGGAATGTATACAAAACAAACAAGCAAAGAAACAATTGTCTTTTTCGTGTTATACGATGAAGATAGAGATAATGTCATGTCATTTGTTAAACAAAGAAAGCCTAGAAAGAATGATTTTTATATTTTTATGAAGTTCAAGGATGAGTATAATAAAAATATAGTCAAATTCTTTAGTCAGATAATAGATTTTTTCCATGAATACCAAATAAATGAAACAGATTCTAATGTAAATTGGTTTAAAGCTTGCAACAATTCAAATAATCTTGTCTTTGAGGAAACAGAAGGAGAAAGACTGCTTGTCTTTTATGAAGATGAGAAAGGGAAGCACTATAAAATATCAACAATTAGTGAAAGGTCTTGTATAACAACAAGGACAGATAATCAATGATATATGCTAATATTAAAAATGTGCGAAATAATTAATAAAGCTAACATTCTTCTAGAGGAAAAGGGATTTGTTGAATTTGATTTTTTCAATTATCTATGTGCTATGTCAATGCATGAGCAATGATAAACTTTCTAAGTGCATACTTACTCTTGAAGAGAATGGATTTTATGGATACAAAGAAGATTCTTTTAGGAAAGAAATCAATGATGAGTTAAGCATAACATGCTTACTAGATTTTGATAATCTTGTATACATTAGAACCAATAGCAAAAATTCAAAAAAGCAAGAATTTGGAATATACGCGATGAAAAAAGATATTTTGATAGTGGTTAATTTCATACAACAAATAATTGAGCTTGGTAACTTCATACATGAAAACAAACAACCATTTAGTATTTGCTTTTATCCAACTTTGAATAAAAGCAGATATGCAAAAAACAAAAAATCAATTGATTTTATTGATGACAGTCTAGCGTATATTTATTCAGTTCTTAAATTGGTTGAGGATGAAAATGGAAAAACATGTACATTTAAACATTTCTCTAAAATAGAAAACAAAGAGAAAATAATCTACTCAAATAGAAAATAGTATTCGTGCTATCATAACTCGTGAGTAGCAACATTGTATCAAAATCAATATTAATTTTAGAAGAAAATGGATTCTGTGAAAAGAGAAACAAAACTTTTGTAAAAAGAGTCAATAATGACATGAAAGCTATTTTTGCTTTTGATGAAGAACATGAAGAGTTCTTTCGTTTCAGGACAGTAAGTTTAAATAACAACAGTAAACAGGATATGTATATTTGCATTGGGTTTGATAAAGAACTGGTTTCGTTATATTACATAGATGAGATCATAGAGGTTGGAAAATTCTTTCAGAAATATGATAGATATTTCGAGCCTAGTTTTGAGACTTATAATTTACTAACAAGTAAAAAAGAAATTGGATTTGGAGAGAAATATAAAGACAATTATCTGTATCTTAGATTTTTTGAAAACAATGGAAAAAGATGTTTGCTTACTCACTGTGATGTAATTGGTTGTATGGTTGTAAGTGCGACAGAAAAAACACTATTCCAGATATAGAAGTATTCAGTGCTATATATTTATGTGTGTAAAGAAAAAGACAAGTCTATTCTTGTTTTAGAAGAAAACGGTTTCTATGAAACATATACAAATATATTCATAAAGAATTTAGCTTATTCATTAAAAGCAGAGTTTTATCTTTGGACCGATAATGAATGGCATTTTGTAATAAAAGACAGAGTTGCAAGAGAAATCATACACCTTCCTATCAAAATCAACAATTTTTCTTTTATGTTATCTTTTTTAGAATTGATGATTGATGTTGGAAAGTATATGTACAAAAATATACAACACTCTGGAATTCATTTCGTTTCACTCTTGAGTGAAAATTCTTATTTTGATTTTGGCAAATCGTATTTTTCTTACACTTACTATCTTAGATTTTTTGAGGATAATGGGAAAAGGTGCTTGTTAATACTCAGAGAAAATGAAGATAAAAATATAGAAGTTGCTGAAAATATACTATTTCAAGTGTAGCTTATTTTCTTTTCAGGTCTTCTGCCGGAATAAGTGGGCTTTTGTTACTATTTATTGGCCATCCATTTACAATCAATTCGCCTTTTACGAGTCTATATTCAACTGTATTGTCTTCTTTGAATTGCGGGTCATTCTCAGTATATGCATTTGTAAGAAAGTGCATTCGTTGGTTTGTAGAGCCAACCCATCGAATCTTATTGGTTCTCTTGGTATCATCATACTTACCATCCACAAGAATATCTGTATTGTTTAGAATTGTATTGATGAATGGATCATTTTTAGCTTTGAGGTCTTCGATCAGATTTCCAGTAAAGATCATAACAGTAAGCCCAAGGCTCTTTGCGTAGAAGGTGAGGGTTGAGAGTGAGATTGGTTGATCGAAAGGCTCACCACCAATAAATGTTACACCTTCTACTTTCTCATCTGGATTGTTTTTGTTGTATTCTACAATAGAGTCCATTATTTCCACATGCGTCATCCACTTATTGTCTTTGAATGGAAGAAAAGATGGATTGCAGCAATTTTTACACAGAATTGAACAACCCTGAAACCAGATTGCTGTTCTGATTCCAGGGCCTTCTGCTTTAGTTCCGTGAATAATTTGAGCTATATTGGTACTGCCAGGAATCTTCTCGTAGTTTTCAGGCTTCATCAAGTACACATAGCATATAGCTACTATTATTAACGCTTGACTCTAAGAGATTGCATTTTCTGCATCTCTTGCATCTGCTGCATCGCAGCAGCTTGACGCTGCATTTGCATTGCTTGAATCTTACGAACAGACTCATCAAGAAGAAACTTACCACTCTTAACTTCAAAATTTCCAGTAATTTCATTGTAGCTAAGATTAAATCCCCTATTAAGAAGCTCATCGCTCATCTTTTCATATACAGATTCGATTCCTTCAGCAGAAAACTTAATAACTCCACCTTCAACAATATTGACGCCATTCTCAAAAGCATCTGCAAGCGCAGCCTTGAAACGATTGTTGAAGGCAAAGATTCCCATGTTACGCATCTCAAGAAGATTCATGTAATTGATAGCAAGATCAAGATTATCTTTCTGCTCCTCAGTTGGTGCATTGTCACCCTCCTTAAACTTGAGAGGCATCTTAGAAAGACGAACCTTCAAATCCTCAGAAACAGAGGTAGATTCCCGACTAACACCAATGATGAGAGGTGAGTTGTCCATGCCTACTTATAGCACACAACTAGGGAAGCGGTATAGAATATGTTCCAATCAAAACTCTACTATCCATATCATCTAAAATACTATCAATTGTATAAAGATAGATCAAGCTTTCACTTGAATTAACTAGAAAACGAATTGTCTTGTTATCCATAATAATATCGCTTTGAAAATTCACAATAAACGGTATAAACAATTTTTCATACTCGTTGCCTGATTGATAATTTTCTGGAAGTGGATTTATAGAAATATGCATATATTCATTCGCATCAAATTTAGAATGAAGAAATGCATCTTCAAGCAAAGAAACAAATGATTTGAAAACATACTTCTGCAAATCATTGTCATATGCATATTCATTAATCAGAATAGGGTGTATTTGTTTTATTTGAAATGTTTTCACTATTTCACATATACCTTCATCAATAAATCGAGGTGTGTTTACAGGAACTAGTCTATACAAATTAAAATGCCTAGAAAGATTAGATGCCTCAAATAAAAATGGAAAACCTTGTTTTTGATATAGGAACGTAATGTAATCATCTCGAAAAAGACAATAACCATTCTCTTCTAGAAGAAGAGTAACTTCTTCTTTATTCATCATTGAATATGATAGCACTGCTATGGATTATATGAGAATACTCTTTCGCTTTCATTATGATTATCCCTATAAATTACATTAATCAAATTTCTTCTAGTTGAGCTTAACTCATAAGAACATTCATGTTTTTTGTATGGCTTATTGTTTTTACTTAAAAGCGAAAAAACGATAACAGAACGACCAAGTGAATCATCATAGTATCTTTCTCTATTAAATGAACTGACAGAAAAAATAAAAGCCTGTTTTTCTTCCATTTTATCAGTCAGATGTTTTTCAATTTCTTTGAAAGACTCAATAAGTCCATTCATAAATTTGTTTAAAGTGGAAATTCTTTCAAGCACATCAGTATCTAGCTCAATCATAGAATCATAATAATTATCACCAATTATATAAACAAAAGAAATAGTTATTTTGCTAGAATCGTTTTCCCAAAATTTAACTTTATGCATCACGCCTTCTTTTGAAAACATCAAATGCAATTCTTGTATTCCAAATGCAGGAGAAATAGTGATAGAAAAATCTTTCTCTGCATATCCGTTTTCCTCTAATGCTAAGATGATTTCATCTTTTGCCGAATTCATTATTTTATGATAGCACTTGGCTATATTGAACGATAATAAACGGTCTTTTCACCAGCAAGAATTGCTCCAAGTGTTCTGTGATTTCCATCATCTAGCTCAATATATTCCTGGCCAATGTCGCCCATCTTTGTTCCATTATCAAGAATGGAATTGGCTATTTTTCTATCTGTATCTGTATAGTCAAAATCAGTAAAATAGTCATTAACTATAGAACAAATGATTTTGTCTACATTGCTTGATCCACTCGTAAACCTTCTTGTAAATCTAGCATCAAACAACTCTTCGTCACTCATTGCATTATGAGTAACAATGTCTTCAAATGTAACAATACGCTTCTTTGCGGGTGGCATTCTCAGGTTTAGTTTCTTACCAGATTTTAGAAAACAATAGACACTGTAAATTTTGTCATAGTTCATTACATTTTTTGGAACTGGCTTAACATAATAGGAAGAACAACCATGAATCAAGGCTTTTCCAATCCAATTCACATATTCTCTATGAAAGATTTTTTCATGCTTAAATGTAACTATTTTGTCATTCTCTTTGTAATATGTATTAAAGTCTACTTCCTCTGTTGGCAGAGGAATAGAAAAAAGAGGTAGTAGCTTCATCTTAGTTGTATTGCATAGTTGTTAGAATAGACAATAGCATAAGAAATTATTCTTCCACAAGTCTCCTAGAAATTACATTATCAAAAAATGATCTTATTATACCTGTCTGTGAAGAAATACTATCTACATAGTCATTAAGCTCAGATATAATCAACATATTAGCTTCGTTATTCTCTAGCTCCTTCTGATAAAAATCAAGAAGTGTTCCTAGAATAAATCTAAATATATTTGAAATTCCATCTTCTTTTGAATCAATTGCCTCTATCGTCTTTACTATCAATAGTTTTCTTACGGTTCTATTTTCTTCTGGCAGAATGTCCATAAGATTAAAGAAAATTTGATAATACTCATCCTGTTCAGATGCAATTTTAATTGCTGATTCATGTTTCATGTTCTTTCTTGCTTCGATCAAGTCTAATAGGCCATTCAGAACTCTGAAAGAGAGATTTTCTGTATCTATTTTTTCTATGATCTTCATGCTTCTTAGCTTAGATGAAGGTATTTTGTGAACTCCACTATGTTCTGTTACGGAAGACATTTTCTTGCCTTTTGTTGAGCCTTAACCCTAATTGCATTCTAACACGGAAAGATAAAAAACAAAAGAAATTCATAAAAATAACAGTAATAGCCTTGTGCTATATGTAAGTATGGAAGCGCAAACAAGTGGCGTTGGTGAAGTACCCATTACTATCAATGGCTCTCTTGAGAATAAGACAACAATTACATCTATAAAGCAGTTAGATTTGATGAAACTTGTATCTAAAATACATGGACAAATCATTGTTTCAATGACTTATCTTTTTATTGTTGCGTCACTTAATTCCCTAAATGATTCAAATAAGTTTATCAAGTTTACAGTTAGTCTTGCTGCTGTGTTTTCTGCGTACAAGCCAATGATGTTTTTTATCGAAGCGGTCAAATCAAATTTTGAGAACAATGAATACAGGGATTCGTTTGTTTATTTTTTCTTCATGGTAACATTCTTTTCTTCACTTGTTTTTATGCTGTTTCGGTGATTACACTTAATCATATGCTATGACATTTTATGAAATCATTTAGGAACAGACTTATCCAGTACATAAAAGACAAGAATCTGTCAAACACAAAGCTTACTCTTATTGAAGTTCTTTTCTCAGCTATACTAAATCTTTGTTTTCTGGCTATTCTCTCTTGCAGAGATGGAGTTTTCAATGCATGAGCATTCAAATCTTCTTAGAGTATTTATGGGAATAACGATTACATTTCAATTCTTAAGCATTATCCTGCTTCACTCAAACATGGAGAAGGCGAGAAAGATTCTCGCTGAAAAAGATGAGAAGCATATTTGATTATGAAGAGATTTCTGATAAAAAAGCAAAACTAATATCAAAACTTGTATTGCTCTCAAACAACACACAAATACTATCACTCAAAATGTATACATATTCATTTGCTGTAGTGCTTCTTCTTTTTGAGAAGGAGATTCAGACTATTTGGCTGTTTCAAATAGGTATTATGTTTTGGTTTATGTGTTGTGTGGCTTACAATCTAATGGACATAAAAGTTGAATCTATTGTAGAGGATATAGAAGAGTATGCAAGTTCTGAACCAAATGAAGATACTGATTTGTTCCATTATTTCATGGAAGTTGAAAATACAGAAAGAAACGTATCATTGATGATGAATGTTATCATGAGCGTTTTGCATTGTTATTTTGTTTACAACATGGAATTTAGATTTGCTGTTGTTTGTTTAATTGTTAGACTTATGTTGAAAGAAATAATAAAGGCTATTGAGCTTAGGTATAAATAAGTTGTGTGTTGTTTTGCTTTTTATTGTTTTGTGTTAGAATGGTTGTATGCGTAGAGTAAGAAATCCAATATCACCAAACGAGATAGCTTTGATGGGTTTGTTTGCTAGCTTTGGTTTTGGCTTGGTTGTTGATAAGCTTAAGAGGGACAAGTCTGACGATCTTACCAAAAAAATGATTAAAAAGCTAAGAGAAAAGGGATTAGAGGAAAAGTTTGAAGATGTTGAAATAGAGAAAGACGGAATGTTGATCAGGGATATTAGAGACTATGGATTCAATGACCCTAGACTAGATCAAAAGAAGATTGCCTTTATATTGCTGCTTGATAAGCACGGTGGTGTTTATTTGAGAAAGAATCCAAAGTCTGGTAGAATGTATGTTGATGGTTATGAATTACCAGAGACTATGATTACTGGCAAGCCTGCAATGTCTTTCTAAGAATTTAGAAAGGCATCTTTCTGTAGATTGCAAATCCAAGCTCATCTGAATAGAGTTTGTTTTTTGGATCAAAGCTTATTACAATCCCCTTATCATCTACAAATTCATTTTTTGAGGAGTTGAAAACAAACTCAATAGAATTCCATATTCCTTGCCTTGAAAGAAATTTTTCGTTTTTATTGAGCAGATCAAAAGATATGCCTTTGTAATCAGAAATAAGTTTTTCTGGATTTAATTGCAAATTTTTAATCACAAGTTTGAATAACTCACTATCTTCGATTTCATCAAAGTAATAATTGTGTTTGTCTATGTATCTTTTTTTAGATGTAATGGATAAAATTACCGTGAATTCATTTACACGAATAGAGATGTAGTCTGTTATGTTTTTTGTAAAGAAGGTAATATGTCCAAAATTACTTACTGAATAAAACCCTTCTTCTTCCAAGAAGAGGATTGTTTTTTCGGTTAGGAGAGTCATTTTTCAAGCTCGATAATATAGTCTCTTCCAAACTCTTTGTTTTCTAGCTTACTAATAAGATTAGCTGGAATTTGTGATCTATCATAATCTTTTCTTTGTGAAAGAATGCCAGCGGCAATTGCAGCAGAAGTGTCTACATCGCCACCAACACTTACACAATCAATAAGCAAATGATGAAAGTCTCTTGAATGCAAAGCAAATGTAATTGCAGACTTTGCGGTAATCATCCCAAGATCATCCTTGCTTCTTACTTCCTCAATGTAAAGCCAGTCTTCATTAAGATTTAGAAAACTATTGAGATAATCAGAGACTTCATTAAATGAATCTTTACCATTTCTTACAAGATAAGTTGCGATTGCAACTGCAACAGAAGCAGTTATTCCTCTTTCATTATGAGTAATTGATGCTTGAAGTTCAGCAAATTCTTTAATGAGTTTGGTATCATTCAGCAGTCCAATTGGACAACTTCTCATTGCAGCGCCATTCTTGGAACTAACAGAATTGCATTTTTCAAGTAGTTCTTTGCCTGAACTTATACTATCCAATAGATTCTGAAATCCAGAAGAATAGCCTTTTCGCTTGTCTCTTGCATAACAGTTGTAGAAATAATCTGCAATTTTGTTCTTATTTAGTTCGGGTTTGAAAGAGTAATCTTTCAGGTACTCATATATTGCAACACTCATTTGTGTATCGTCAGTAAAAGAGCCAGGAATTAATCTATGAAGTTGATGTTGTCTGTAGGAGTATCCATTGTTATATTGTTGAATAATTTGATTATCCACATACTCAAATGCAGCGCCGTATGCATCAGCTATTGCAATTTCTAGTAGCATACTGATGTAATAGCATCTACTAAATAGATGTATAAAAAGCGAAGCCAAGACTATGATCAAATAAAAAGTCATCCTCATTGAAAGAAAGAATGACTTTTGTTTCTCCATGTTTTACCGTTTGAAAATGGTAAAAATCGCTGTGGTCATATTTAAATCTCATTTTCAACAAATTATTTTCTCTTGCTTTATCAAAAATAAGATCAATCAATTCAAAACACTTGACACAATCTCTGTAAAACTTAGACATTCCATCACCACAGCTATTTGGCTTAAGAGAAAAGCTACTTTCTATTGCATTAGAAGAACCGATCTTTATTACAGCTATTCCAATATTTAACTTATCGTTTGACAGTGGCATTATTATGTTGTAATTGGAATTATTTATCTTAAGCGACTTGCCTCTGGTTGAGTTATTGTAATGAAATCCGATTTCTTCTAACTTTAAATCAAATTCACTTGCATTCATTCTTATGAATAGCACTTGAATAAAATGCAAATCCTAATTCTTTATTGTAGCCTTCTCTATTCTCATCAAAATGAAGAAAATATGCTGTATTTATTTTGTAGTAATTGTAAAGAAAAACACCATTGATATAATTAAACTCAAACCTCATTGGATGAATAGATGAATCTGTAATTTTAAGAATCAAGTCGATTGAATTGATTATCTTTGTACACTCTTTAAAGAAAGCTTCTTGATCTTTAGCTAATTCAACCCCAAAACAAAGCGAGCTTCTAATTAGAACATCTTCTGCATTAATTCCAAACTTAATTTTCCTTGCAACTAGATAATACTGAAAATAAAGAGGCCCTTTCTTGAAAACCAAATTTATAATATGATTTTTATCTATATGTGTTGTTTTGCTATTATTTTTGCAAAATCCATTTTCTTCCAAGAATAGAGTTAGTTCATCTAACTTCATTTTACTTATCTACTTCCCAAAAATAATCAACTATGCTTTTCCAACCATCTGCTCGCATATAGTAACCGTCAGTCTTGTACTGATTCCAAGGCTGATTAAACAGAATATGCTTCCAGCTTGGATTGCTCTTGGCTCCAACAATTTCAGGATGATCGTCAATAAGATAATCTGCATGAATAATCGTCTTATCATGCGTGATAACAAGTTTATTACCAAGAAAAGAGAGATTATTGAAGAACCAATCAGCTTTATTATAGAAATAGTTTGGATTTGAAATAGGGGCTGTGCAAAGAAACACCTCATGTCCCATCTGATGAAGTTCTTTGATCGCCTCTATTGACCCTTCAATTAGTTTGAGGTTGCGAAAGGCTTCATCGCTGTGGAAGTATTTGTCTACTGCATCTCTAACCCCAGGAAAGTTTTCTTCAAATCTAAACCTCTTCACATTTTCAAGTGTAAATTCATGCGATCTATTTGGATATGTCTGTGATAGAAAACGAAGCACCTTTGTTGTAAGATCAACACAAACTCCATCTTTATCAATTGCGATAGTGGCCATCTAAATGAATAGCATATACAGATTAATACTAAAACTTGAACTGATTTGTTTTATATGTTGTTGAAAGAAACTTTCCATTTTCATCTGGATCAAGTCTAAACTTGAAACAAGTAAAAATTGCGTCTAAATCGAACCAAAAATCACAAAAACTATTTGTATTTGAGTAGAAAGGGAATGGCGTGGTTGATGTAATTAGGTCTATACATTTTTCTTGGTTTATTATTCTTTCTTGTTGTTCTCTAAAACGTAAAAGATACTCTTTTTCATACTTTTCTAGATATTCTTCTATTTCAAAAATTATTGATTCAAAATTCTTAGCCAAAGAAACAACAATATCTTTGTTGTTTGTATAGTTGATAAGCTCGTCTATACGAACCAAGTTCGTAGTCCAAATATTAATTCTAACAAGCCTATCTTCATGTTTACGAGGAATTGTTTCATTTTCATAGAATGCATCTATTATTTCTGAATTTTGAAAAGGTTCAATTGTAATATATACTTTATCTGTTTGCTTGAAGTAGTCTTTTAAATATTTTTTATCTCTATACACAAATCCTTCTTCTTCTAAGAAGAGAATAAGATCATCAAATGAATGAATCATTCATTGGTATAGCATCGTGATGTTCAAAAGTTAAACCATCTTCAAGATCAACTGTTATAAGTTTTTCATTAGAGTCATTTACATGAAATATTTTGCTTGGATAAATGTCAAGACTTATTGGAAATTTGCCAAAAAACTTACTTGAGTTTCTAAAGCGAATATTTGGACTATCGCTTTTCTTTACCTCTCCAAAGATAATATCCATATTATCAAATATTTTCTGAAACGTGCTCATTTTCATTCCATTAGAGCGAAGCTTTCCATTTATGTTCACAAGAACACTGTAGTAAACATGGTACGTTGGAATCGTGTTTGTAAAGTAATACATGTCAATCATACATTCGGTCCGCATTGTAAGTCTTACTTTAGACCCGTTATATACTCTTGTATAAATTCTATTGTTTTCAACAAAACCATTTTCTTCAATAAAGAGAAGAAATTCAGACATGAACCAATGTAGCATGGATTATGGAAGATATTCAAATTAGATTGAAGAAACTCATTCTCTTCTGCAAAAAGAATTTTGACTCTTCCTCATCCCTTGACATTTGTTGCAAAATAGCACTGTAGAAATTAAACGTATGGTTCATCTATCTTGCTATACAAAGATAAGCAATACTCGTCAATTGATAGATACATCTTTCTAACAAAATCATCACTTACTTTATAAGTTTTATGCCTTGGAAAATAATCAGAATCCAATTTTATAATTCCGTTCATGTTTTCGAGAATACATTCAAAAATAAAAAGATTGTCTGAAATTAGCTCAACTGCATTAAACAAGTCTTCTATTGTCATCAATCTGCTTATATAAATACGAGAGTAGTATCCTTTGTCTAGCTTCAGTTCTAATCTAAACATCTTAAAATCAAAAGGCATAACAACAATAAAACATATGTTGTCTTTAATGAATTTCTTGAAAGTAGTTGTCTTATCTTCTGTTTGAAAAAATCCGAAACTCTCCAGCTCATAGATAAAGTTATTTCTCAATACAGTTATATTTTCAAGTTTTTTCTGAAACTCATTTTCTACTGTCATGCTACAGCATAGCACATGCTTTATTTCTTTATTTTACTATACAAACGACCACCATCTTCATTTAAATCCAAGTATACATAATCTGAACTCAGATCAGATGTTCCAATTTCAATCTTGCAACAAGTAGATTTGGTTAGCAAATCATCCAAAACAACTGCATATGCTTTTGCAATAAGAAGAATAGAAACAAAAGAAAACAAATTGCACTCAACTGTTTCTATCAATTTAGACAAGTTTTCTACACTTTCTATTTGGTCTGCCAAAAAGATAGCAATTTCGTTTTTGTATCCGAAATTAAACCTAATGTATTCACCATCAAAAAACATAACAAAATAAGTTTCTTCTGTTACAAATTTGATGAAATATTCTACCGTGTTTGGAACACCAAATAAATCATCCACCCTACTTTTGGAGCAAAACCCAATTGACTCAATATAATTCACAAACTCATTGAATTTTGTTTGATAATGAGTCATTGGTTAGCATAGCAGATGGCTTTACAATTAATTAATTTTCCAGCTTACAGTATAAGCTACAATAACCCTCTTCAATCTTCATATAAATTCTAGGAAAACCTAATGTGTCAATTTCATACTCAATAAGGTCAAGAAGAATGTTATTGATAAATCTATCACCCTCAAGAATTTCAAGTATAACACTAAAAACAAAAGTGTTTGTTTCAATTAAGTTAATTAATTTAGAAACAGAATCAATAGAAACAATGCCTTGATAAACATTAAAATAATTTTCTTCATTCATTATACTAAGATACATAATATCTTTATTAAGAGTGAAGATCATATAATTTCCAGACTTAAAATATTTCAAAAAACGATGCTTTTTCAAAAAACGACGTTCATTAAAAAATCCTCTACTTTCTAGCTCGTAAATAATTTCATGATGTTCAATCTGTTCTAAATCCATACTTAGTAATAGCATTAAGTCTAGAATAAAAAGAAGGTTTGTGTTCATCAATTTTCATATACATTGTGCTTCTTCCGTTCCCAATATCAATAACTTTATATTCAGAATTATCTTCTAGAAAATTATCTAAAATAACCAACTCGCTATTGAAAAACTCCATCAAATAAATAATAAGTGCATAACAAGGCTCAAGCTTATCTAGCAAATTACATATATCGGTTTTGGATGCATAATTTTCGTATACCAAGAAATTACTTTTACCACCTCCGTAAAACATTCTAAGTATGATACTGTGTTTGCCTTCATTATTAATATCAGACCAAATACAAAACCTAAGAAACACATTATTTTTTATCTCTTTATAGAAAAGAGGTCCGTTTTGATTGAAAAAACCCCTGCTCTCTAACTCATAAACAATACCCTCAAACTCAGATATCTTAGATTCCATTGCGGACGAATAGCACAAACACAATTTAATTTACCACCCAAACAAACAAAGAATTAACCAGAATCAAACCAATAAAAACCACTCATTCTCAGTCTAAATACACGACCATCCTAGAGCCCCTTGACTCGGTGTGGGTGTCGTGTCGTAACGACCCGCAAGAGCCCCTGAGAAGTCCTCTATTTTGACTGAGGATGAGTTACTGCCCACACCCTCGCCCACAACGCCGAGCGGTGAAGGATGAGCATATCATCTGGCATGTCATCGAAGGTGTGTGCCTATAAGGACCGGGCGCGCACGCGCGCGCGAATATTGTATACAATGCTAAGTAACCTACAAAAATAAATACAATCCCCCAACAAAAAAATTAAAACCACCCAAAGAAAATACAATAATTTAAATACAAGCTCCAAACACACAGAAGTTAAAACAATTTGCATTTCCGCTGCCCGCCGCACCGCCGCCTCGCAGCGCCACACAAAAAACCTAAAACCACAACCCCCCAAACCCCCCAAACCAAAACCAGAAGAAAATACAAACAGAGAGATACAATTATATATTTTAATTTACTTATTCGACTTATTCGCGTGCGCGCGTATGCGCGCACATACACACGGTCCTTATATACCACAAAAAATTTGGAGTGTAAATTTAGAAATGGTAACGTCGTTTTACACAATAGAATTTGATGGTAAAGAAGTGTTACATTTTAGAGTGAGTGTAAAGTAATTTTACATGGCTAATTTCCCCTCCGGGGTACATAACAAATTCTAAGTAACAGTTAATTAACCCCTCTCTTGAGATAGCTTGTTTTTCTATGGTGTCAAGAGATAAAATCTGCTGTAAATTTCTGTTAATTCTCTACCTTGATTAATTTGCCGAATATGTTATTTCTTGAGCACCAACCATTGTGATGACCTTTGTTGTTTGAAATCCTGTATCTAGTACCTTCAATTGCAGTAATTATATGCAGGAACTGCCTTCCTGAGACTTTACACAAAACAATATCGCCAATTACTAATTCTTTGTCTATAATTGGTTCAAGTGTACATAATTGACCTGATTTAATTAAAGGTAACATTGAATTACCATGAGGTCTAAATGAAATTGTTTTGTTGTTCTGTAGTTCTGAAATATATTTTGTTGCCCAGCCCATTTGGTTTACCTTTCTCTTGACAGAGTAGCAGAATTTGATATGACATCTCATGCTAACAAAAGAAGATTGGGAGAAAGTTATGTTTGAGGGTGAAATTAGAAATAAGTTTCTTGATGAGAAGTTGAAAAAAGACCAGAATTTAGTAGAAAACGATCTTGACAAGATGAGTGAAATTATTGATGATTGGCGAAGAATGAATGTTGCTTGGTTTTTGAAGTTCTTGTTTGAGAATATTCAACCGATATCACATAAGATATTAAGTTCTCACAAGGGTTATCCATTGAGGTTGATTGATTTTAGTTATGTCACTTCAAAAGAACAAATCAACTTATTTTTAGAGTATTCATATCATTGTTTGAATAATAGAATGTTCAGTGTTAGTGATATCAGATATGCTTTGAAGTGTATAAAGAAGTATGTTGATTTTGACTCTTATGACATAAGAGATTTGGCGAAGAGTTGTATTGAGCTTTGCAAAAGTTCATTGAGGGAAGTTAGGAAATGTAAATTGATTGAATTTAATGAGGGTACTGATAGAGCATTTGTGTATGTAAATATCTCAAGCAAGAAGCTTGAGAAAGCTAAACAGAAAGGCGCCTGTATCATAGGTTTAGATGAGGTTGGAAATATTGATTACCAGGATCACTATTGCTTTAGAAGTATTTCCGCGGATGAGGCTCAGAAATTAATAAATAATGGGATACATGAAAGTCAATTTAGAATCACTGGGTTTGACAAAGATGGATTCAATATGTACTTTGAGAATAGAGTTCAACTTTATTTGTTTTTAGCATATATTGGAAATAGCGAACTTGTTTGTTATATGGCAGGTGAATTTCCTATTGTCGATTTGTGAGAATGTGTTAGTTTGATATATGCGTAAATTTGTTGTCAAGGGAGACTTTAGAAGCATAAGAGGAAGGAGAGCTAATTACGTTACAACACATAGAGAATTATTGCCGGTAGATATTAAAGAAGCTCCATTTCCATTTTGGAATATTAAACTGTTTGGTTTCGAGTCAATTGGTGTAGATTTTTGGAAAGATATTATTCTATTTCCCACAATTTGCATTCTTGCAAGAGATTTGTTTGAGATGAAAGTCGAAAGCATAAAGATAAACAATACTGAGTATAAATTGCCATTCGCCAACAAATACAAACCAACAAAGAAAGATGTATTGAAGGCAATTGATGATATTGAATATGCGAGTGAGTCAACATTGATTACACTCTGTTACAATTATGATAAGAACTTTATACCAACATATATGAATGAAATTTACGAGAGTCAAGGCTATAAATTTAAAAGTGATGGTTTGTTGAAGATGGTTGAAAATATCAAGTATGGATTGCCTAAGTGTGATTTAATAAAAAATTCACATAGAAGCGTTATTGGCAAAACCAAAAAACCTTTAAAACCAAGAAAGATAAAACCTATGCTTATATCTGGTGTAACATGATCTGCTATATTGAATTATGGAGAATAATGGATTTACAAAATGCAAATCTCTTATCAAAGAAAGACAGGATTTAATTCTTAAAGGTGAGGAAAATGGATTTGTTTTTAAGAACGGTCTTCTTTACAAGAGAACCAACTCTGCGGAAGAAAGATATATTTGTTTTGAACTAGAGGAGTATTATGGCAATAATGTATTAAAGTGTCCAAAATTTGGACTTTACATTTTTCCAATAAAAGGATTTAATTCTAATCCTCGTCTTTTTGATACATACGACACAGTTTATGCTTATTCAATAATAACATCAGTATTTGATTCAATTGTAAATTTCTTTCAGGACGGGAAAAATATATTGGAGAAATATACATTTAGCTATCGAGTTATTAAAGCTGAGCTTCATGTCATTTTTGCAACAAATGATGGTGATAAAATCACCTTTTCTAGCAGTGGAAGATATTTTAGAGGAAGGTTGATAAGAAACTCGGAAGAAGAGAATAATGATTTGTATGGAGTATAAACAAATGCTATGATTACAAATGCAAGATTTAGTTAATCTTGAGATAGAGCGTTTTAAATATAGGCAAAGATTGATTCTAAAATTGGAAGAAAATGGTTTTGCTTCTAATGAAGGTGGACTTTTCTACAAAAAAATTAAGATAAATAAATTTGAGGCGTATCTATGTTTTGCTATGAATTATTATCTAACCCGTGATGTGTTATTGACACCTAAGTTTGGACTTTCGGAAAACGCAGAGATAAATATTAGTTTTACTAAATTCAACTGGTTTTGTTTTTTTGATACTGATGGAAACAAAGATGCATGTAAAGCTCTTTTGAGAGTTTTTGATTCAATAATGAATTTCTTTTGTGATGGCAAAGCTGTTAACAGCAAATATAAAAACAGTGTTTATACATACTGCGCAAATGAACATCTGAAATTTTCAGTTGATCCATCATATCGTTTTGGCCATCAAAGAAGTCATTTTCCAACATTTACTTTTTCAAGTAGTGGCAAATATTTCATAAGCTCAGATGCAATAAACTCAGAAGAAAGTGATGATCTATATGGACGTTAAAACATTTAAAGACAAAAATGTTACTGAAAAAATAAACCATTTAATTCTTACCTTGGAGGAAAATGGATTTTACATGGATTGTAATATTCACAAAAAAGATATTCAAAAAAATATCTGCTTCATCAAAGGTAACTCTTCAAAATCTTTACACATACATATTTCAGATATGAGTGTTTATTATTGTAATTTGCGTATTGTGTTTTATATACATGAAACTGGGATTTCAGGACTTTCAGCAGAATTTGCTGATTTGTCAACAGTGCTTGATTTTGTTTATTCATTCAATGAAGTCCTTTATCCTTTTCTTGAAAAAGAATTAAACAACATTTTTAAATTTAAGTGGGAGGCTTGCTTTGACGAAGAAGATAACATTCATCTAAAGATTTTTAGACTTGAAGCATATAAGGAAATTGAAGGTAAAAACTCATTGGTTACATACTATTTTGATGAAAGGCTGGAAGATAAATACTTTATGGAGATAACAAGATGTTAATTACTGGAAATCTTAAAAAAGATGAGTTGATAAAGAATCTAACACTTCTTCTTGAAGAAGATGGGTTCTTCTTTATTGAAGAAATGCGATCTAGTCTTGTTTTCAAGAAAGGAATAGGAAAAGGAGCTATAGGCGCTGGTCAATATATTTGTATTCATGATATTTACAAAGACGATGTTTGTTTTACTTTCTCTGTTGTTCAAACAAATCCTTTTGTTAAGTCCTGTATTTCTGATTTTTACTCAAACTATGAATTTGCTTTTTCTTTTATAACTACTTATTACAAATTTGTGCTTGAAATTTTGAATGATTCACTAGGATTAACTTTTAGATTACATTTCTTAACCAACTTAGATTTTAGTTGTGACTTTATTATGATTGGATATGATAAATTTGGAATAACCAAGAAAACAATATCTATTGGAAACATAAAAACAACTATTCTTACAGCCACTACTTAAATAATATTAGTTGATTTATTTTGTATTTAATTAGCTTTGATTTTATCCATTGTCTTTTCTTGGATGTGTGTTATGATGGTTTTATGACGAGTCAGAATTTTATGAAGCCTAGTAAGATTGTACCACCAGCAGACAAGGCTCGTAAATTCTTAGTAGATAGTAGAGTTAAACCACTAGATTCCCACATTTCATGGTCTATCCTTTCGTGTCGCAAGGGAAGACAAATTCGTTGTTCAACTCATACAGATACGTTTCATGCCCTTTGGAAATTTGTATCTGATGAGATTCAAGTACAAAAAAATAAGGGTGATGGATACGCAATTGCCCTTGGCGCTCACCCAGATGCAGAAAAATCAGTTGGGAATGCAACCTGTTCAACAATTGAAATGGTTCACCTTGATTGTGACGGAAAAGTTAATGTACTAACAATGGGCGAGTTTGTAGACTACCTAACTCTACTCGATATTCAAGCTATTGTTTTTCCTTCTCCATCAGAGAAAGCTGAGAATTGGAGAGATGCAAAAAGATACAGAGCACTAATTAGAACCACAAGATTCACTCGTATTGAAGATGAACCAAATATAAATAAGATGTGGCAAGAAAGATTTCACTCCGTTCGTCTTTGTATGGTTGGCTCTTCAAAAGATAAAGATACAGGTAAGTATCCACAGTTTGATGAAACTGTACAAAATCTATCTGCACTTGCATATATTCATCCACGATACTTTCCCAGAACAAAAGACAATGTAATCTTCGTTGAAGGCAATTTCATTATCGACATTGAACACCTATGTGAATCAATGAAAGCTAATGAATTCATCACAAAGAAAAACTTTCAAGATATTGCCCTTGACCCTGAAAAAGTTTCAGAAGAAGCATCTGCTCTATTTGAAGCACTCAAAAGAAATGACTTCATAACAGGACAAAGAAATGATAGAGGATTCTATCCTACCAAATGCCCAAGAGAACATGAACACGCATCATCTTCTTATGGAAGTGATTCCTGTGCATATAATCCAAATTCATATCACTGGTACTGTATGCATGAACATAGCGGTGGACAAAGAAAAGGACAAGCAGGAACACACCTTTTAACTACATGGTTCCTTGAAAATTACCCAGATGAAGTATCCTTGATTTCAAAAAAAGGATCAAAAGCAGCTTATTTAGTAGGCCAAATTGCAAATCTTAACGCTATGCAAAATAGCTCTCCAATTGTTCCCACGATCGTGTCAAATGAAATTTTAAACTCAATTTCCACTGTACTACGCGAACATACACTCTCCGAGCATGGGTCTTTATTAGTTCAAAATATAAGCGTTGGAGCAGGCAAGTCACATGAAATTCCAAAAATCGTAAAGCTTCACCGTGAAATCGTTTCCAGCTTGAATACGGGGTACTTTGAGAGCCAGGAGGAGGGCGACAATCGGAACATAAGTGCGATTGTTTTGGTTAGGGACAGAGCTGGCATTTATGCGGCTATGAATTTGGCGGAGGAGGAAGGAATTAAGTGTGCGTATCAGCAGTCTATTGATTCTGTTAAGAAGTCTGATGGGAGTCATGTATGTCATTTAGCTACAAAGGCAAAGATGTTATCTGAGCGTGGAATTGATGCGAGACAGATTTTGTGTAGGGGTGGAGGAAGTGGAAAACCATGTCCAAAGTCTCTTTTGGGATGTGGAAAGATGTGTCCTGCTGAGAAGGGATTTGCTGGTTCACAGAATCCTGAATTGGTATTTGCGACACACGCTGGCGCTCCTGGGATGGATCGTTTCCGTAGACAAAATGTTCTTGTCATTTCAGATGAAGCTGAAGTTAAACAAGTAGAACAGGTAACTCTAGACAAGCCAACGATTATTGCAATTTCAAACAGAATGAGAGTATATAACCGTGTTACTCTTTATGCTTGGGTAATGCTTCTAAGGGCTATCAAGAATGATTTTGGATATCTTGACACTGAGCCATGTAAGCGTGAGAATAAAGTAAAGAAGACTCTTAGGGATGCAATTGATAAAGAATGTGAAGAGACGCTAAACATGATTAGGTATGTTTGTTTCGGTGATTCTATTTATTATTCAACATGGAACAATGAAGTAACTAGAATGAAGAATGAGTGGATTGAGGCTTATAAGAAAGCAGAAGATGAGGGTGTTGAAGCTCCTAAAGAACCAATATATCCAACTGCACCAACTCACAACATGATTACGAATGATGAGCTTGTTAATTACCTTCTTTATCAGATTACTGCTGCGACTAGAATTCTTACACTCAAGGCAAATTTGAGTTTGCCAATTGAGTTGTTTCAGGAAGAGTTGGAGAAAGAAGTTGGTCCAAGGAATATTGCTAAGTGTACTGAGGCAGTATCTCGTTGGATTGATGGAGCTAATGTATTCCCTGTAACCGATAATGAGGGTAGGGTTAATCCCGGTGCAAGAAATGTAAGTTGGTTTGGGCCAATGACAAGATTTGTTAGAGATCATGTATTGCATGAGAGTGGATTGGGAATTCTTCTAGATGCCACCGCAGATCAGCACTTCTGGCGCGGTGTAGTAACAGAAGATAGATTGGAATACAAACGTGCTGTTGTCGAAGAGCAGGCAAATGTTCGTAGAGTTTGTATTGCATCTAAGACTGCACTAAGTAAATATCTTCTCAATCAGAAGTTGGGAGTAAATTGGGCTTGGTTTCATAAGCTTCTTGCAAATGTTATTGTACAGCTTAAGAAGGAATATCCAGGTGGAGAGAAGAAGATTGCATTTTGTTCTAGAATGGCAATTTCACTACCTGTTAATTATATTCTATCTGGTTTGAATGAGACTGATATTGTTGATGTTATGAAAGATACAGCACACCCTCTAAGTGCTCAGACTTCTGCCAACAACAACAAGTCTACTGTTTACAGCAGTTTGCTTTCTTGTCCAGAAAAGACAAAGAAGCTTCTATTGAAATTGAAGGAATCATTTCCCAGAATGATCTGGACACATTATGGAAGTCCACTTTCTATTGGCAGTAATGCTCTCAAAGAATATGATGGATTTATTTCTATTGGTGATCCAATTCCGCACCAGTCTAATGTTCAAGCTGTTACAGCCATTACCAAACGCGGTATGATGGAACAGTCTGAATTTGATGCACAGTGTACACTGGAACAGTGGTTCGGACGCGCAAGAGCAATTCGTAGAACAGATGAAAATATCTTCTTCCTTCATGTTGGTTATTGCATTCCTATCTCATGGTCTAGCGTTGAGATAGTAAACGCGGATCATTTGATTGAGGATGAAGAAGTAGACTTGATTACATTTACAAGCACAAACTCTGTTGATCTTGAAGATAAGTCAAAGACAAAATCAATACTTCCAATAACAGAAATAAAGTTTGTTGAATCAAATAGAGAGAGGCACCGCGATCATCTTGAATCAAATATAAATTCTGAAATTGAAACAGCAGAAAATCCTGCTTCTGTGTTGGGTGGACTTAGCAATTCGGTTTCATTTAGAATCAATTACCCCGGCGCCGTTTTGTTGAGCGCAAGTGATAATCTTTGCGCTGTAGAAGGCACTTCTGTTAAATTCATTGACCCAATCTCAGTTTATCACGAAATCCAGAATCAAAAGATTCCTGATCCAGTTATGAATACCAAAATTGTAACTACAGCTAAAACCGATAGACAGTATTATGCAAGATTCCTCATTACTCTTGCGCATAGCCACTTTAATGCTGAAGAGTTTATTCAGAGAATGATTGATTTTTGCGGGAAAGATTATGCACATTATAGAGAAGTTCTGTTGTTTCGCAAGGAAGCATCTCCAAGCATGATTGCAAACATTCTCGCTTTCCTTTATCTTCATATGACTTCAACAGATCATACTCATAACTTGTATCTTGCCAAGTATAGAGGAATTACTGCAAGTCGTAGAATTGATGTTATCTCTACACAAATGAGAGAGCTTGCAAATGCAACTGAACTAAATCCAATCTATTTTACTGATCAGTGTCTCAAGGACTTTATTTATGGTCGTGCAGCTAAGGCTTCTTATGATTCAATTTACAAGGGAATTGATTATGTTGTTAAGAAGCGTGGATATGCAAACATTCCAAAGATGTTCAATCCAATGACAGAAGCAGAATTCTCTGAAATTATCGCCAAAGATATTCATTCACTTCCTTTTGATGAAGTTAAGCAAGCTGCTTATATGGCTCATGGTCAATCTAGACTTGACTTTTACAACACCTTTGAAGAGTGTAACAAAACTTACTTTGAATCTAAGTTCCCTAGCGTATGGATTATTGAAGGAAGTCCAAATAATATGAAGCATGGAAAGAATGCTTTTTATGCAAAGTCATCTTCTAAGAAAGATATTCTTTTCTCTATGGCTTACTATGGTTATGTAATGTCAAATGAGAAAGAGCCTAAAGATGGCGATGATGCTTGGGAAGGAGTAAAAAAGAAGCTTAATCTCAAGTAAATAATTCTGGTTCCATAGTGCTATGTATTGACTATGGAACCAGTTGATATTTCTTACTGGAGTGAAAGCTCAATTATAGCAGAAAGTGACAACCTCAAACGAGTAATTCATTCAAAATATAATCAAGTAGAAACAATTTTTGATGCTAAAAGAATTATTGCCGAAACAACGAAAGATGTTTCTGTTATGAACAGTATCGCATCAATTGACTTTTTGAAAAACAATCTTCTAAGGAACTTAGATATTACAGTTGACGTTCTCTTTAAACTTAATAATATTTATCCACTTAGATATTATGATATCAAATTCTTGATTAAGCATTCAAAGAATGAGTCTGTTTTGGAATATATTTTGCGCTTGTTTGAAACATATGTTAGCATTATTCCAATTATTCTAACAAGTAAAAACATTCCAAAAGCTCTTGTTTCTAAAGTCATTAGTGAATTCAAAAACAAAGACGAAATTATTGAAACCTTGTTAAGCAATTATGAAATAGAGCCTGAATTGTTTAACTGCATTCTTGAAACAAGAAGAATCATCTCAGGCACTCATCAAGAATTTCTTTGTAAGAATGCAACAAATCCATCAACACTTGAATCATTGTTTGAGTATTGCAAAAAATACGATGAATTAAAAGAGAAGACCAATCTAATAAAAATGATTGCCTCGAATCCAAACATAAATGAAAAAACAGTAAATATGATTATGGATTATGATTCAAAACGCTTCTCTGAAGCAATCAACAATAATGAAAAAGCAAAGGCTTTTGTTAAAAAACAAGATGTAATTACAGTTGAAAACTCATATGTTACAGAACACGGAGTTTATCATGAAAATGATAGTCAAGCATACACAGTTGATTCTGTTCCAGAAGAGTATCAAATAGGCTTCATTGAAAAAATTAGTAAACGCTCAGGAGGTATTGGATACCATGAAATACCATTCATTATCAATGCAAAATTTACAGAGAAAGTTCAGAAGATGATACTTGAATTGAAAAACAATAGGCTAAAAGAACTTCTTTCTCTAAATAAACACATAAGTTACGATACTCTGAAGGAGCTTGCGTATGATAATTCTGAAATTACCAGAGGCAATGTTTTTAACCATATAAGAAGAGATGATTCTATTGGTAGAATACTTAAAGACATGGATTGTGTTATTGGTTGCGATGGAGTGAAAAATCTAAACAGCCTTGCTGAAACAACAAATGACAAAAGAATTCATGAAAAAATATACCATTTCAATAAAGACAAGACAGAAGTTCTTTGTGCTCTTGCAAAGAACGAGTTTATAAATGAAAATATTCAAAACCTGCTTGCTCATGAAAATCTTGAGGTCCGTAAAGTTCTTGCTGCAAATAAAGCAATAGTTGAAAGAGTACAAAAGTTTCTTATTAGTTCCGCATGGTCAAACGACATATTGGAAATTATTGCTTCTAATGAAGCAATAAAAGAAAGTAATCAAAACCTCCTAATTGAACATCACCCTAACATTGTAAAAAAACTAATTCATAACCCGTCTGTAACTATAAACTTGCTTGAAAAGATCGCTAACAAAAACAATAAAGAATATTTGCTTGAAATTTGCTCTCTTAGAATTGATTTGTCAAAAGAAATAATTGAAAGACTGGCGCAATCTTCATATGAGGAAGTTAGGATTAAATTTTCCGCAAGAAGAGACAACTTTAATGAAATACTCAAGCTTCTTGCAAATGACAAAAATCCACAAGTAAGAGCAAATGCTGCAAAGAGCATATATGTAAAATCTTCAGAGATAGAATTAATACTAATATATGACAAGGATGTAAATGTAAGAACAGAACTTGCAAAAAACAAGTCTATTTCCTCTGGCATTAGATACGAGCTTCTTAAAGACGATGAAGAAGAAGTAAGACTTGCTGTTATCAAGTACAACAAACTTAATGCCGATGATTTTTCGTTAATAATAAATAGTGGAGATAAAAACATGCTAAAAACTGCACTTGTATCTGGTTTCATTACAGATGATGAAAAGAGTCAAATAAATGAAAGGATTAAAATCATAGAAAGCCGCGAAAAAAAGAATACTGTTCCTTCAGTATTTTACGATATTCCGAAATATGAATTTCCTACCATAAAAACAAATGAACAAGTTGCTTTCACAGAACCTCTTTCTTCCGAAGAATTTGCAAAAGTACAAGAGAAATTTGATAGAATTCAAAAGCTTATGGATGAAGTAAACAAAACACAAGCTAAGCCAATTGAAACAGAAGTTAAGCCAATTGAAACAGAAGTTAAGTCTATTGTTTCACCAATCAATAACTTTAAGTCTAATCTTATGAATGAAATTGATTCATCTTCTATACGAGTTGCATCTAGACAGATTACAAAGCTGACTCTTGTTTCTGTTCCCAAAAAGTATAAAACATCATTCTTCCCCAAGATTCTTGCCAATGTACTTATTCATGGTGTCTTGGAAAATGTTCACTCAAATAATCCAAAAGCAGAGAGTATCAAATCTAAAATCTCACAAGAGATGAAAATTGAAGCCATGTCTATGATTGGCAATCAATTGGCAAACATTGTCAAAGATGGAATTATAAAGGTACTAAATAACACCAAACCTATTCAGCCTACAAAAACCCCGTCTTTGAATGATGGACAAAAACTAAATACTGTGACAAATACGGTCATTGATACTAACTCAATTATTGAAGATATACTGTCTAAGTCAAATAAATAATTACATACAAGAACAGTGCTATTTATATGAATGGAAAACAGCACTGTTATTGCAATTTGTATTTTTTCTTTCATACTTGCTGTACTATCTTACAGGGCTCATCATTTAATTCAGACAGAAATTCTTCTTGATAAATATGAAGAAGAAGAAGAAGAAGAGGAAGAAGAGGAAGAAGAAGAGGAAGAAGAGGAAGATGAAAAGAATGAAGAAGAATATGAAGATGAAGAAGAGAATGAAGACGAAGATAATGAAGATGAAGAAGAAGAATATGAATATTATGAAGAAAGTAAAAATAGAATTGATAAGTTTCTGAGCAATTTGTTTTTCTGGGGATTTGTATTCTTTTCTGTTTTGTTTTTGATTTATTTATCTATTCTTATTCACAATGTTTTGTTTGCGTAGTTTAAAATACCTGGTTAGTTTCAATAATAGTGAAGTAATTTTGTGCTATTTGTGTCAAATGGAAGAAGAAAAAGTTTCCGCTGAAATAAATTATATGGAAGATGATAGCCCATATGAATCAGTAAAACTAATATATTCAGTGAAAGAACTTATTATGCATAAATTTGAAAAAGCAGGTTACAAGGGTGCATTTAAACAATCTGGTGAGTCTTCTCAATTCTGGTTTAGTATCTCTAGAGGAAGAGTAATCAAAAAGGCACTTGTTTTCTTTACTCATAATGATATTCATGTTGATATTACCGGCGAAAACAATGATAGAACCATAACAATAAAACACAATAGACTTTTGCCATACTATGCCAACCAACTTGAACAAGCCGAAGAAATAGTAGGTGCAAAAATAGACTCAATAATCAATCTTCTTAAGGTTGAATTTCCAGAGATTTTTGCGTAAGTTTTGTTTTTAAGCAAACAAGTGATAATATTGCCAAGTGGACGAAAACATAAAAAACAAAATTCTTGAATTTGCAGCAAAAGCAAACAGGTATTTTACATTTGGACATTCTGATATCATTTATGAATCAACAATCAGCAACTTTGCTCAATTTTTGATTGAGAATAACTTGTTTGAAAAAAACAATAATCTTGCAATTCCGGTTTGCTTTATCGAGAAGTTTTTTGAAGACGAAAGCGAATTAGAAAAATTCAAAAAAGATGCTTTCTCAGCAAGAGGAAGTAGAGAGAATTATAAGATAAAAGTAGATATAGAGTCAGAAACAATTCTCGATCCAGAAGATATACCAAACCTGAATTCACTTGTGATAGATTTTAATAAAGAGGAAACAGAAGAATACTCAGGTGTTTTTTGGGAAAAGGTTAAAGAGGATAATGATTTGGATGGAGAACCTCCTAGTGATTTTTCAACAGGATACTTATACTCTTATTATAGTGAATATGAGCTTATTGACGCAAAATATGCAGGTGAAATATATTTAGATATATGCAGAGAATACATAGAAGAAAAATTTGATACTGAGAAAGAAGAAATAGTTAATAGTCTGCTTTTTGATATAGAAAAACAATTTATATTGCATGGAAAAGATATGGCACTAGTTATCAAAAATTCTGATGACGATAACCTTAAAAAGCAAATAGCAATTTCTTATTACGCATCTGACGATGACTCGTTATCTGATAATGTTATTGATACAATGGGTGAGCTTTTTAAGTTGATAAAGAAGGACAAGCCAGAATCAAAACCAGAATTAATTATTAGCATTCCAAAGGAAATTATTAAACTATGGGGTATTAAAAGTGGCAGATTTTATGAGAATGCTCCTTGGGACTTATTTAGACTAGGGCCTCAACATTTATTTCTAGAAGGTAGAATAATGAAGCACTGTGTTGGAACATATTCTGAATATGCAAAAGGAATTATAGAAGGATGGGCCGAAATATGGTCACTCAGAAGCAGAGAAGGAAATCCACAGTTTACATTTGAAATAGATGGTATTTGGAACAACATGAATAATGAACTAAGAGAAAAGTCAATTAGACAAATAAAAGGAAAAGGTAATAGATTGCCTGGTTTTGCCTCTAAGTCAGCAGAAGAAATTACACTCGAAGATGAAGTGATATTCTTATTCTGTTTATTTAGAGATATGGGTATTAGTCTGAAAAAAGTAAGTGACATAAGTCCACAGATACAATATCTTGGACTCTCGTAATAAATTCATTTCCTATACTTAGCAACCTTCTTGCTTATGAAGTCTGGTTGTTTAACAAACTGTTTACCAATTCGAGTACCTTTTCTTTTTATACTACTTGTAAGATCATACTCTTTATCACTCAATGCCTTTATTGCTCTCTCTGGCAAATATCTTTCTCCCGTTACACTTGATTTCTCACCACTCTTGGTTCTCCATTTTTGTTCTGTCCATTTGACAAGTGAATTATCATTTTCTTTTTCTCCTATGTAGCCTCCACCACTATCCTTATACAGCTTCACAGCAAGTTGTGCTTTCCTTGCGCTCCATTGACCACTTTTTCCACCCTTTTCGCCCATCTTTACTTCTTCTACAATTTTCTGCCAGAGTTTTTCATCAGTCCTCTTTGCAGACTTTCCATTTTCAACAATTCTCAAATGTTCACCACTTTTAGACAACTCTAATATTTTTTCCCTTACAAGTAAAGAATATTCTATGTCATACTTAGGCATATAACCAGAATCCATCATCTTACTTCTAAGTTCATAACTCAATTTTAGTGGTATTATTTTTCCGGTAAATCCAATCTTATCTAAGAACATCTTTGTGTTCTTGTACATATAATCAGGACAAATGCACATCATGAAACAATTGATATCTAGAACCTTGCTGAACTTTATTTCAGAAAGCCAATACTTATCATGTGCAGAAAGTCCATCAAAGTATTTCCTAAACAAGTCATTATCGGTACCCTTATTTGACATATATTTAATTGCCTTATCCATAATCTTCTTCTTATGATTCAATGCTCTAACCAATTGTGTCTCAGACTGAATTACTGAAATACCTTCACCAAAGTGATCATCTACCTCTACATATTTTCCATCTTCTATTTCTATATTCTGACTTCCATACGCGCCTAGTTTGTAATACATTGAGTCGAATCCTTCAAAGTATTCATTGTACAAACGCTTAGATAAACTACCAAAGTATTCTACTGATGTTCCTGTCCAACCATCACTGTTGTAAATATAATATGGCAATGTCATCCTAACCGCTGGTCTTTTATCAAACCACCCTTTTATTAGCTCTGTATTCAATACCATGACGTTGAAACCAAATTGCGTAGCTGGTAGTTCCGATATAGCTAATGATGTGTTGATAAGCCCACCACAAGAATAAATGCTTTCTGCAATTGACTTCTGTGATTCACTCAATTCGATATCCAATTCACTTGAGTATGCTTTGCCTTTCTTTCGTAGTGTATCAAAACAATGTGTAACAAATAGTTCGCCATGTTTATACTTATCAAACTTCAACGTAATACTAGAATATAGTTTATTTACTATCTTGTCCTTTCCAAATATGATACATGGATTTATCAAATACTCACCATCTTCAGGATCAATTGTTCTTGTTGGTGGTTCTTGAGTATAAAATAGTTGTTTTGTTTTTGCTGAGTAATAGCAGTCTGAGTTGTTTTGATATGGGTAAGCGCCATCAATAAGAAATAATGTTGCAACATCATAAACATCTAGCCAATTTTCCAGCCTGCCTTCATATATCAAATCTGAAAGATTATATTTTTCTTTAATATCCCATTCATTTAATGAGTAGCCTTCTTTTTTAACATATGCATTAACCAATAAACCAGACACTTTTGAAACTCTTGCTAACAAATCATACTTCTCAATATTTATGCAGACATATAGCTTTTTGTACTCGTTTACCTTATCATAAGTTGCTTTCACATCTACGATCCAACCTCTAGGAAATAATTTAGATAATATTCGCCAGAATTTGTCAGCAGTTTCTTTGTGTGGAATTTTTTCGGCAATTAATTCAATTCGCTTAATAGATTTAGAACTAGAACTAGATTTGCCCATATGTTTATTCTAACATGCTTGTCTTTCTTTGCAAGAAAGTTATGCTACTTTAGCAAGTATGGAAATAACTAAATCAAAAGTTATGTCAAAACAAGATAAGATAGAGTCTTCTGGTTATTTGGCTTTTAATGGAGACACGATGGAATATGAAGACATAAAAAATCTTGTAATACGTTTTGGTGTTGAGAAGTTCAAGCTTACAATTACACAGGCGAGTGAGTCGATTGATTTTCTTGCCAAACTTTTCTTGAAGAATAGAAATAAAAATGAAGTGATAATCAAGAAAGATCATTGTGTAACCAGCTTGCCTAATTTCAAGCCAAAAGAGAATAGATATCCAAGTATGTCTTATAGATGTAATTGTAGTTTTATGTTTGAGTATGACTATGAAGGGATAATTGAGAATGCACAGTGTTCAATATCTTTAAGAGGTTTAGATAAGAATAAGTATGTTGTTTTTCTTTCTACAAACAGTAGTGATTATACGAATAATGTGGATGGTCACTTATTGATGTTTAGTAATCCAAAGTTGTATTCTTTGTTTGATAACATAAAGCCACTTCTTGAGTTTGATATTTATTCAGACAATGAGAAGATTGGTTGGGGATATTTCCAATCTGGATTAACGAGGGTTGTTAGTGGAATAAAACTGTAATGGTCTAGTGTCTTTGTGCTATGGGTTAGCATGGCGATACGTCTACAAAAAGATCAGGGCATTAAGCTCAAGCTTCATACTCTTCTTTCCAAGATTCCTGATTATTCTACAAAGTCTTATCTTATTGCTGATGACTCAAAGTATTACTACATTTGGCATGAGGACTTCAAGAAGTCTCTCAAAACTATTAAGGCAATGGGATTTGAGATTGTTGAGAGTCCTGTTACTCTTGTTGACACTAAGTATGAGAATATCTTTCCCGTATTCGAGAAGAAAGATGCTTTTATTTCAAAGCGTGTAATCGTTCGTATTGAAGCCACTGATGTTTCTGCAATTTCTCAGTATTTGTTTGAGTCTGGATTTGACAAGTTTCATATTACTAAAGCTAATAACCACTTCTATATTCTTGCAGAAGATGCACCTCTTTATTGGACTCACAGCATTATGTTCTTTAGCAAGTTTGTGGTTTTCACTGAGCGTAAGACGAACATCTTTGTTCGTTCTAATGAAGACTATGCTTTCAGTGACATTCTTACTAAAGAGTATTCTGGTTATTATGTAATTGAGAAAGGGAACAATATTTTCATCTCTGCTGATTCTTTCAAGTTTTCTTATGATATTGTGAATTTCAAGTTTAATCTTGACAAAGTTAAGAGTGAGACTAAGGAATTCAATAAGATTGATGTTTCGCTTTCATTGAAGATGGTTGATACTTCCAACAAGTTTGTAAGTCTTTGGAAGCTTACAGAGAATGATATTGAGAGGATTCCTGAGTTGATTGATATGCTTTCGGAAGCTGAGAAGGATTTAATTTCTATTGCTGCTTATGAGATGGACGATGGCGATATTGCCTATTTTGCCAGGGTAACTTCTAAAGTATATGGTCGTGAAGTATATGCAAAAGCTTTGAATTTCTTCAACGGCGAAGGCTATTATGCTGCATATGACAATGTTCGTGTTTATGTAATCAATGGCTTTCGTATTTTCCCTGATGTTGACAGTAGGGCAATTATTGAAGTTGCAAATGCTTCACAGAACTATATTTCCATCTTTGATGGTGGTGATAATCATCACACCTTGATCTCTCTCAAAGACAATTGTTTTGTGCCTCTCTCTAAGTCGTATACTGTTACATCATTGAGGCACCCAAAGATTCTTGAATCAATTTACTCATCTATTCATTTCTCCTTTGAGCCTGCTTCTGAGCGTGCTCGTAAGGAATCGGCGCAGTTCTCCGAATTTGTACACAAGCGTGTTGGTAAGAATAAAGACAGTGATATTGTTCTTGAAAAGAATGTCCTCAATCCTCATTTTGAAACTGCTTCCAAGGGAGGAATTAGAGGCTCTATTTGGGGTAAAATTTACGACGAATACAAACACCCTTCCGTTTATGCTCGCGCCTGTCTTTTCTCTTACGATAAGATCAAAAAACATGACGATTCCTATTCCAAGTATATCAAATTCTTGAACAGCGACGATGTTTATGATGACAAGAAAGTAAAAAATATCATCAATGAAATGCAGAATAACATTCGTACCATTCATAAGCACTTCTACTGGTTTTTTATGAAGGAGCTTGCAGCTAAGCTGAATGATTCACTTCTGCTTCAACAGCAGAAAGAGTTTATGTTCAAGTTCTTGAATGCAAATTCCATGCAGGAAATTGATTTTCCGCCCTTTGTGGTTTCTTCTGTGTCTGAAGATGAAATTGAAAAGGATAGCTTTGCGTCTACAATTAGCGCGATTGTCAATCATTCAAGCATCCCAACTCAGAAGATTCGTTATCTTCTGTTCAAGATTGCATCTCTTGCTCTTTCATTCAACAATGAGACGCTTCCATTTAAGATTGGTGAAGAGGACTTCTCCGAAAGGCTTCATCAGATCATTGGTCGTAAGGTTGATGATCGCACTGAGCTTGTCAAGTCTGGTAAGCCCGAAGAATCAGATTGGGCTCAGTTTCTTGAGAAGTCCCGCAAATCTCGTGATGCTTTTTATGTTGACAGTGCAACTCAAGACACAAACATTTCCAATGTTCGATTCATTGTTGATTCTCCGCTTGAGAAGGAAGATACCTATATGCGTTTCTTGAAGGAAATTCTTTCTGGTGGTAACATTGAAAAAAATATTGCTAAGTTTGCTGAGAAGAATCCAAGCAGGGATCATAAGTCTGTATTCTTCACTTCTATTGTTGAGAAGATTCGTTCACTGAATCACACTGATCTTTACAATGCGATTCACAAGCACTTTCCATATAACTATGATCCAACTAAGGGAATTGACAACAAGCTTGGTTATCCAATTACAGCTCTTTATGCCTGTCTGTATGCAATGAATGGAGAAACTGACAAGCTTCCATCTCTTAAGAAGAACATGACTTATATTCTCAATAATGGTTTCGAGAATACAACTTATCATGCACTTGCGAGTGTTGCTAACATTTGTGGTGCTGATTTTGTGGATGAAATTCTCAAGGAAACTGAGAATGCAACAGCAAGTCTTCCAACGATTACAGTTTATATTGATTGTGGAAGGATGGCAATGATGTATGGCTCTGGAAAGAGTGATGCACTTTATGTGGAAGCAAATAAATTTCTAGACAAGGTTGAGTCTCATTTTAAAGCCGGTACAATGAAAGCTCCATTGTTTGTAAAGAATGTTTGGAAGAATTTCTTCTCCTACTGTTCTAGCTTGACACTCAATCAGCGTCAGTCCATCATTGCTCGTTGCATTGAGCTTTCGCTTCTTCCCGAAATCTCTGCGCTCGACAAGTCGAGTCCAAATGCAAGGATTAGTCATATCTCTATGGTAGCTTCTATTATGTATGCTGTAATGAATGCTGGTTCTGTTCGTGATCGAATGATGCGTGCATTCCTTAGTCGTGAGGAAGCAGCTTTGCGACAGGAAATTATCGCAACCAAAATCTAACATACTACTAATTTAGTAGTAATCAAAGACGGGTGTGGAGAAATCCACATCCGTTTTTGCATTTGCGCATAGAATATACTCTTAGCTTACTATACAGTATGACGTGTGTGCTATAGATATCCATGCGGACAACTGCAAAGACTCTAGGCGATATCAATATTCATTCTGCCCTCAAGAACATTCGCACTGCCAGGGAAGCATTTAAATGCTTCTTCTATAAGCGTGAAGAAATTGTTGATCTTCTCTTTCTTTCTTGTTGTTCTCAGACTCCACTTCTTCTTGTAGGTCCACCCGGAACTGCAAAGAGTGATATCATTTCCAAGTTCTCTGAAACCCTCAATCTTGAGGATGGTCAATACTTTGAGTACATGCTTACAAAGTTCTCTGAGCCCGGTGAGATTTTCGGCGCAATTGACATTACAAAGCTCAAGGATGGTATTCATTCTCGTAAGACTCAGGGAATGTTGCCAACTGCACTTATTGCATTTCTTGATGAAATCTTTAAGGGAAACTCTGCAATTCTAAACTCACTTCTCACGATTGTGAATGAGAAAAAGTTTTATCAGGAGGGTGTTCCCACTCCCGTTCCTCTCAAGTTTCTTATTGCAGCCACCAATGAAATTCCCGATGATGATTCTATGAAAGCTCTCGTTGATCGTTTCCCTCTCAAGGTTAATTCCAATTACGTTTCCGATACCGAAGATGATCTTCGGAATCTTGCCAATGTTGCACTCAAGTTCAAGAAGCTTAAGTATGAGAACAAGAAGCCCTGGAAAGACATTTCCCTTTCCATGAAAGATTTCGATGATGTATTCTCTTACGTTCAGCTCACCATCGCAAATGGTGACAGCAAGGTTGATATAAATTCATTCATTGAACCCAATGCCTTCAAGCTCATCTTCTCTATCTTCAAGACGCTTGAGAATGACAAGATCGAAATCTCTGACCGCAAGAAGGTTCAAATGTTTGAGCTTATTCGTGTTAATGCACTTCTGAATCATGGTGGCAAGGTTAAGATAGACGACCTGAATGTTCTTGCTTATCTCGGCAACCGTAAAGAAGAAATTCCAGTTGTTCGTAGTCGAGTTCTACAGCTTCTCAAGGATACCAATCGTAGCTAGATAAAAACCAAACAATTATCTAAATAACAATAAGGCCCAGAAATGGGCCTCTTTATTTCCCAATCAAGATCATGTTTTTCTTTTTAGTAGTCTAATTAGACTTGTCATTGATCTTGAAATTGATCCAGATAGTTTTTGAGTTTGTTACTTCTTACAAGTTTTATAGAGAGCAAATATTGCTCCACCAACAACAAGTCCAGTAACTACTTGACCCGCTGTGGAACAGTTTCCAAGAAGTCCTTTTGAACCTTTAGTTGGAGCTAGAGGTGATGGAGCTTGAAAGCCTGTTTGTTTTACCCAATTGTTAACAGGAATTCTTTCCATAGAGTCAACAACATTTATATCATTTATCCCTTCTGAAGAAGCTCTTGTTTCTGTAAAATTATTTACATACTCTCTCATTCCAGCTACATTAATAGCAACATCATCTTGTGTTTGAATTCCAACGCTGAATGGGGTAATGTATAATTTTCCACCATACGCACACACAAGCATGAATTGATTTCCATCAAAACGAAAACCACGAGCGACAATTGGTGTGCGAACAAACGGCAGGTTTTGTGCAGCTTCTCTAGGAATGTAATACTCAATATTTTCCAAAGGAAGTCCAACATTTGTTCCATTGTTTCTTAGCACGTCAGTAACATTTTGTTTTAGACTTCTGTAGTCAAGATAGGTGTCTTCATATGGGCTTTCTCCAAAACCACTTCTATCAATTCTTTTGATCAGTCTCCACTCTGGATTTCCGCCAGGATTGGTATTCATAAAAAGAAACAAAGGAATAAGACCAACCGTATTAGAGTCATTAAAATAAGTTACGCTATTTAATCCATGTACGCCAGTGTTTCTAAGTGTATAGGTTCTATTTGCAAACCCATACAAATAAACCGCTGGAGTTTGTGGACGAACTCCTGACACACTATACAAATTTCTTCTATCTTCTGTCGTCATTCTTCTTGGTGGTCCACCAGCGGTTCTTTCATACCCAATTACAGTATCTCTTGAAGCAAGAGTTCCTCCTAAATAGCCAATTCCTTGAACATATTCTAGTCCACCTTTTCTACCAATTCCAATATCATTGACAAAGCCAGGCGAATTTGGATTTGTATTCATTCTTTCTGGTTCTTTGGCAGGAATAAAATCATAAGTCTTATGCTCATATGGGTCTTGATATTTTAGATTTACTTCAGGAGTTGAAGTAGTGATATATGTTTTTCCCTTTGTTTTTGCCATAAACAATAGACTACATCAAAAAAAAAAAAAAACAAACTATCAATCAAATTATTTTACTTTTTTAGTTAATTTTACAACAAGTATTACCCATAGATCCATATGCTATGTATCACTTATGTCGGAAACCAAGAAACCCTGTCTTTCCTCGCTTTCCAAGAATGAGTCTCTTTACATAAAGATTCTATCTTGTTGTTCACATGAAATGGCATCTTCTGATTTTGAAAGCCTGTTTATTTACCTAAACACACTGTTTGATACTACAATCATTCCAGACCAATACATTCCACTCTACATTGACCTATGCTTCTTCTTCTCTGGTTCTTATCGTGAACGCAAGCCCATGAAGAATAACTCATCTCAACTACAGATTGCACTTTATCAATCATCTTCTGAAGCATGGGATTCTCTATATGAAAACTGTAATGGTAATCCATCTTATCAAGAAATGTACAACAACACATACTCTAAGCTCTATATGAAAGACAATGCCTCTGCATATGCAGCAACACTTGCTTTTCAGACTCTTGAGGGCGTATATCGAGAGTGTCAAGACAATGAAGACAACAAAACCAGTCTCTCTTTTGATTTTCAATTCCCAATTCTTAGGGATAAGAAAGACAAGTACAAGAAGATGATTGATTACATCAGTGAATATATCTTCAATGAAGAAGATACGGAAGTTACAAATAACTTCACAAATGATTTGATTTCTTTCTTCAATCAGTATACTGATGCAGCCAAGAATCTTGTAAAAGAGTTTGAATCTCAAGACTTTTGGGAGATTATCAACTTTGAAAATCTGCCCGAGAAGTCTACTCGAATGGGATTTCGTCAGATTTCTAGAGCAAAGAATAGTTTCGGTGAAATTCACCCAGCTACAAAGTCCGTAATTCTTAATGTACTTCGTAATGAAATGTCACTTGATCCAGATGTTGAGAAGTATCCTATTGGTGGCTTTGCAGAAATTACCTGCAATGGCGAACTCGATAATATCGTTAGGACTGAACTCGTTTACTGCGGCGAAAATATTACGCCCAGCTTCGATATCTTCGATCTTCGTCTAGTTCAAAAAGAAACAAGCTTCTACACAAGAGATCAATCCATTTCCTTTGATCCAAAACGATATCTTCTCATCTCTATGAAAAATCTCAAAGACATTTGTTACAAAACCAAAGATCAACCCTATCAGGTAAAAGTAATTACAATCGCCATTGTCTCAAAGTTCATTGATGACTTTATCTCTATCTTCAAGAAAACAGCCTCAAAGATTGATATTCTCTGTGATCAAGAAGACAAGAATGTATTCGCAAGTATCTATAGCTATGAAATTGAAAAGGGATTCATCAATCTCATTGATGAAACTGATTATGATAAGTATTCTGGTGTTATTTCCGTAAACAAAGAGATTCCCGACTTCATTTCACTTATCCCTGGAAATGTATTCAAAATTAGGAATGAATCCAAGACTGAATCTTTTGTGTACTCAGAAATCAATATGCGAAACATCGTTGACTCTCTTCTGATTCACTCTGCTAAAATTAGGAATAAGAGCTTCTTCATCTCTCTCAAAGAAGCCATTAAGAATAAATCCAAAAGTCGTCATGCCTAATTAAGCACTTACTTCTTCGTACACTGATATAAGTAGTATCCAACTCCAGCTATAAATATACCAGTAAGAACATTGCCCGCAAAAGTTTTCTCTATTCCAAAGCGACCTGAATTCTTAGTGAATCCAACTTCTCTAATTCCTAATCCATCTAAACCCTCTTTTATCTTTCTCTTCGTAGCCCTAAGTATAGACTCGATATTATCTACCATAGAATGATTGTTTTTGTATTCTGATTCATCCATATAATTACTTTCACTCTCAAGCAAACCTCTCAAATCATCTAACTCATCACACAAACTATCTATCTGCTTATCTAGCTCATTAGACTTGTAAATATGTCTTTCCTCATTAGTTCTCTCAATCATTAGTTGGTCATGAAGTTCTATCATCTTATTCATTTTAGTGGTCATTTCTTGTAGCTGATCCTGAAATCCACTTCTTACTTTTACAGACTTTCTTATCGTTCTGCTCATAAATAAATAATAACACACAAACATTCTAAAAACAAACAATTCAAATTGATATGCTATACTTCCTTTATGACTCTCGCAAGACCAACAAACAAAAACAAGAAAACTGCTGAGCAGAATTCCTCTTTTATTCAATATCATCTTAAAGGTATTGCTGAAGGTCTAAAGGAGCTTGATCCAAATATAAACTTCTCCAAGTTTCGTAAAGGTAGTTTTGGTACAGTTTTTAATGTAATCACAAATTCCAAGAAAGTCTTCTACTTTGAAGAAGACAATCGTGATATCACTTTCTCATATGAGCTTCAGAAGAAATCAAATAAAAAGCTGGGCATAAACATATACTGTACTTTTAGGCTTAACACAAATTATACATTCAAAGACTTTGATGACGTAGGTAAGTCAATTGCAGAAAAATACATTGATCTATTCAATCAAAATAAGTCTAGATTTCTTGAAATAATCAAAGAAGGCGAAAAGAAATTTGAAATCATTCCAGACCCAGAATCAGAAGATAAGTACATTTACATATACGCAGACTTTGATGCAAAAACAGCAATTCTTCGAGTAGGCGAAACCAGAACAACATTTAATCTTTAATATATTCTCCATCATATTTTCTATTTACAATCCACCAATTCATGCTATAGCATTGGATGCAAGAAATAGAAGTCTCAGACTTTCATAAAAACATATTCAACGAAATTAAAGAACCTAAACAGTCAATTATTATTCAAGCAAGAGCTGGTTCTGGAAAATCTACATTATGCAGAACTGCTGTTTCTTTTCATCCAAATGAAAGAACCTGTATGCTTATGTTCAATACAAAAAACGCAAAAGACATGAATGATAAAATAAAGAAACTTGGTATAGATTCAGTAACAGTTAGAACTTATCACTCAGTTGGATATGCAGCACTATTCTCTGCTTTTGGTGAAGTTAAAGTAACAAATACAAGAATGGCCAAGATTCTGGACAAACACCCAGCTTCTGCAAAACTCTTTCCATTCCAGAGAACAGAAATACTAAACTTCATAAACTTCGTTAGAAACTATGCAAGAATCAATCCCAAAATGATTGGAATCTTGGCCCAAAGAACAGGAATGAGAATCAAGTTCGATGGCTATGCAAATTCCAAAGTAATGATGAATGAAGTAATCGAGATTGTATTCGATTGCATTAAAGCTTCTGCTTCACCACCAGAAAACGGCGAGATAGATACAGAAGATATGGTCTATTTGCCATACATTCTAAATCTAAAGCTTCCTAAGTATAGTCGTGTGTATGTGGACGAAGCTCAAGACAGTAGTTCTGTAAATAGATACATGGCGATTGAGTGTGCATCTAATGCGAAGCAGCTTGTGATTGTAGGTGATGACATGCAAGCGATTTATGCTTGGCGTGGTGCAGATAAGAATTCGATGGCTAATTTTCAGAGGGAGTCAAATGCGACTGTTTTTCCACTTCCTGTATCTTATCGTTGTTCAAAGGCTGTTGCTAGTTATGTGAGCAGGCATTTTGTACCAGACTTTACTGCACATAGTTCAAATAAGCTGGGTAGTGTGTCTAGTATTGATTATGATGAGATGTTGGAGATTGCGGATGAGAATGACATGATTTTGTCTAGGACTAATTCTATGTTGGTTAGGGCAGTATTTAGATTGTTTACGAAGGGCAAGGCTGCAAGAATTGAGAGAGGGAGAGAAAATGCCGCAGAGGATTTTGGATTGAAGTTTATTCTCAATAAGTATACAGATACCTCTACGAAAACAATGCTTTCTAAAGTAAAGCGTTGGACTGATCTTCAAGTATCTTCACTTGAGAAGGATGAGGCTTATGCGAAGGCATCTGATATCAAAGAGCAGTTTAATCTAATTATGTTTCTTGCTGAGAATACTATCTTTGTGTCTGAAATTCTCAAGAAGATTGATTGGCTTGTCGAACTCTCTAAGAGCGAAAACGGAATTGTTGTCTCTAGTATTCACAGGGCAAAAGGCGCAGAAGCTAACAATGTATTTGTACTTGAGAATAGCTTCTCTTCAAAAGACTCCTCTGATGAATCCAGAAATCTAAAGTATGTTGCTTATACACGAGCAATTGAGAATCTGTATATGGTTCATGGAACAGGTGAGAAGAAGTAAGTTGTATACATTTGATACCATGTGCTATGCTTATTGATGCAGTTGAAACAAACCACTCAAGATTCGCTTAAATTCATCTCTTATTGCATTGAAAATAGTAACTTCTCAAAAGAAGCTAAAAATTCTGTTTATTTTG
>JACCDG012053865.1_pt1 | contig 76567 bp, 90 predicted proteins | sample 7442471 | NCBI WGS metagenome assembly JACCDG01 (sample SAMN15323444, study PRJNA562643) | freshwater metagenome | isolation source: river surface water | place: USA:Blue River Watershed | collected 2017-08-17 | reverse complement strand
GGAAATCAGACACTCAACGCACTCGTAAAGAAGCATATTTTGATACTCTTTGGGGTGCTGAAACTTGGTATAATGAGAAACTAACAGAGGGTAAGAAACCAAAACTCTGGCAGGAAGAAACCACCACGATTTTGAGGAAACTGAAATGAATAGAGAAGAACTAAAGAAATACCGTGAGTCATCCATAGATTACTACCAAGTTTCTTATCTTTATGATAAAGCAGAAGACCCAAAAGAGTATCGCACCCAAAAGCACGATACGATGAGGATGGCATTAGCATCAGCAAACTTTCTTGACGCAAAGGGTGATTATACTATAATCTCCGTGACACCCATTTACAAAAACTACGGACAGGATTGATGACACTTGAAGAAATCCTAGAAGAATACGGACAGGAAGTATTAGACATATACTACGAACTCTTTCCTGATAAAGACATTACAAAGTTTGGTGATAGATTCTGTGGTCCTGTTGGTGGATATAGAGACTTTCTAATTGATTGTTATCATTCAACAGGTAGCGATGAGTTAGAAACTCTTGAAGACTTTGAAAACGGGGTCTTTCAAGAATACTACTATTACGACAAATCCACGGCTACTGGTTTCGTTTTTTATAATGGTTGATACACTCACCAAATACAAAGTCAAAAAGTCTTATCTTAAAAAAGAAGTATTCAGTCAAGCAATCGCAGTTGCTATGGCGTCTGATGCTCCAAAGAAAATGGGGGCAATCTTATTGGATAAGAAAAATCGTGTGATTTCTGCTGGCGTGAATTCTTATGAGAGGACACATACGCAGCAGTTTTATGCTGCCGTGATGGCTGCGAAGAAATATAATCAACCAAGTCTATCCAAAAAGACATATTTACACTGTGAGTTAAATTGTATTATTAAAGCACGAAAACAAGGTAACAAACTGATTATCTGTAGGATTGGAGGACACGGAGGAAATGAACTCCGAAACAGTTTTAGCTGTCCCGTGTGCTACTTGTATATTAAGCAGAATTGTCCTACAATCAAAGAAATTCATTGGAGCACAAACGACCAAGAATTTCTATACATTGAAATCTAATAAAATGACTTGGTTAGACTACATTTTCTCATACTTAATTCCTGCTTGGTTTCAGACTATTGGAGGCAACTTTCGCATCTGGCGTGACTTGGTAACAGGAAATTATAAGGATTATGCTCTAATGTGGTATGATGACCCTTATGAAGAGTGTTATGAATGGTTCTGGGAGTCGATATGTTTTGATGATACCTTATCAAAAGAATTTCTAGAACACTTACGAAAACTTGCTAAAGAAGTGGAGTCTGGTGAGGTTAGAACGTATACACTTCATGAGGTTATGGGAGAACTAAAAAAATGATTGATACTTCATTATTCCCACATCCAGGTCACCCAATCAGGTTAGAGTTTGGTGAGAAGAAAAATGGTACAATCTGTTGGTTCTCCTGTGAGGAACACCTAAAAAGATATCTAACCAGATATGGGTTAGATGAGAAAAAAGTCAAAATTGATTATCGTGATGAAAAACCCCAAAAGCGAACAAGAAAAGCAAAACCAAAAAATTAATCTTGTTCTTGCCTTGACGCAAGTTGAAAGTCTTGTTAAAATACTAGAGGGTAATGAGTATGAAAAGTACTTCTACCAACATTTAATCCCCGTACAAGTAGAATTACTGAGGCAACTCAAACATTATGGATAAAAACTTTTACGATGATAACAGTTTCTATGTGGAGAAAAAACGATGGGGAACATACCAATCTCATTATCCCGATGGTAAGGGTATTATCACTTCACTGACTGAAGAACTTTGTATTTCTGCTACTCGTTGGTATCTTAAGGGTCTTCAAGAAGGCTTTAATGAAACGCAATCTTATTCCACAAAAGATAACTATAAATTATAAATATGAGTGCCTAACAAATATCTGAGTGGAAGATTTTAAGGCAGGGGACCGAGCAATCTACATTGGTTGTATCGATGAGCAAGTTGCCTGGGGTTCCAATGATGACCCCCGAAAATTAATGATAGAAGGAGACATCTATCGCATTGAAAAGGTAGAAGTCCACTCATCACACACGAAACTCAGTTTTCGTGGAATAAAAGGAAAATTTAATTCTGTTTGTTTTAAAAAGTATGACTTTAAGAACCTTTGTAGATAAAAATGGAAATTCCTGGGAGTGGCTCGAAACTCCCGAAGTACTGGAAGCATTGAAGCAACTTCATGAAACTGTGAAACAAAATGAAAATCCGCCTAACAACTAATCAACAAATGTGGGCTAATGTATTCTCCTGTGCGGTGAGAAGGTCTAATGAATGTTTTGAACAGAAAGACCTTGACCGCCACGCAAGAGAACATACAACAGTAGTATTAGCACTCCAAAAAGGCGAAGAGTTCTGGCGTGAATTGCTATGATTAGAAAGTTTATTCAATGGTTCTTTTCTTCATATGAGGAACCAGTAACTAATGATGTCTATTCCAAACTGATTGAACTTCAAGAACGCATTGAAGCACTTGAAGCAGAAAACATTGAAACATCAAATTGTCTCTATGAACTCAACAGTCATATCGAAGCAGTGGATGCTCGCATAGATATTCTTACTGTTGAAAATTGGAGTGGTAAGGATGTATGAATTAGACAATTTTGAACGAGCCCTAGCACACTTTGGAACAAGAGTAGATATCATTATCGCACTGGAGATGGGAGGTAAGTTGGATGCGGACACTGCTTACAAGAATATTAAAATGGAACTCAAGGAACTTAAGAAAATCCGAAAGTCTTATAAGAAAGACAACCAGAACCTGCAGTAAGTGTGGTGAGGAGAAAAAACTTGACGCAGAGCACTTTCAGCGTGTAAAATCATTTAAAGAAGGATACAGTTTCTACTGTAATGTCTGTAATGCCCCTAAACCAAAAGACAATGACTGACCTTGATTATCGTCAATACTCATTAGACCAATTATCTAACTGGATGCATGATGCGATGTCTGCCGATGCAACACCGCAGGAAATTTATGATGTAATTGTTGGTGTCGTGAAAGAAAACTATGAGTGCTATAAAAAACAGGCAGACCAAGCAGAAAAACTTCTTAACCTTTTGGATAATAATAGTAAAATAACCAATACATTTACATTCTCATCTTGTAGTGCTGATGATACTACACCCGGATGTGTGAGCTCTTGGAATGATTTTTGGATGGATGATAAAATTACATCCATTCACAATACAGAAGACGGAGACTTATTCACTCATAAGGAAGATAAGGTAGTTAAGTGGAGTCTTCCTGTTCAAGTTGATGGTTTGACTGGTGATTGTTATATCAATCTTCCTGATGATTTACTTGAACTTGCTGGACTTAAGGAAGGAGATGTGATAAACTGGGTAGATAATGGAGATGGGTCATTTACCCTAGAAAAGGTAGAGGAATCCGAAGTAGCAGATTTCCGATAATCTGATAAAATAATAACAGTAATTTAAAAACTCATGGCTCTATCCGAAAACGTTAAATCAGAACTTCAAGAAGCAAAAGGACATCTTCGTACTGCTCTGCGTAATGCAGCAGTGAATGAGAAGAGTTTTGTTGCTAAAAACATTGCTGATATGATTTTCAGTCTTGATAATCTGGAACAAACTGAAGAACTTATGGATAAACTGGAGAATCGCAAACCAGGAGATAGTGGTATCTTTGGTTCTTTCTTCGGGGAGTGAATGAATGATAAATAATGGTGCTTAATGAGTCGCATCTTTAAGTAGAGGAGAGGCAGAAATGCCTCTTTTCTTGTATAAATAATACTGCGACTCATCTAAGACAAGAATGAATAACAAGTATTACACTTACGCTTATCTGCGTGAGGATGGAACTCCTTACTATATTGGTAAAGGTAAAGGAGAAAGAGTATATAATAAAAGTAAAGATGAAATAAAATTACCCAAAGATAAGTCCAGAATAATATTCCTAAAACAAAATCTAACAGAAGAAGAAGCATTTAAGCACGAAATCTATATGATTGCTGTCTTTGGTAGAAAAGACTTAGGAACAGGGATTCTTCGCAACAAAACTGATGGTGGTGAAGGAGTTTCTGGATATAAGCATACTGAAGAAATAAAGGCGAAGATGAGCCAATCAAGAATTGGAGATAAAAATCCATCAAAAAGACCCGAAGTTAGAGAAAAAATAAGTCAAGCAAATAAGGGAAGAACTACCTGGATTAAAGGTAAAAAATTATCCGATGAAACTAGAAAAAAAATGTCTAAACCAAAAACAGAAGAAACTAAAAGAAAAATGAGTGAAGCACGAAAAGGCGAAAAAAATCATAATTATGGAAAACCACTTTCTGAAGAAACTAAAAGAAAAATAAGTGAAGCGAACAAAGGCAAAATACGTCCAGAAGAAACTAAAAGAAAAATAAGTGAAGCGAACAAAGGCAAAATACGTCCCGAAGAAATTGGAAGAAAAATAAGTCAAGCACTTAGGGGTAAATCACGTTCTAAAAAAAATAATTTTGAAGAGAACCAATAAAAAATTAAAAACAAAGTAGTTTTATTCGGAGACTTTCAACCTTAACACTTTGTAACACTAATCTAAAGTGAATGTTAAGAAACGCACACATTTGACTACATAGTGGTAGAATGACTGAGTAACAAGGAATAACTTATGACTATTCAACGAAAGCAATCTGGAAATTTGACTGATGTTGAATTCAATGAGATGGTAGCACTTAAGAATGCTATCAATGATAATCCTGCTACAGTAGTTCCAGAGAAACTTGAAGCGTTCACTGAATATCTTGTACGAAGTCTTAGGGAAAAGGGTGGTTGATTTATAGGAGCACTTCGGTGCTCCTTTTTTTATGGGCCACCTAAAGTGTCCTAGTAATGTAAGCACAACACTCAAATGGGAACCCGCTCACGCATTGGCTTGGAACTCTCTGATGGTTCTATCCTTTCGATTTATATCCATTATGATGGATATCCCGAGTTCAATGGAGTCAAACTTGCAGAGAACTTCAATACTCTGGATAAGGTCAAAGAACTTATTGACCTAGGTGATATTAGTTGCCTCTGGACGAATGCTGGATGGAACAATGAAACTCTAGAGCAGACTGGACCCCTTCCGTATAGTGCTCGCGGCGAAGATTGTCCGCCTCGTCTTGATGCTGACCTGTGTGAGTATCTGTTGCCTGATGGTGCAGAAGAATACCACTATCTCTTCCGCAATGGTGAGTGGGTGTGTTATGATATGCACCAATATGAGAACAAACTTCCCGAAATCGTTGAAATCCCTGTGGAGGTAGCAGCATGATTGGACGTTACGTTACTTACACTGTTCTCGGTGCTATGTTTATGATTGGATGGAATGTATTTCTAATCCAACGCGATGATGCGATGTATAAGTCATACTATCGCCAACAAGCAATGGAGAACATCAAGAAAGCACCCTCTGCAGAAATTCGATGACTATCGCAGTTGGTATCTTTACATACCTGATGTTGGTTGCTTTGGTATCCTTATGTCTGCTATACTATTTCAAGGTTATTCAACCAAAAGATGAGCGAAAATTTAACACCTGAAGAGAAACGGATTGTATTCAATGCCGTTCGTTATTATCAAATTCATAAAACATCAGTAAATGGTACTGATTATCAAATCTGCGACAACATTCTCAATCGCTGGTTCAATGATGTAAAAGTTAAATGATACTATATCGTTTTAAGTCTGCATAATCAACAGTTCTCATATAGGGCATTTCATAACCACGTATGACGTGTAATTGCCCTGCTACTTCATCCCAGGTGTAGTTGTGGATTTCTTCACCTGCGCTCCTCCAATGATAATTAAATCCACGAAATCCCCACCGATAAACACCTAAAACCTGAATGAGTGGATGTTGGTCGTAGAACACTTTATTGGTTGCTGGTACAACTCTTTCTCTAGAGCGATTTCTGATTGTCTTCGCATTGTAAATGAAAGTGCAGAACATTCCAACATCAGGTATGATTTCAGTATCATCAAAGATGTTGATGATTTCCAACATCATTTCTTCTGGGTCTGTAACACCAACTAATCTCTGTTTCAGCATTTCAACTCTTGAATTTGATTTGCTGACGACATAATCAGTATCACTCTTGATGTATTTGATGAGGTCACTTTTGGATAACTTATTATAGTCTGCCGATGGGTTGCCTTTTACGTTGTCCCTGTGATAGACTGTATAACGTCTAGCAATCTGCATCAATTCTGATTTGGAGTATTGCTCTAATGGTTTTTCGTGACCTGTGAGTTCCATTTTAATCAGAATTTCGTATTGGTATTTATTTTGAACTATGAACGAACACCAAATGACTGAAGAAGAACTTATGGGAGCAGACCAAGCTTTCTGGGACTTCATTGAAGACTTTGCATCATTTCACCAAGTAACTTGCGATTATATTCTTGAAGAGTTTATTATTGACTAATAAATAATAACGCCTGAAGTTGACTGCAATCTCTACGGGCAGGAGAGGAGAAATCCTCTCCTTTTTAATATAAATATTACTGCAGTCAACTAAAGAGCAGTTATGTTAAATCCTAATAGATTTTATACCTATGCATATTTGCGTGAGGATAGAACTCCTTATTACATAGGTAAAGGTCAAACAAGAAGAGCATATCAAAAGGATGGAAAACCATGTGGAGTTCCAAAAGATAAATCAAGGATAATTTTTTTGAAAAAGCATTTGACCGAAGAGGAAGCATTTAAGCACGAAATCTATATGATTGTGGTGTTTGGTAGAAAAGATATAGGTACTGGTATTCTTCACAATAAAACTAACGGTGGTGATGGTGCTTCTGGTTTCAGTCATAGTGAAGAAACAAAGGAGAAATTAAGTAAGATGCAAAAAGGTAATAAAAATTGTTTAGGTAGAGAAATGTCTGAAGAAACCAGAAGAAGGATAGGAAAAGCAAATAGCGGTAAAGTTTCTTATTGGAAAGGAAAAAGTCTTCCTAAAGAATTGATTGAAAAAATGAAACTTACCAAAAAGATGAGTGGCGAAAGTGTTGGAGAAAAAAATCCAAGAGCAAAGACTTGGAAAATAATTTTTGATGATGGTAGATATGAAGTAGTAAAATCTCTTCAAACATGGGCGATGGAAAATGGTTATAAACCAACTAGTATAAGAAATTTATATAATGGAAATGGAGTTAAAACTCACAAAGACATTGTTGCAGTTGAAGAACTGTCCTACAACACTTGACTTTCTCTCCAAAATCTTTTATAGTGTCTATGTTAAAGAAATGAGGTAAATGGCGCAAAAGTATCTCTACATCGTTGACCACTACATTCCCTTTCCTACATCAGAATATGGAGGCCTTTGGAATGTGATTGCTGAAGATGATGATGAATGTTTTGATTTGATTGCCGCAGAAGATGATGGAAACTTCTACGAGCAGCATTACACTACTCTTCGCGAAAATGTATTGAACGCAAGAACTTATGCCCTTGTTGAAGATGAAGACTCCCGAGTAATTGAAAGTTTTACCACCTGATTATGACTAACCACGTTACTCACACCAATAAAATGGTGTTTGACTTGAAACAAATGTATCAAGAGCGTATCTCACAACTTCAGAGTAAGATTTCAGAACAAGAACAAGAGATTGCTAAACTTAAGACATTGATTTCTCTTCTGACTATTGACCGCGAGTATGATTGCTGAATTTCCCCATCGCCCACCAACAGGTTATTCTTATGAGTTTGAAGAATTTAAGCGGGGAGTTATTGCTATATGGTTGCATTGCAATCGTAAGTTTGATTACAATAATGGTGCTCCAACGAGAACCATCTGGGGGTTTTACAAATCCAAGACCAGAGAATACTTTGCCCCAATCAACAGCAAGACAATCGGTGCTCGTGTAGACATTAATGAAACAAGAAACTACACTTCAATGCCTATTAAATATCAAGGAGTAGAGCAGTTCTTTGTATGACTTCATATAAACCACAAGTCAATGATTACGTTGAATGGACTAAAGGGGTTGAAGGCTGGGTTTATTTCAGAGACGATGAATACATTACGATTGAATATATCGTTCGTCCTAAAGACCAAGTAAATTATCACGCTTGTCCTATTCACGCAAATGAAAGGTTACTTGTAGTTTGTTACAAAGAAGATTGGAAACAATTAAAGTATGTTAAATCCAGAGAATCAGTCTATGAAGAAGAACAAAACTGCGTGGCGCTGGTGGGCGAAGGCACTAGGTGAAAAGGCAAGTAAATGTGATAGGGAATCTGATAGGGTTGCAATCATCCGCACCTTTATCTTTGCAACCTATTTGATTACTAATGCTTTCATTGTTGCTGGTGTAATTCGCCACTGGAATGATGAAACTAAAGTACAAGTTGTAATTGATTCTTCTGTGCTCCCTGAATATCAACCACCTCCGCGTAAAGGTATCAATAGACCATTTGAATTTGAGTAACAATAAATAACTAAAAAGTTATTAGTAAGATGGGCGCTCAAGACATTAACAATCTTCAGGATGCATACCTAAAAATGTATCAAGTTGATGAAGCAGAGAAGTGGATTCAAAAAGCAATCGAGAAACCAGGTGCCTTAAGTAAGCAACTTGGAGTTCCTGAAAAGGAGAACATTCCTGCTGAGAAACTTGCTGCAGCAGCAAAGAAAGGTGGTAAGTTAGGTAAGAGAGCAAGACTTGCAATGACCCTTAAAGGTCTTCGTAGAGAAGAAATTGACCTTTATGATGTTGTATTCACTCATCTTATTGAAGAAGGCTATGCGGAAACCGAAGAGGCAGCAGCAGCAATTATGGTGAATATGAGTGAGGATTGGAGAGAAAGTATTATGATTGCTGAAGGAATGACGATGAAGGACTTCAAGCAACAAAGAAGTCGCCAAAAGCAAAAGGAAAAAAGAGCAGCAGATAAGATTGCTCCTGGTCGCAGAAAGGATATTCATACCGATAGACTTTCTCCCGAAAGAGCAGCAAGACATCGCGCTAATGTAGACCCTGACTTTGAAGGTGATGATGAATCAAATTATCCAGGTGGTAAAGTAAATCCAAAGAAAGTTCGCAAAGCAAAGGCTCTAGGAGAAATGTGATGAAAGATTTTATTCAATTCTCCGAAGATATCCAGCAAAGAAGACAAGAACTTCAGCAGAAGAGACTGGACCAAATTCAAGCACAGAAAGAAAGAGTTGCCGCACAGCAAGAGGCACAGAAAGAGAAAATTCAGGCACAACGAGACGCGCAGAAAGAAAGAGAAGAACTTAAGAAAGAACTGAAGAGAGAGTTGCAATCAGAGCAAAGTCCTTCAATGGAACCAAGTCTCTATAATCAGTTGATTGCTAAAAGTCAATTATCACGAAAGAGAGCAAGAGAAGCACACGCTCAGAGAGAAATGGAGCGTGAAGCAGGCGCACAACTAGCACAGAAGCGTGCTGAAATGAAAGCAATTATGAAACGCTGATAAACACTGGGCCACTTAAAGTGTCCTAATAATGTAATCACACCACACACTATGGAATGGTTTGACGACATCCAGGTTGAAGAACTGGAAAACTTTGACTTCATCGAGGAAGATATTATTGAAGAGAGTGATAACAAATCATTCGATTCATATCTAAACTCCAATATAGATTATTGATTACGTCAGTGTGACGCCTGATAAAGCGTCCACTGACCTCCCCACTGACTCTGAAACTACTGTATCCTGAACCAATGAACGAACAAATTCCTAACGTGCTGCCCCACATCCAAGAACTTAAGCTTGCTTGGAGGAAACAGGACTTTATGTATACCAAGCAGCAACAAGAGGAATACGATTTGCTTCTTGCTACTCGTCGCGAACGTGTGAAGCAATTCTATGCTGAGGGTCGAGTATTCAAAGGTTCCTATAAAGCGAAGGAAGTTGAAATCTAAATACTAGAAAAGTGTTTAGATAGAACAATGCGGACCTTCAATCAATTTATGTCTCTCTGCGAAGCATCTGAACCTGATACCGCTAAGAAACTTGGCTGGGGCGGCGGTGCTTCCGTCACCCGCACAGGTGAGGGTGGGAAAATAGGTAAAGAGCGCAAAAAGACTCCTGCAGAGTTACGTAGAGTGAAAAGAGGTCCAGGCGGTACAACTGTTCCCGCTAAAGCATACAAACCACGTGCCGACATTGGAACTCAGCGCCAAGCATCTACAAGAGTTCAGCAACCTGAAAAGGAAAGAGGTTCTGCTGCACTATCTGCAAAAGAAGCACAGCGCAAAGCATACCTAGAGCGCAAAGCAAGAGAGAGTGGTGGTGCTGCCAAATCTAGAGAACTAGAGAAGCAAGCATCCAAACTTCTCACCAAAAAGAAAGCAGAAGCACCAAAAGGTGAAAAACTTGAAAGAACAACCAAGCGCGAATACACTCGCGATGAGAAAAAGAAAATGGTAAGAGCTGGTAAGCGTTTACATAAGGACATCATCAAAGGTAGAGACCTTCCCGCTTCCAAATACCAACCCTGATAATTACTGGGCCCTTTAAAGTGTCCCAGTAGTATAAGCACGACACTCCAAACAAATGCTCTAGCACGCTTCACAATCCCCTGTGAGCGTGCTATAATGCTTTTTGGATACCAAACCACCTGAGACTCTGTAATTCGTAATGATTCCTCATCTGATTGACCTTCGCCCCCATCAAGAACGCGGTGTTGCTGCTATGCAGAAGCACGCCAAAGGTCAGATCATTGTTCCTACTGGCGGTGGTAAGACACTCAAGATGATCTATGATTGTCTGCGCGAGTTGCAGTCTGAAACTCCCCAGACCATTGTAGTTGTTGCTCCTCGCATTCTGCTTGCTGAGCAACTCTCTGCTGAGTTTCTGGAGTTTATCACCAACGCTGAAGTTCTGCACGTTCACAGTGGCGAAACTCACCACGTTAGCACTACCAAACCTGTTGATATTGCAGTTCATGCTGGTATGTGTGCCGCTGCTGGTAAGCATCAACTGATCTTCACCACCTATCACTCTCTGAATCGTCTGCAAGCAGCAGAGATTGATGTAGATACCATTTACTTTGACGAGGCACATAATTCTGTTCAGCGTCACTTTTTCCCTGCAACTGAGCACTTTGCCGCTAACGCACGTCGCTGCTACTTCTTCACTGCGACTCCAAAACACTCGCTTGCTGTAGGCAAACCTGGGATGAATGATGCTGCAGTGTATGGTCAGGTCATCTGCAAAGTTCCTGCTCCTGAACTTGTTCAAGGCGGTTACATTGTTCCCCCTAAAGTCATCGTCAAGCAACTGGAGATGGTACAGGGAAAGCAGACTAACTTTGACCGCGACGCTGCTAATCTGCTGGAAACCATTGACGACAACAAGGTCAGCAAGATTCTGATTTGTGCTAAGGCAACCAAGCAAATCGTTTCGCTGGTATCTGAAACTGATTTCTGCTCTGAACTAGAGCAACGTGGTTTCTCTTGGATGTACATCACTGCAAAGACTGGTGCTGTGATTGACGGTAAGAAAGTGAATCGCGAAGTATTCTTCGACACGCTATCTGCCTGGGGCAAAGACAACGACAAGAAGTTTGTTGTTCTGCACCACAGCATCCTGGCTGAAGGTATCAACGTCAGCGGTCTGGAAGCAGTTCTGTTCCTGCGCAATATGGACTTCATTGGTATCAGTCAGACCATCGGACGTTGCATCCGTCTGCATCACGATGACGCTAAAGGTCTCCGTGATGGACGTATCGAACCAGGCAACCTGGGTCAATATACCAAATCGTTCGGTCTTGTTTGCATCCCTGTCTACAGCAAGGTGGGCATCAGCACTGCCCGCAGTGTTCAGGCAGTTGTTGATACGATCTTTGAACGCGGCGAACCTGCTGTGTCGGTGGTTCGCAGGTGAGACCCAATGAGAATCCAGTGGCCATCAGGGGTAAAACCCTGATTTTTTTGCAATTTGGCGTCACAGACCCCATAGGTCATCTGCCGCAACCAAATCACCGATTTATTGGAAAGTGTAACGATGAAAGAAGGATTTACTGTTGGAAAGAGCATGGAATACGCAGCTATTCCATTCGGAAACCAATTGATGATCATACACAATGGTCAGCAGTTGAAAGTTTGTAGAACTGAAAGTTCAGCACGAAAGTTCATTGACGACCATAAAAAGGGGAAGAGTGTAGCAAAACTCCCTGTTGATTGATAGTGGGCCCTGTAAAGTGTCCTAGTAATGTACCAATCTCCCGTGTCGATCACGGTCATTATATGTTCAAAACTGACGGTTCTGTTCACCACGGTGGCGTAAAGAACGAAGACCAAACTATTCAGATTCTCAATGAACTGAAGATCTATTCCTCCACTGTCGAAAAGCGTGGTGGAACTACTCAAAAGGCAGATGCAGTTGCTGGTGATCAGAAAATCAGCATCAAACGCAAAGAAGGTATTGCAAACGGATCATTTGACTGGTTTAACACAAGCAAGTATAATGATGTTTTGAATGATACTTTCAATGACTTTCTTTCTAGTGTGAAAGAGTTTCGCACTCTTCCCAAAGATTTGATCAAAGATGATGAGTTTATCCTGAAAGTTCGGGACAACTTCAATCAACTTTGTGAATTGTCTCTGGATACTCTGAGCAGCGATCAAGTTATTGAGATTTTGCGTCGCGGTTTGATTGATGCAAATGCAGACTTTGATGTTGTAATTACTGATACTAAGACGGACACTCTTTACGTCTTTGGTGCAGAGCAACATCCTGCAGTTGAGTACATCAATCAAGGATTTACTGCTGTTCTTCAAGGCAAGGGTAAATCTTCCCGCAAAGTGTTGTTTTCTGATGGCATAAATCTTTATGATTGTGGTCTGCGAATCCGCGTCACAAGCAACAACGGAATCAACGCATTTCTTGGACTGAGTAAGGCAAACCGCAACTCACAAGTTGTAATCAAACTCCAGCAAGATAACGTCAAACAACTCCTCACCGATACCAAAGCTAAAAAATATGACTATTGAAGTTTTGCTGCAATCCGCAGAGAATATGACTGAAATTGATCAGTCATTCGATCTCATTTACATGGATCCTCCGTTTGGATTGCAGCGAGACTTCAAGATGTTAGAGCACGATGGTGAAGAAAAGGGATTCTCAGACAACTGGGAATCCTTTGATGACTACATTCTGTGGTACGCAGGCATTATCAACAAAGCCTGGGACAAATTGAATAAAGATGGGTGGATTTATCTCCACAATAACTTCATCGGCAACGCACTTGTTCTGTCTCATGTAGACCGAAAAGTGCGTGATGCCTTTTATACAAACATCTCATGGAAACGCTCTGGACCGAAGAACAATATCAAGAATGGTTGGGGTAACATTGTAGACTCAATCATGGTTCTTCGTAAGGGCAATCCATACTTTGAAGTTGAGTATACGGATCTTGACTCAAAGTATGAGAAGAATAGTTTCAAGAATCAAGATGAGAAGGGATTCTATGCTCTCGCTAAAACTACAGGGGAAAAGAGTCGCCCTGGTCGAAAGTTTGAGTTCAAAGGTTACAATCCAGAGTATGGTTGGAGAGTAAGCGAAGACATGCTCGTAGAGATGGATAATAGCAATCTCCTACACTACGGTAAGAATACTCTCTACAAAAAGATTTACCTGGAGGATAACAAAGGTGTTCCTGTTCAGAATCTATGGGATGATGTGTATTTCATCTCTCGTAGCGAATCAAATAAACGCAAGTATCCCACACAAAAACCACTCAAACTGTTAGAGAGAATTATTAAGTCATCATGCCCTGAGAATGGATGGGTATTTGACCCCTTTGCTGGTTCTGGTACAACAGCAATTGCAGCACAATCTCTAGGAAGAAATTGTATCACTTGCGACATCAATCCACAATCAATTCAGTTAGTAACTGAAGCAGTGAGTTCCAATCCCCTGATCTCTGCAATGAGTTAGTGGGCCCTGTAAAGTGTCCTAGTAGTGTAAGACGCATCTACCCTATGCCTCGCGCTCGCAAGCAAACCGCTAATGTTGCTGCTGAAGTGAAAGTTCATGAAGTTCTGATTACTCGTGAACAATACTTCCAAGACATTAAGGTTCGCTGGGAGATTCATCAGTATGAAGTGAACAAACTTCGTGAAGATGTAAGCAAGTTTACTCAAACTGTTTCTCCCTATGTGAAGCAAGTCATTGACTACACGACCGAAAAGTATCAACAACTGTTCGCTCGTCGTCTGACTGCTTGATGATACACCAAGGCACCATCCACGGTGCCTTTTTTATTGAAAATGTTAGTGGGCCACTCAAAGTGTCCTAGTATTATGAAGAACACCCATCTCAACCATCCTGAGGATCAGATCCTTACAGGTGACCTATCTGTGCTGGATTGGATGTACGAATCTGATAGTTTCATCTCCACAAAAATTGATGGTGCTCCGGCTGTAGTCTTTGGAACTGACCCTGAGACTGGTAAGTTCTTCGTGGGAACTAAATCAGTTTTCAATAAGAAGAAAATCAAGGTAAATTACTGCATTGAAGACATTCTCCGTAATCACGGTAGCACTCCTCGCGTTGCAGAGATTCTTATTGCCTGCTTCAACAATCTCCCCAGGATTGATAGCATCATTCAAGGTGATTTCATTGGATTCGGTGGAGACAACATTTATCGCCCCAACACTATCACCTATCACTTTCCTTGTGTAGTCAAAGAAGCAATCATCTTTGCTCCTCATACTACCTATTCTGGTGCAAATCTTCGTGAATGTGTTGCATCCTTTGGTGCATCAGTTCCTGAGTGTGAGAATGCGAAATGGGTGCAACCTGATGCGTCTATCTGTCCTTATCGTGAGGATATTGAAGATGTATGTAAGTTTGCAAAGCAAATGAGCACACTGTGCGAGTTCGTGAATGAAAAGCAAGCAGTAGAACTCAAAAAAGTCATCAATTCCTACATCCGTGAAGGTAAGGAGGTGGATGAGCATGAAATTGCAGAAAATTATGATGTTGATATCAACCTGCTGCGTTTGTGGAAGTTGGTGTATTCAATCAAGGTAGATCTGTTCTTCTTCATCTCTGATGACGATAGCATTTCCTGTGAGATTGATGGTAAAGAGTCTGCACACGAAGGATATGTGATGACGAATCAATTTGGAACTTACAAGATTGTTGACCGCACTCAATTCAGTCGCGCCAACTTTACACTTCAAAAGAACTGGTGAATGTTAGTGGGCCACTCAAAGTGTCCTAGTAGTATGAGACAGACACACCGATTCCAAACATTCAAGGAAGCACTAAACTTTCTGATGAATGAGTTTCAGATGAGCAATCAGGATGCAACTCATTTCATCTGGGACAATCAGTTTACTATGGGAACTGATCGTGCAATTTGGATTACTGAACCTGCGAACTGATTATGACTCTCACAATGCAAGCACAAGCAAAACAAACCATTGCAGAGAACGTGTATAAGCACACTCTGATGTTGATTGAAGCATTGAAAGACAATTATCGTCAGTATGCTATTCGTGGTCATCAGCGTTCTCTGGAAAAAGAGGTAAATGCTGATTATCATCAGCAGAAGATTGATGAACTTAAGGATGGTATTTTGCCGATTGATTATCAGGTAGAAACTGGTAAAAAGTATCATAAGGTCATTCTGGTTGATAGTAGCAGCAACCGCAGCGTTCATTGCTTCATCGACAAGAACACTGGTGAAGTTTACAAGTCCGCATCTTGGAAAGCACCAGCTCAAGGTGTTCGTTATGACCTGCGTATTATCGAGCAACGTGAATATCTGCTGAAGAATGCAGATTGGTCGGGTTCTTATCTTTACGTTTACGCAAAGTGATTGAAATGACTAATCTCTCCCAAGACTTCGATCGTTTGATTGAACAAATTGCTAAAAAGCACATCAATCTTGAAACTTTGAAGACACGCAATAGTGATAGTTTAGACTTTCACAATGTTTCTGTTTCTTCAATCAAAAAGGCACTTGAAGAGGCATTTATTGCTGGTATGAATGTTGGTAACTCTATTGCACGATGACTTACTCTAATCTTTCAAAGATTCGTCCCAAACTTCGCACTGAAGGTCGCATAACTGGGAATTGGGGAAAGAGCAAAGTTAAAGCAGGTTCTACACTCAATGAGATTGGAATGACTACAAAAGAAACAATCAAATGTGCTACACAGGATGAGTATCTGAATCGTCTTTATTCTGCATTTGATAATACTGATGATGCAAAGCTAAAGAAGTTTCTGTATCAAGAGATTCGTAAGATTCTTGTCACTCAAGGAAAGTGGTAACAAACAGTGGGCCACTGAAAGTGTCCTAGTAGTATGAACAACACTACCGACCGCAAGTTTCACAACATCTCTCTTGAAGATCGTGAAATGTTTGCATACAACTCCCGCATCGAAAAAGTAAAAGCAGAACGTGAACGTGTTCTTGCTCAACCCGAAACGCGAGCACGTTATTCTCTCCAGTTCTATTATGACTTTATGGATGAGAAGTCCAAAGAAAAAGCACTTAATCGTTTCTCTGAGTTTATGGATGTGATTGAGTATAACTGCGAACCCTACGAACTTTACTGATTATGAAATACGAAATCACTTTATGGATTTCAGGTCGCAACTTCAAAGATGTTGTAATTGCTAATTCGCCACAAGATGCACGAGTTACAGCTGAAGCACGCAATCCTACAGCACGTGTTGTAGCAGTCAACGGAACATTCAAATAGTGGGCCACTCAAAGTGTCCTAGTAGTATGAACACCACTGAAACCATGATTGAGTTCCCCACGCTTCAGTCCAAGGATGGTACAATGCTCGTCGGTTTCTATCCGATTGCATCTAGTTCCAACCATACTCTCAAGGTTCTTTCTTGGAAGGGAGTTGATACCATCTCACAAAAGTGTCTGAGCAAGAAAGATGCACAACGTGAGATTAATGATCGCCTTGCACTTGAATATGTGATCACTGGTGATAATGTTAATCTGGTGCAAGAGTATAACTTTATGGCAGGTGCAGTTTGATGAAACATTCCAACACTGTTCGTATCATTGATAAACTGGGATTGTTTCCAGAGACAAAAGGCAAAGCACGTTATATTACAGTGAAGACATACAATCACGCAATGGAGATTGTAGACGAACAAAATCAATTAGGTAACATTGCAACACTGATTAACTGGTGATTTCACTTCCTAACCCCACAAACAAAATGACTTTCACTGACGCACTGATTGCATCTGGTTATGTCTTCGATGATGATCAATTTGACTGTGCTTATGTAAAGTATGACAGCGAAGGTTTCATTCATCTTTATCAACAACATGAAGAAGAAGGTCTCTGGAATTATGTAAAGATGAGTGATGATGAGAACATGGATGTTCTTACTGAAGTGACATTTGATCCTAATGTTAACACTGTAGTTGCCTGTTGAATAGTGGGCCACTGAAAGTGTCCTAGTAGTATAAGCACAACCACAATGAACTACTACAAAGTCACAAACATTGAGTTTGATTTCGACGGTGAAGATCTTACTTCAGACGAACAAAATGAGATCATTCAAGAAGCAACAAATTGCCTGTGGACTTCACCAACTGAAGAAGATCTGAATCAAACCATTACCAACAACATGGGTTATGGTATCAACTCCTTCTCTTATGATGTTGTTCCTGCTTAATCTCTCACTGTTAGCATCTGTTGCACTTCGTTTTCACTTTCATCATGCTTGAGATTCTGATTGCTTCAACCATCATTGGTAGCACCGAAATTGCACCTAATGTCCTACAGATTGATTACCTTACTCCAAACAATTCTATCGTCACCATTCTCGAAAACACCGAAATCCAAGGAGGACAAGAAGATCGTGATTGAGACTAATTATCATATCCTACCAGAAGAAGTGTTCCAAGAATGTAATGCAAATGCCGAAGAGTTAAATGTTAACATTGACTATTATTTGATGGAGTTTTGTACTGTAACTGAAGAGTAAGTTACGAATAGTGGGCCACCTAAAGTGTCCTAGTAGTATAAGCACACTTCAAACCATGCGAGTCATCGAAAAGCAAATGAACACCGCAATCCTGAATCAAAAGGATTGGAAGAAAGATAACACTGAGGTCGTCAACTATACTAACTCCAGTGATGTGTTTCTTTATGGTAATTTGATTGCTCGGATAGGCGAAACCTGGATCGAATTGTTTGATGGTGGTTATCAATCAGTAACTACAAAGTCACGTCTCAATGCTATTCTCCAAGCACATGGTTGCGGAGATGAGTATGTCTTCCAAAAGAAAGGTCAATGGTTCATTAACTATCAAGGTGCTCCACTTCCTTTCTTCTCTGGTATGCGTTTGAACTGATTCACTTATGTCTAAGTTTCTAATTGGTGTAGTTACTGGTATCATTCTTTCAACAGTAGGATTCAATGGATTAGCAAATCTAGGGAATCGAGTGATATCAGGAGTCGAATCCTTTGCTACTGAGAATCAATAACAACAGAGGGATTACACCCTCTTTTTTAATGCTTTTATGGTAAATTAATGCTTAAATGTGTTGAAATCAATAAAAAAAGGCTATTTTAATTATAGCCAAGCGATTCAGCTATTCTCAATAAGTGTTGTCTTATTGAGAATCAATTAGGTATATTGTTGAGAATAAGGTGAGTTTTAAGACTCTTATAACCCTTATAAAGCCTCTCAGGTCTTGTCTTCTTTGCCTGCAGGCTATCACACGCTCGCCATAAAGTCAAGTACCCCCGCAAAGTAATATCTAAGAACCCACATAAAACTTCCCAGGACCCCTGCAAAATTGCCCACAAGGACTCTAAATAGTCGCACTTGACGTAAGACACCAAACCCCTTATAATAGTCTCATCAACCACATTCAAGGAGCACACTTATGTCGGTCGCATTTCAACAAGCACAGAAAGTTCGTTATCGTGTAACGTTGGATATCTCCGCGTTCCCTGACTTTGACCCTCATCAGATTGACTGGGAGAAACTATTCAAACTGGAACCAGCTGAGAGTGTGAGTGCTTATGTAGAAGACCTTGATTGTCCTTCGAAGTGGTGACTTAAGACCATAAGATAATACCCCATTAGAGACCCCTTAGAGGGTCTTTTTTAATGGCTTGACGTACCCTAAGAATACCACTATAATATCTTTGTGGAGATTGATAAGTGTGCTAAGAGCTTATACAATAGAGCCCACCGAAGGTAATCCGAACGTAGTGAGGATTTCATAGAGTAAGTGATACCTAAGAGACAGTGAGTAATGAATAGTGGGCCACGTAAAGTGTCCTAGTAGTATAAGGACAACCGTTCACTGATGACTACCACTCTCCAAGCAAATCACCTAGACGTTTCTTATAACGGTTGGGAGAATTATGAGACCTGGAATGTAGCACTCTGGATCAGCAATGATGAGGGTCTGTATAACATCGCTAGTGAGTGCAGTTGCTATCAGGAATTCGTTGATAATATCAGTGAGTTCATGTTGCAAACTCCTGATGGTGTAGAGTTCACTGACCCCGCTGTGAATGTGGTCCAATTGAATAGCGAACTGTTCGATTACTGATGAATAGTGGGCCACATAAAGTGTCCTAGTAATGTAAGCACACAGTTCACTCCTAACTCACTCTTACTCATGCTTCAGAACGTTATCAATCAGGTCCGCACTTTTGGTTACACGATGAAGAATCCGATTCCCCGTAAGATCTTCTTCCTGCGTAACTTTGCACCTGAGCGTTATACTGAGTTCCGTGACCTGATGTACACTCTGAACACTGCATTTCACCAAGGTACTATCACTGAGGCAGAGATGGATTCTGCACTCCTTGCCTTCTGATTACGTCTCTTAAGTAACACTCACTCGTTCACTCTTAACTAACACTCTGATGCTGAACTTCATCCCCTACGCTATCCGTCGTCCGTTCTACTATGTGTTCGACCTGATTGTATGTTCTGATTTTCGACGTGAAGAATTGGATCGTATTTTCAATGCTGAAGGTTATGACGAAACCATGCAAATCCTTGGGTTCGTTAACTACTTGGGTATCACAGGTCAGTTAGATCTAAGCAAGAACTTTGACCTGTTCGCTGATGTTGAAACTCTACAGCAAGCAATCAACAAGTGGAACGATTATAAGGCAAAGATGAACACTTCTGTTCCTGCCTAAGTAACAACAAAGAGGAATGAGATGCGCCTCTATAAAGACACTCACCGTTCACACACTCACTAACAACGAACAACGCAACATGTCTAAGACCGCAATGCTTTCTCTGCTGGCTCAAGGTAACAACGGCACTGAGATTCTTTCGATTCTTGATACACTCGTCACTGATACGATTGCAGAGGCAGGTTATAACGAACCCACTGCAGATGTGATTGATTTCTGATAGTAACTGTGTGCCCTCTGGTTGACTCTGGGGGGCACTTATGTTATACTGGTGATATCAGTGATACGGCAGTGATTGCCGGCGGTTTCTTATGGCGTAGCGGGGGCGTCGCGCGTTTAAGGCGCCCCCGTATATAAAAAGGCAAACTACCCTAACCTACAGAGGTGACAAAACGCGAGCGATCTATCAGAATCATAAAAATTTTCCGGAGTATTAAAAGATGACCAAATGGATTCATAAGAGCGGATATTCGCGCCCAGATAAACGCACAGTAAAGAAAGGTGGTAAGAAGAAGTAGACCTTATTGGAACTTCTGGAAGGTCGTCTTTGCGGGGTGGTTAATAAGGTATCCACGGCAGTGCTTTACGATAATCGGAGTTCCTCTGGGATTTTTGATTGTTCTGATATATAATGCGGTAACAAGATAAGAGTTACTGAAAAAATTTCCGGAAAATATTTTTATGACTGAAAAGGTTTATCACATATACGCAAAGGGTCAGTGCATCTATCACAGTTTATCAGAGAGTAAATTCTCTGAGACCTGGGAGATGATTCACAGAATGATTGATCTTCTTGATCTAGATCTTACAAGAGATGATTTGTCTTATGAGGAACTGGTCATAAACAAAGAGGTAGTTTTGAACTCGTCCCATTGAGATATTGACGAATCATATATAGACTGATAAAATTGATCTGAAGGTTATTTTCACTTATGGCAAAAGGATTTACAGTAAAAGCAGCAGCACCTAAGCCTTCCACTGAAGATTGGGATTATGATGCTATTAAAGAAAGAATGAAAGGAAAGAGTATTGTCTTCTGTCTACCTGGACGTGGATGCTCTTTTATTTTTCTCAAAGCATTTGTACAACTTTGTTTTGATTTAGTACAGAATGGAATGAGTATTCAGATTTCTCAGGATTACTCATCAATGGTAAACTTTGCACGTTGTAAAGTATTAGGTGCAAATGTTCTCAGAGGACCGAAGCAAATTCCTTGGGATGGTAAACTGCAATATGATTATCAACTTTGGATTGACTCGGATATTGTCTTCACCACAGAAAAGTTCTGGCAACTCTGTGATCTAGCACTGAATGAAGAAGGTGAAGAAAAGGAGATTGTTGCTGGATGGTATGCTACAGAAGATGGTCACACGACCTCAGTAGCACACTGGTTAGAAGAAGATGACTTCCGCAAGAATGGTGGAGTCATGAATCACGAGACCGTTGATTCCATCTCAAAGCGTAGAAAGCCTTTCACAGTTGACTACACTGGATTTGGATGGGTTCTGATTAAGAAGGGTGTCTTCGAGAATCTTGAATACCCATGGTTTGCTCCTAAGATGCAAGTCTTTGAATCTGGTGCAGTACAAGACATGTGTGGTGAAGATGTTTCATTCTGTCTTGATGCAAAGGAAGAGGGCTTTGATATCTGGTGCGATCCTCGTATTAGAGTCGGTCATGAAAAAACTCGTGTAATCTAATGAAATACTACGATATCTTATATAAAGGTCGTAGAATCTATCAGAACCTCACTCTAGACGCTTGTAGTGAGGTCTTACAGGATCTCTCGGAACGTTATGTCTCGGGAGATGATATTGATCCAAATTTAATTGAACTGGAGGAAATTTCAAATGGCTAAAGGCGGTGGTAATAAGACCTTATTTGAACCTGGAGCACCAAAGAAAACACGTCAAGGACGCTCTGCTCGTACTTTACTATCAGCAACGTCTCGCAATGGACGTAAAAAGAAGTATCGCGGGCAAGGTAAGTAACATAGATAGAGCAGGAAGAAATTCCTGCTTTTTTATTATCTAATTATGGCATATCTTAATCATAATCTTCCGACAATTACTTGCTACATTCGCAATGAATTTCTTTACAATCATAAAAAAGGACATGGTGAGGTAACTTTATGTGATGTTCACTCCGTAGCATCTTTAGAAAAGCATGTGCCGCTGTTTGAGGCATTTCTAGAGAATGGAGTGAACTGGACTCGTAGACCAATACATGCATTTTGCTGGAAAACTGATGCACCAGTACCTGAATTAGAAGAGTGTATGTGGTGGGATTGCTTTTCTCCTTATATTGACGTTCAAGTTCGTTCAAGATTGGCTAACTTACGTGCTGAATTGATCAATTATCGTGGAGAAAAGAATGAAGGAACCTATATGTTCACTCTTGATTGGTCATGGGAATCAAAATCTACCCTGAATACTAATTTTAGCGAGACTCCAGAGCATAAATGTGCTCATTTTTTCAAAATGGACAATGGAAATTTCTATGCGTACCCTAATAATAAGATATTATGGTATGATGATGCATGGACTAAGAATAGAATTACCAAAAATCCAGGGTATGAAATCGATTTGACCGAATATTCAGTTGAAAATCGTCGTAAAATAGAAACATCTGATGATTTTATGTACGAAATTACAAAAATTCGGGATAGCAACCCCGTAAAAAGTTCTGATTTTAACGAATCAGGAGCAAAAAATGACCAAAAAAGTCGATAAAGATCAAAATTTCATGAAAAATCAGTGGGGAACTGAATATTTGGCAAGTGAGTATGGGTGGGAGACTCAAATTCACAAGCAAAAAATGCTTCGTGAGATATCAAATGATGATTTAACCCCCAAAAAACATGATTTCCATCATCAAAATGAAATTCATGAGAGAATTCGTAATGATGAAGATTATGACGACTGGGAATATGGAACTGAACCTCTTTATGAGTCAAAACCACTCTAAATAAGATATACTTGCATATGAAATATGCCTCTAGAGAGGATAAGTAAAGGGTTTAAGGATATTAGTATGACATTCCAATCAAATCCTTTGAATCGGGATTTGATTGGAATTAAAAATGAGACTGCAATTGCAAGATCTGTGAAAAATCTTGTCCTTTCTTCTCAAGGAGAAAAGTTTTTTAATTCAAGTTTTGGAACGAGAGTATCAAAACTTTTATTTGAAAATATTGATGAAATGACCGCATCAATCATAAAGGATGAAATAACATCTACTCTCAGTACATATGAACCTAGAATTGAAGTTATAGATGTCACAGTCAAACCAAATTATGATCAGAATGAATTTGCAACCACGATACAATATAAAATTGTTGGAATAGATGTACTTCCTCAGCAATTATCATTTGCATTACAATCAGCAAGATAAATGGCACTAATAAACTTTACAAATTTAGATTTTGATCAGATAAAAGTATCTCTAAAAGAATACTTAAGATCAAATTCAAACTTCACGGACTATGATTTTGAGGGATCTAATCTTTCAACTATCATAGATCTTTTAGCGTATAATACATATATTTCCTCATATAATGCTAACATGGTTAGTAATGAGGTTTTTATTGATAGTGCAACACTCAGAGAAAATGTTGTTTCTCTTGCTCGTAATATTGGATACGTCCCTAGATCTAGAACTGCTGCTAAGGCTAATATTTCTTTTTTTGTAGATACTAGTACCTTTAGTACAAATCCAATTACATTAACTTTGAAGAAAGGTGTTGTTTGCACATCAAACTTTACTTTTGGTGATGTAAATTATACTTTTTCAGTGAAGAGTGATATCACCGTTCCTGTTGTAAACAATATTGCACTTTTTGATAATGTAGAAATTTATGAAGGTTCTTTTATTACTGCAAATTTCACAGTTGATTCAAATAATCCAAATCAAAAGTATATTTTAGAAAATGCAAATATTGATACTTCTTCACTTTCAGTATCAGTAAGAAATACTGAATCAAGTTCTGTTACTAGAAATTTTGTTTTTTCTGATAGTATTTTAAATGTAACTTCAGATTCTAACGTCTTCTTTATTCAAGAAGTTGAAGATCAAAGATATGAATTAATTTTTGGTGATGGGGTATTTGGTAAGAAATTAGATAATTTAAATTATATTGAAGCATCTTATATAATCACAAATGGTGAATCTGGAAATGGCGTAAGTGATTTTAGATTTTCTGGTAGAATAATTGATAATAATGGAAGAGTTGTTACTGATGGAATATCTTTAGTTACTACAAATGTAATATCAAGAAGTGGTAAAGAGATTGAATCGGTAGAATCAATTAAAAAATATGCTCCTAGAATATATGCAGCACAAAATAGAGCAGTAACTGCAAGTGATTATGAAAGTATAATTCCTAAGATATACCCAGAAACTGAATCAATATCAGTTTATGGTGGAGAAGATCTCAATCCACCAAGATATGGTAGAGTTTTTATTAGCATTAAACCTTTTAATGGTCCTTTTGTATCCAGTCAGGTAAAGGATAATATAGTAAGACTTTTAAGAAAGTACAGTGTTGCTGGTATCGTTCCTGAAATAGTGGATCTAAAATATCTCTATGTTGAATATGATACGACAATTTACTACAACACCAATCTTGCTTCTTCTGCAGATAGTGTGAGAAGTATTGTAAGTCAGAATATAACCAAATATGCTGACTCCAGCGAACTTAATAGATATGGTGCTAGATTTAAGTATAGTAAATTTTTGAAAGTAATTGATGAAAGCAATAATGCTATTACATCAAACATTACAAAAATACGAATGAGAAGAGACTTGTTCCCTCTCATTAATCAATTTGCAGATTATGAAATATGTTTTGGAAATGAGTTTTATATAAAAGATCGTAATGGATTTAATATTAAATCATCAGGATTCAAAGTAAATGGTCTCGCAGATACTTTGTATATGACTGATATACCAGATTCTAACTTAAGAACTGGTAGAATTATTATTTTTAGACCTACTTCACAAACTGAATTCGTGACTGTAGCATCAAATGCAGGAACAATAAATTATCAAAAAGGTGAAATTATATTGTCCCCTATTGACTTTAGAGAAACTAGTAAGACTAGTGGAGAAAATCCTGTTATAGAAATATCTGCGATTCCTAAGTCTAATGATATCATCGGATTACAGGATCTTTATTTGCAGATAGATATTAATAACAGTACGTTAAATACTGTCTCTGATGAAATTTCTTCAGGTGCCGATATATCAGGCACATCATATACATCAACATCAAGCTACGAAAACGGAAATCTTGTAAGATCATAAAATGACCGAGAGCAGAATCAAAATTAGTTCCATTGTTGAAAATCAACTTCCTGATTATGTAAAGGAAGAATTTCCGCTAGTTTCGGAATTTCTTTCTCAGTACTATCAAGCAATAGAAAATCAAGGAAGTACACTTGATATTCTACAAAATATTGATCGTTATGTAAAAGTTGATAGTTTAACAAATCTAACTGATTCTACTCAAACAACATCGGATGTTTCGTTGTTTGATAATACAATTAATGTGGAAAGCACGTATGGATTTCCGGATTCGTATGGATTAATAAAAATTGATAATGAAATTATCACATACAAGAGTAAAACTCTAACATCATTTACTGAATGTGTAAGGGGATTTGTTGGAATTGAAGAATATTATAATAATGATCAACTAAAGTTTTCTGATACTAATGTAGAGTCCCATGCAAATGGATCTACAGTTGAAAATTTAAGTATTCTTTTCTTAAAAGAGTTTTTCAACAAAGTTAAAACTCAAGTCACACCTGGTTTTGAAGATCGCTCTTTAAATTCGGAGATTAATCAGGGACTTTTTATTAAACAAGCTAACGATTTTTATTCATCAAAAGGAACAGCACATTCTTTTGAAATTCTTTTTAGAGCTTTATATGGTAAGGATGTTGAAGTTATTCTTCCTAGAGATTTCCTAATTCAACCTTCAGATGCTCAGTACAGAATTACGAAAGATCTTGTAGTTGAAGCAATTGAAGGTGATCCAACAGACTTAGTAAACTTAACGTTATATCAAGATTCTATTTACAATATCCCAGAATCTAGAGGTACAATATCTAACGTAGAAAAAATCATTCGTGGAGATAAGGAATATTATGTAGTTAGTTTAGATTTTGGATATGATAACTTAAATGACACAGGTCTTACTCTTGGAAACTTTACTGTACATCCAAGAACAAGAAACCTAGTAGACATTACCTCTGAATCAGATACTCTTACTGTAGATTCTACTTTAGGATTTCCATCTTCTGGTGTTTTAACAGTAAATCTAGAAAATGGTACGCAGTTATCAATTAACTATAAATCTAAGTCATCAACACAGTTTCACGAATGTAGTGGAATAACTCAAGACATTTCAAAAAATAGTGAATTGAACTTAGATACTTTTGCTTTTGGATATGCTGATATTGGACAAACTCAAATTGTAAAAGTAAGAGTTACTGGCGTTCTTTCTAGTGTAATATTAGATTCTCCTACAAAATATTATGGTAAGGGAGATCTAATCAAGATTAGAACACTCGGCAAAGAAACTGATAATTTTAGAGCAAATAAGTGGTTATTCAATGTTTCTTCCACTCATAATATTAAATCAGTTGTTGAACTAGATTCATTAAACTTTAAATATCGTATTGATCTCTATGATCAACACCTTTTTTACATTGGAGATTCGGTTACAATTGTTCCCCCACAAGCACAACCTACTTCTGAAATCAAAGGTGTCATAAGTTCAATAAAAAATTCCACTTCTATCATTGTATCTGCTGAAAGTAGATTAATCTCATTTACACCATTCCAAATAAGAAAAAATATAGTTAATGTATCATCATCAAATAATCTGAGTTTAAACAAGTATACAGCAAACGTTCAGAATACCTATCTGGATCGTTTAAATTCTGTATATGTAACTTCTCCATCTTTACCATATTATTTGAATAATTCTCTTAATATTAGAGATAAGAGAGTCACATTCTCCGGAACATTCTCTGGAGATATTCTTCCTATTCCTAATCATAAGTTTTATACTGGTGATAGAATTGTTTATAATCCAGATGATTCTACTAATAAATTAGACTTACCATCCGGAAAATATTTTGTTAGAAGAGTTGATCTAAACACAATAAAACTAAGTAGAAGTCTTGCTGATCTTTTTAATGATAATTATGTAAGTGTATCGGGTACTGTTACTAATAATGTTTTTTATTATGAACCTTTTACTTTTGAAAATTTAAGTGCGAAGACAGTACAGACTCAGAAATTAATTCGTCAAATTGCAAATCCAGTAACTACAAATATTAGAACTATAACTCCATCTGGATTTACTGGAATTTTTATCAATGGTGTTGAACTATTGAATTATAAATCAAATGATTACATCTATTATGGACCAATAACATCTATTGATGTATTGTCTGGTGGATTTAATTATGATGTTATAAATCCTCCATTACTGCAAGTTACTGATTCTGTAGGTTCTGGTGCTACTGCTTACTGTATTGTTAATGGATCATTGTCTAGAATAGATGTTGTTGATGGTGGAGTAAACTACTTAGAAACTCCTAGAGTCAACATAACTGGTGGAAATGGTTTTGGTGCTCAAGCAGTTGCAAACTTGGAGTCCTATGACTATTCAGTATCATTCAATTCCAATCAATCTGCTGGATATGTAAATTTAGCTAATAATACTATTGGATTTTCATCTTTCCATAAACTCAATAATGGAGATGAGTTAATATATCAAACAAATGAACAACAAGGTATTGGTGGGATTGCGACAAATACATCTTACTTTGCATCGATAGTTGATGCTAGTACTATAAAGTTGCATACCAAATTAAGTGATGCTTTTGATGGTATTAATCCAGTAAATCTGTCTTCTCCTTATGGGGAAGGAGTTCATACTTTAAAATCAAAATTTAAAAAGAGAAAAATAAGATCTTTAACTATAATTAATTCAGGATCTAATTATAGAAATAGAAGATTGTCTATCGGTTCTGTTGGAATTAATACAGCATATAATTCTATCAATATTGACAATCATAAATTTAATGATAAAGATGTAGTTACCTATCAAACTACCGGATCAGTAATAACTGGATTGGATACTTCAAAATATTATTACGTAAGAAAAATTGATGATAATAATTTTAGATTATTCGAACAGTATACTATTGACGACAAACAACCAATAGATTTTTATTATAATACAAATCAACAGGTAAGTTTAACTGATGTTGGTAGTGGGTTACATATCTTCAGAGATGAACCAATACAGATTCAACTTATCGGATCTGTGGGAGTGACCACATTTACAAATCAAACATTTGATGCTGAACTTCAACCTGTTTTCAGAGGATCAATTGAATCAGTATTTGTGGAAGATGGTGGGTCTGCTTATGGATCCGAAGAAATAATAAACTACAATAGACAACCTCAACTTATTTTAAAATCAGGAACGGGTGCTGAAGTAAGACCAGTAATATCAAATGGATCTATTGTTGAAGTTTTTGTTGTAAGTTCCGGAACTGGATATAATTCTCCGCCGAATCTGTTTATTACAAGTCCTAAAGGATATGGTGCTATTTTAACGCCGGTAGTTGATCAAGGACTTTTGGTTGAAGTAAAAGTCACTTCAGGTGGAGTTGGATATGAGCAATCTACCACTACAATTGATGTTTTAGCTGCAGGTCAAGAAGCAAAGTTAAATGCTAATATAAAATCTTGGAATATCAATTTAGTTGAAAGAAATATTAATTCCGAAGATATATCAAATGATGACGGTATTATCGCGGAGGCACTGAAAGGTGATTTTGGACTTGAATATTCTCATGCATATGCACCAAGAAATCTAAGAAGATCTGCATTTAGCGAAAAGTTTGTAGGTGACGAAGCAATCTACGTTCCAGACCTTGATATTCAAAATGGAAGAGAAACTTTATCGGATGCTCACTCTCCTATTATTGGGTGGGCATATGATGGAAATCCAATTTATGGTCCTTACGGATACTCAACTCCTTCTGGGGGTTCTGCAAAATTACTGAAGTCGGGATATTCCATATCCCTGCAAGATAATCGTCCAAGTTTGAATCTTTATCCAGAAGGATTTTTTGTCGAAGATTATGAGTATACTGGTAATGGAGATTTGGATGAATCAAACGGAAGATTTTGCGTAACGCCAGAATACCCAAATGGCACATATGCTTACTTTGCAACTGTATCCAATGTAGTTGAAACAACGGGAATATTTGCAAATTACAGAAAACCAACATTCCCATATGTAATTGGAGTTTATTATTACTCATCTATAAATTCACTTAATTTTTCCCCATTCTTTAATCAAGACGATTTTGACATCAATTCAACTAGTTTTCTGAGAAATACAACTCCATATTATCTTACTAGTGATAATAGTTTTTATGAATTCGTAGAAAATCCAAATAAAATTAAAGAGCAAAATTCCCAAGTTACTAGTGTATTTTCCGGTTCAGTATCTTCAATTGATATTGTTAACTCGGGCAACAATTATTCAGTAGGAGATCAAATTTTATTTGATAATAATGGAACTGGTGGTAAAGGATCTAAAGCATATGTTTCAAGTGTTGAAGGTAAAGAAATTGTAGGTATTTCAATTACAACCACTCAAGTAACTGGTATTGAATTAATTGGAAACATCGGCATATCTTCATCTCAATTGAATCTAAACCGCAGAGATTTTCTAACTATACAAGGAAAGTTTCCGAATGATTTTAGTTCAACTCAAAGAATTGATGTAGTTAGCAATAAACTAACTCTTTCTTCTGGAATTGGTTCTGCTTCTTATACTGGAATAGTCACCTTTATGAGTGTTTATTCTCCAATAAACGCTTCTGCTAATGATTTATTCTATCTTGGTCCTGAAGTAATTAAAATATTAAATGTTGATACATTAAATTCCCGAGTTAAAATACTCAGAAATCAAAATGGAACAACCGGATTATCTTCGTACTCATCTGGATATGCATTAACAGAATCTCCTACTAAATTTGTTTATAATTCTGCTGGTCTTGCAGTAACTTTTTTTGATAATAGAGAATTGTATTTTAATCCAGTTGAATCTGTTGGACTTGGAACTACGAGTGGTGTTGGAATTGGAGTAACACTATACTTCACAAATCCTGGATCTGGAGGAACATCTATATTTGTTCCAACGAGAACCATTTATATTCCCGAGCACGGAATTCCAACTGGTATTGAATTACTGTATCGCTCGAATGATGGTAGCCCATTATCAATTTCGACCGATGGCGTCAGTTCCTTTAATTTGAATAATAATTCAATAGTATATTCAGCAAAAATATCTGATGATTTAATCGGAATTTCTACAGTTCTTGTTGGACTAGGAACTACTGGAACTTATGTTGGAGTTGGCTCTACAAATGTTGGAAATTTATTATACTTTACTGGGATTGGAACAGGTTTTTATCATAGTTTTAAATTAAATCCAACAAAAACAGTTAGAGCAGATTTATTAAAAAATACAGTAAATGTTTCCACAGCAGAAACTCATGGAATATTTCTTGGAGAAACTATTGTGGTGACTGCATCGCCACAATTATCAACAAGTATATCCGTTTATTATAATGATTATAACAGAAGATTTTATATCAATCCACTTTCATTTGACGCCGCAGATGTTGATATTTTAAGCAAAACAATTACTTTAGAAAATCATAAGTTAGCAACAGGACAGAGTGTTATATTCAGACAAACTACTCCAGTCGGTGGATTGGTCGATAATAAAATTTATTATGTAATAAGTTATGGTAAAAATTCCATCAAACTTGCAGAATCATTATATGATATATCAATTAATAAAGTTTTAGATATAACTTCAACTGGTTCGGGTACAATTTCTCCAATAAATCCACAAATTTTTGTAACCAGAAATAATACCGTTAATTTTGATCTATCAGATTCTTCTTTATCATTTACAAATAATACTGTAGACTATTCTGCTTTTGACTTCAAAATTTATAAGAATTCTAATTTTACTGATGAATTTAACAAAACATTAAATTCATCTACATTTGATGTAATTAAAACTGGAATAATTGGTATTGATACTAATGCATCAGTATCTTTAATTTTAAATGATGAGTTTCCTAATAAACTTTATTATAGATTAGAACCAAAAAATGATAATCTTTTACCACAGTCAAAACAAGAAATTATATTCGATAATGAATTGGTTGGTGCCGGAGAAATTGTTTTTGTCAATAGTGAGTTATCGGGTTCTGTTGTAGTATCCGGTGTAGGAAGCACAACGTTTACCTATACAATTCCTTTTGCTCCAAATGAAAGTTCATATGATTCAACTAGTGGAGTTTTTGAATATGAAAGATTTACTGGTAAAGGCAAAATAAAAACAACCTTTTTAGAATCTAGTGGATCCGGATATAAGGCACTGCCTCCAATATCCGAAGTATCATCTACCGAAGGTAAAAATGCACTGTCATACTCCAATGGAGATAATATTGGTTCAGTAAGTAAGATTGAAATTCAAGATATTGGATTCTCATATCCTTCAGATTTTACTCTTCGCCCAACAGCAAAACTTCCTGATATTCTCAAACTTTATACTCTTTCAATATTTGATAGAATTGGTATTTCTTCCCGTGGAGTTAATTATATAATACCTCCAGATTTGGTAGTTATTGATGGAAAAACAAATCAGCAATTATCAGATGTAGATTTATCATATGAACTTGGTGATAGTGAGGTTAAAATTAATAAGAATGTATCTGGAATTTATGACGTAAATCCAATTATTATACCAATAAACAATTCAAACGGAATTGGAATTAATTCTATTACTTATAATTCAACAACTAAAAATGTCACAATATACTTAAAACCAAGTTTTAGTGACGCAGAATCGTTCCCATTTGCTGTTGGAGAAAAAATTCTTATTGAAGGTGTTGGTGTAGCGTCATCTACTTCTACAATTAAAGGATATAACTCTGAAAATTACAATTATTCTTTATTTACTATAACATCTACTGATCCTAATATTGGAGGATCTAATGGTTCTATTACTTATAATTTATCAGAATATCTTTCGACTGGGGATTCTCCTGGTGTTGTTAGTATCAATGGATTTGTAGTACCAGAAAGATATTTTCCTGTTTTTAATGTTTCTCTGAAAAAATTATCATTTAGAATTGGTGAGACTATTTCATCGAATTCGACGAGTGGTATTGTACAATTGTTTGACTTTAGAAATAACAACTTAAAGGTAGCATCAAATAAGAACTTTTTGGTTGGTGAAGTTATTGTTGGAGAATCTTCTGGTGCAAGTGCAGTAATTGATGAAGTTTACAGCTCTGATGTATCTTATGTTGTTGGATCCTCCTCTATTGTAAAAAAAGGTTGGTTTAAGGAGACTGGTTTCTTAAACACAGATACTCAAAGAATAGCAGATAATGATTACTATCAGTACTTCTCGTATTCACTAAAATCTGAAATTTCTTTTGATCAATGGGAAGATAGTGTTAGTACTTTAAATCACACTGCAGGATTCAAAAAATTTAGTGACCTTGTAATTAACTCAACCTCTGGATTTATTGGATTATCAACAACTCAAGATAAATCAGAATTTACTGGAATTGCCGACTTATACAATGTTAAGAGCCTTCACTGTTTTGATGATTTTGATCTTGTATCCGAAAACAATATTGTTATAAACAATAAACAATATTCAGATAGAATAAAATTTGGGTCTAAAATTCTCCAAGATTATATTGAATCTGTGGGTAATAGAGTTTTAAAAATTGATGATATAAGTTCTCAGTTTAATAGTAATCCAAGATCAACTAGATTTAGTGAAATTGATTCATTTAACATTGATGAATATAGATCTAGAAAATATGTTATTTACATATCTGATAGAAGATTTCCTACCGAAAAAGAAACTCTTCTAGTTACTCTTCTCCACGATAATAACATTGGTTATTTGAATCAATATGCTAGAGTTGAAACTGGAGAGGATTTGGGATATTTTGATTTTAGTATCAGTGGAACTGAAGGAAGTTTATTGTTCTATCCTAACAAATTCAGTGTTAATAATTACAGTTTAGAATATACTTCTTTCGGAATTAAGGATTCTGTATCAGGAATAGGAACTCAAAATCTAGGAAATGTAGTAAAAATTCATTCTCATACTTCTAACATTTCTGTTGGAAATACCACTACAATTGTTGTAGGAATTGCATCAACATATAGATCTTCTAAAGTTTTAGTTCAAATTGGTGCAACGGATAAGTCTTATTTTGAATTTAATGAACTTACTTTATTGCACGACGACCAAGATGTGTTCTTTATTGATTATGGACAATTAACGACTGGAAACTTTAGTTCTTATTCTTCAACAGGAATAGGAACATATCATGCATATTTAAGTGGATCCAATTTAAATCTAGACTTTATACTAAACAATACCTCATCGGTTGAATATAATATTAATTCAGTTGTCGTATCTATAGCAAATACTTCTTCAACTGGAATTGGATCTACTTCAGTTGGCGGAAGTCTTTTGGATTCTAATTATGTTTCTATTGCCTCTTCAACATCACCAGTAGCAACTAATATTGCTCAACATAATACAAGTTACAATTCATCTTATTATGTGGTTTGTATAGAAGACACTACAAATAGTAATTATCAAATATCAGAACTTGTAGTTACTAATCATAATACAGATTCTTCAATTACTGAATATGGAATTGTAGAATCTAACGGAATTCTAGGTGATTTTGATTCTAGTGTTTCTGGGACAAATGTGTATCTAAATTTCACACCAATTCCAAATATTCAATGTCAAATTAGAGTATTCAAGGTTCACTCTGGACTAGATGAAACTGAGGGTGTAATTAACTTTATCAATTCTGAGATTGATTCTTCATATGGAATGTATCAAGGAACTGATATTGATATTAAGAGAGAATTTAATCTAACTCACAATATTCTTCCTATTTTCCAGAAAGAATTCAATGCTTCCCAAACAAACATTGTTGATGTTACCAATGACTTAATTTATGTTCCTGGGCATTACTTCGTAACTGGAGAAGAGGTTGAATATTCTTATCAGGGCGGTCCTATTGGAATCGCTACAACAACAATAACTGGAATAGGAACAACAGATAAACTACCAAGTTCTGTTTATATTGTAAAAGTTGATGACCTGAATGTAAAGGTGAGTGCCTCTGCTTCTGAAGCCTTACTTTCCGTTCCAAATACCCTGAACATCACAAGTGTTGGTATTGGTAGCACCCATTTATTTACAAGTAAAAATCAAAATGCAAAGGCATTGATTTCGATTGATAATGTAATTCAGTCACCAATTGTTTCCACTGCAATTACAACAACTCTTGCTGCTAATGTCCAGGTATTTGATGACTCAATATCATTCTCTGGAATTACTTCATTCTTTGGTGGAGATATGATTAAAATTGATGATGAGATTATGAAGATAACTGGTGTTGGCGTTGGAAGCACCAATGCAGTTTCTGTTGTTCGTCCTTGGATGGGAACTGGTATTGCAACTCACGCTGCTGGAGCACTAATAACTAAAATTCAAGGAAATTATAATATCATTGATAATACCATTAGTTTTGCTGATGCTCCATATGGTAATGTTCCTATTGAAAACATTAATAAATTTGATGAAACTGATTACACAGGAATTTCAACAAGTTCTACATTTAGCGGTAGAGTATTCATAAGATCTGGTGTTGAAAATTCTGTTGATGAAACATATAGCAAAAATTATGTTTTTGATGATATTTCATCTAGATTTGATGGATTCACTTCTGACTTTAGACTGACTTCAGAAAAGAATAATGTTGCTGGGTTCTCTACAAGCAATTCAGTTCTATTGATTAATAGTGTATTCCAACTACCTTCACGCCCTGGTGCTATTAGCATAGTAGGTGGATATGATCTTTCCGAAACCAGTGGTATCAGTAGCGTTACTTTCGTAGGAACTGCAACTTCAAATACATCAGATATTAACGCTTCCAATCTTCCCAGAGGTGGAATCATAGTTTCTGTTGGATCTACTAAGGGATTTGGATATCAACCACTGGTTTCTGCTGGAGGAACTGCAGTAGTTTCTATTGCAGGTACAATTCAGTCAATTAGTATTGGAAACAGTGGTTCTGGATATAGGAGTGGATATCAAGTTGTAAATGTTGGTGTTGGTACTTCAAGTCTTTATGAACCAAACATTCAATTTATTGGTACTGCAACAGTAAGCGGTGGCCACATTGTAAGCGTTGCTATTACAAATCCAGGAACTGGATACACATCTACCAATCCTCCATATGTATTCTTTGATGCACCACTTTCTTACAGTAATATTCCACTAATCTATAGTTCAGAGTCAAAATCTGGAGTTGGAACTGAAGCAGTTGTTGATATTGTTGTAGGACAAGGATCAAGTGTAATTAGTTTTGAAATCAAGAATTATGGTTATGCATATCGACAAGAAGAAATTCTCACTGTACCAATTACAGGTGTTGCTGGAATTCCTACTAATTCAACCTTACCTTTCAATGAATTCCAAATTAATATTGAAAGAACTTATAATGATGAGTTCTCTGGTTGGACTATTGGTGATCTTCAAGTATTAGATCCTATTGATACTTTATTTGATGGAGAAAGAGTAGAGTTTCCAATTTTAATCAATGGTAATCAGACTACCATTAGATCTAAAGTTGGATCGAACATTGATGTAGAAACAACATTGCTAATCTTCATTAATGATATCCTACAGGTGCCTGGGGAAGGTTACACTTTCAAAGGCGGTAGTGTAGTTACATTCTCAGAACCACCTCAGGCAACTGATACATCAAAACTATTGTTCTATAAGGGAACTGGTGATGTTGATACTATTTCTGTTGATGTTCTAGAAACGGTTAAAGTTGGCGATACCCTTCAAATCAACTCTGACGATCCAACATATAAGCAAGTAGAGAGATCTGTAAATGAAATTGTATCATCAGACATCGTAAGAACAAATGTATACTCGGGAACTGGTATTTCTAATGATGTTAGTTTACTGAGACCAGTAACTTGGTGCAAGCAAATGACTGATCTTATAATTGATGAGGTTAGTGTAACTAAAGATAGAGTTCAATATGAACCTTACATTTATCCGGTAACTAACATTATACAGAATGTTTCTACATCTTCAACTGAAATATTTGTAGAAAGCGTCAAAACTTTCTTTGATAGTGCTGATGAATATGTACAGGACGGAACTACTGAGAAACCTCAAAGAAAGGTCTTAATTCTATCCCAGGATCAACTGGTTGGTGCAGCTGCATCTGCCGTTGTTTCTGTTGGCGGATCAATAACATCAATTAGTATTATTGGTGGTGGTGTTGGATATACTACTGCTCCATCTGTTTCTATTTCATCTCCTGTTGGAATTGGAACAACTTTTGCAACTGCTACTGCATCAATTACTGCAGGTGTGGTTACTAGTGTTACAGTATCTTATTCTGGTTATGGATACACCTCAACTAATCCACCTCAAATTCTAATTGAATCTCCAATACCAAAATATGAAGAGATACAACATGTGGATTATAGTGGAGATTTTGGAATTATAACTGGTATTTCAACAGTTACAACTGGAATTGCTTCTACTGGTATCACATTTGACTTATTTGTTCCTCCAAATTCTTATCTAAGAGATCTTTCTATCAATCAAGTTGGTGTTGCAACTACTGGTATTAGTGGAATTCAAACTGGATATTATTTCGTTATTGATAATTCTAATGTTGGAAATGGAGTAACGTCACTCAATAGTAGTGGTTCTGTAGTTGGTCTTGGATCAACATACCTGGATAACATTTATCAGGCAGTTGCTGTTTCAATCGCTCAAACTAGCGTTCCTGGAGTAGGAGTAACTTATGTTACTAAAGTCACAGTAAGTGTTAGTAATTACAATGGACTAAGTGGAATTGGATACAGTTCCTATTTTGGAAATTATTCATGGGGTAGATTATCAAACCTCACCAGAACTGAACCAAATACCTTTGGAATTTATAATAATGGTATTGCTGGTATTTCAACATCACCTACTGTAAGAAGATTCAATAAACTAAAGTATTCAAATTATACATCATAAATAGATAAAAAAACTCTGTAAAATGTCTGCAATTATAACTGACCAATTAAGAATATTGAATGCGAAGAGTTTTGTTTCTGGAATAAACACCACAGATAATGCTTATTATTCTTTCATAGGACTACCTAACGCAACTGATTATTCTTCAACCTGGGATGTTACTCCTCCTGCACCTATTGATAATTTTGATCAGGAGAATGATTATTACGACACTATGATAGCTTTGAAGAGAATTAGGTCTGATGATGTAAGGCAGATGATCAGGAAAGTAACCTGGTCATCTGGAACAACTTACGATATGTATCGTCACGATATTAGTCGTAACAATACTTCAAAACCATCCGGAGTTACAAACCTTTATTATGCAAATTATTATGTTTTGACTAGTGATTATCGTGTTTATATTTGTCTGAATAATGGAGTAGGACCAGAAACTCCAAGTGGAAGACCTTCATTAGATGAACCGACTTTTACCGATCTAGAACCAAGAGCAGCTGGAAATAGCGGCGATGGTTATATTTGGAAGTATCTTTATACAATTAGACCCAGTGAAATTGTAAAATTTGATTCCACTGACTATGTACCAGTTCCTACTAACTGGGAAACAAGTGATAGGGACTCTGCAGTTAGAAATAATGCATCAACTAGCGGACAGTTAAAGGTTATAACAATTACTAATCGTGGTGTTGGTGTTGGAACTGCAAACAGAGTCTATAGTAAAGTTCCAATTAGAGGTGATGGAACTGGCGCAGAAGCAACTATAGTAGTTAATAATGAATCAAAAGTAGAATCTATTACCATTTCTAATGGAGGATCTGGATACACTTACGGTTCAGTTGATTTAGAAACTGGTGGTGTACCAACAGGAACAACAAGACCTACTTTTGATGTGATTATTCCACCAAAAGGAGGTCACGGGGCAGATATTTATCGAGAACTTGGTGCTTTTAATGTTTTAATTTATTCTAGAATTGAAAATGACGACCAAAATCCAGATTTTATAACTGGAAATCAAATCGCAAGAATTGGTTTGGTTGAAAACCCAGAAGCATTTAATTCAACTGCTATACTTGATGTAGACAAAGCAAGTGCAGTATATGCTCTTAAATTAACTGGAGTAGCATATAGTACAACTACTTTTAGTGCAGACTCTAGAATTTTTCAAACAGTTGGAACAGGAATAACTGCAGTTGGAAGAGTGATTTCTTATAACCAAAATACTGGAGTTCTTAAATACTGGCAGGATAGAACTTTTGTTGGATTTAATACAGATGGAACTCAAAACAACGCTCCCCAGTATGGATTTAATTTAACTAGGTTTACTGCTTTTCCATCAACAGGGGGAAGTGTCACGATTACCGGAGGATCTTCAAATCTTGGAATTGATACTTCATTCACCGGTGTTACCACTTCTATAAATAATAGAAACTATTATCTGGGACAATCTTTTGTAAATGGAGTGTCTAATCCGGAAGTTAAAAAATATTCCGGAAACGTTATTTACGTTGACAATAGACCATCAATAACCAGGTCTCAAAACCAAAAAGAAGATATAAAAGTTATTTTGCAATTCTAAAAAATTATGCCTCAAGAAACTAATCTCAATGTATCTCCATATTTTGATGATTTTGATCCGAATAAGAACTTTTATAAGGTTCTTTTTAAGCCTGGTCAACCAGTACAGGCAAGAGAACTAACTACTCTTCAATCAATACTTCAAAATCAAATTGAAACCTTTGGAAATCATATTTTTAAAGAAGGTTCATTAGTAATTCCTGGTGGAGTAAGTTATACAAATAATCTTGTAGGTGTACAAATCAACCCCATTTTTAATGGAACACCAGTAGATTCTTATATTGATAATTTGCTATATAGTGACATTGTTGGAGAAAGGTCTGGTTCTAGAGGTAGAGTTGTAAAAATACTCAAAGCTGGCGAAGAGGATAATCCGTTTACAATTTTATATTGCACATTTAAGTCCGATGCAACTTCATTCTCAAGTCAAGAAAATTTACTTGCAGAATTTGCAGTATCTCCTGGATTTTCTCCTTTAACTCAGATAAATTCTGGACAATCTTTTTGCACTACAATTACTGGAGTTCCAACCGTAATTGGATCTGCCTTTAGTGTAAATCGAGGTGTATATTTTATTCGCGGATATTTTGTAAATGTACCATCTCAAGAAATTATTTTAGAGTGGGGTAGTAATACTCCATCATATAGTGTAGGATTTCAAATATTTGAAAGAAATGTTACTGCAGATGATGACTCTACGTTGTATGATAACGCAAGAGGATTTTCCAACTTTGCAGCCCCTGGTGCCGATAGATTTAGAATTCTTCCCTTACTAACTAAAAGGCGAATTACTCGTAACGATACTAATTCAATAACAGATAAAAATTATGTTGAAATTTTTAGAGTTCTTGGCGGAGAACTTAAAAAATTAAATCGTAATGCTCAATACGATGAAATTGCAAAAGAATTTGCAAGAAGAACTTATGATGAATCTGGAAATTATTATGTAAAACCATTTACGATTGAAGTAAAAGAATGTGTAAATGATTTAAAAGGAAGTGATGGAATTTATTTTCCCGGAGAAATCACTTCCCAAGGACTTGAGGTAAATAAAGGATTGGGAGTTTACAGGATATCTCCAGGTAAGGCATATGTTCAGGGATATGAAGTAGAAAGTCTGGGAACTCAACTTTTAGATTTTGTAAAACCAAGAACCACTAAAGAACTTAGAAATCAATACATTAACTTTGCTAACGGTTCATCATTTACTTTAAATAGGGTATATGGCGCACCTGCGTTAGAAGTAGATGGATCTTATGTTGTAAGTCTAAGAAACAGTAGAGTTGGTATATCTCAAACCACTGCTCCAGGGAAGGAAATCGGATTAGCGAGAGTTTATGATTTTGCTCTTGAATCTGGAATTTACAATGAAAGTGTAGAGAATTTAAATGAGTGGGATATTTCATTGTACGACATTCAGATGTACAACGAGTTTACAGTAAATGAACCAGTAACACTAACAGTTCCTACCCATATCAGAGGAAGATCTAGTGGAGCAACTGCGTTCCTAAGACATAATACAACAAATTCCGGAATTATCACGGCTTACAATATTGAAGGAAATTTCCTAGTAGGAGAAAAATTAGTATTCGATGATAGTGAAACCAATGTAAGAGTTTCAACTGCAATAACTGAATATGGAGTTTCTGATGCAAGTTCTTTGTATGGAATTGTAGGTTCAGCATATACCTTTACTGCAGATATTAAACCTACTATTATTGCAGATCTTGGTCCTGTTTCTATTAGTACTGCTTCTGGTGGAATTTCTACGGTTAGAACAGTTAATCCTGATTTATTTTTCAATACTATATTGAAGAATAATGATATAGTAACATATAGTATTCCTGGAATTTCTACAGTTACTTACTCTAGAGTAGTCTCAATTTCAGATAAAGCATTTGCTATCACAGGCATTACTACTGTTATTGGAGTTTGTGATGGAGGACTACCTTCATCTTCTCTCAATTTAAATAATATTTACTTGTTGAAATCTTTATTCCAACCATCAACAAGTAACAGCTTATTTACACCATTACCTAAATCAAATATTGAAACTGTAGATTTAACAAACTCAATTTTACTCATTAGAAAAGAGTTTGATGTACAAATTTCAGCAAATGCGGTTACAATTTCTCCAACGTTATTAGAGTCAAATGAAACTTTTGTGGAATTTGATGAGGAAAATTATGTACTGATTAGAGAGGATGGCGAATTTGAACCTCTTTCGGAAGACAAATTCTCATTTAGTAACAACAATAGAGGACTTACAATATTCGGACTCGGCACAAATACTAATGCAAGATTTATTGCAACCGTTAGGAAAGTTGAAGTAAAAGCAAAGCAAAAAAATAAAATTAAAATTTCAACACTTACTATTGATAAATCATCAAATCCAGGATCTGGTATTGGAGCTACTACCTTGAATGATGGATTAATCTATGGAAATTATCCTTATGGGACAAGAGTTCAGGACGCTGAAATTTGCTTAAACTATCCAGATGTAACCAGAATATATGGAGTTTTTGAATCAAGCAATACATCAGATCCAGTTTTACCATCATTATCTTTGGTTAATATTAATAGTGCAAATGGAACTGTTGATGACTTAATAATTGGAGAAGAAATTTATGGAGCTAATAGTCTTGCGGTAGCAAAATACGTAGGAAAAGTAAATTCATCAACAATAAATTATATTTTAATTACGGAAAAATCATTTTTGCCCGATGAACAAATCCTTTCTCCAGAATCTGGAGTAATCGCAAATATCAATACAATAAATTCTGGTGATAGTAATATTTCTAAAAATTACACTTTTACTGATGGACAAAAAAATTATATCTATGATTATTCAAAACTTTTATTAAATGGGGACAAAAAAGCACCTTCTAAAAAAATAACAGTTGTTTTTGAAAGAGGAGAATATTCAGATTCTGATACTGGTGATCTAACTACCATCGATTCTTATCGTCAATATGATTGGTGTGAAATTCCATACGTTTCCGGAATAAACAACGGAGATACGATTGATATAAGACCTAGAGTTAATGATTATACAGTTTCTGAGAATTCAAGATCCCCCCTGGAGTTTTTAGGTAGATCTTTTAATTCCACAGGAAATTCTGCAAGAAATATACTTGCATCAGATACTTCTCTACTTTCCAATTACTCATATTACTTAGGAAGAATTGATAAAATTTATTTGTCTAAGGATAATACAATTCAAGTAAGGCAAGGAGAACCATCAGAAAATCCTCTACCACCGGAACCAATAGAAAATGCTTTAGAAATTGCTACGGTATTTATTCCACCATATCTTTGCAATGCTCAAGGTGCTTCGGTAACTCTTACTGAGCATAAGAGATATCAGATGAAAGATATTGCAAGACTTGAAAATAGAATCAAGAATCTAGAATATTATACTACACTATCTCTACTTGAAAAAGATACATCTACTTTAACAATCAAGGATGCAAACGGCATTGATAGGTTTAAGAGTGGTCTATTTGTAGACAACTTTAAGACTACAACATTCCAGATTAAGCAAACTGAAGTTAAAAATAGCATTGATATAAAGAGAGGAGAACTAAGACCAACTCCATATACAACTGAGATTGATCTTCTTTTAGGTGATAATACTCTCCTAAATAATGAAGATACATTCTTCACATCTTATGATGCCAAGTATGCTAATAACTTGGTTGGGATTGGCGTAACACGTAGCGGACTTATTCCTGGTAGTGCCGGCAAAGGCGTGATTACATTGAATTATAGTCAAGTTGTTGAAATATCACAACCTTATGCAACAAGAATTGAAAATGTAACTCCTTATTTTGTAACAATTTACGAAGGAATTATGGACTTAAATCCATCATCAGATATCTGGGTAGATAGAACCCAATTAGACCCACTCACAGTAGAAGGAATTACTGGAGAAATTACTTCAACCACGTTGCAACTTACAAAAGAGCAAATAGATACTCAAGGTGGATGGAGTCCAATCGTATGGAATGCTTGGTCCGAGCAGTGGACTGGTAGTTACTAATAAGGAGGAAATAAAAAAATGTCTAGATTTCCAATTTCAAATAGTTCTAGAACAGAAGTTCCTAGATCTGCACCAGCCCCCGTAGTTTCAAGTCCTAGGCCTGACTTTAGTGGACCAATTACAGTAGGTGGTCTAGGTAAATTCGATAATTTTCGAGACTTTATTGATACCACAGCGGCAAATATCATCGAGTTCGGTTTCCCCAATCGTCCTGATGGCGTTGGCGATGAGAAAGGCGACAATGTACGCCCCCGACCAATAAGTTTTGGACCAGATAGGGCCCGACCTCAAGAACCAACACAAACACCACCACCAACTGATGGACCGCGCCGGCCAACACCAGGATGTCCAGATCCAAATACATTAATTTTATTATCTGATGGGTCACAGAAAAGAGCGGGAGATCTTCAAGTTGGAGATGTATTAAGAACTCAACATGAAGATACCTTGGAATGGGGAGAGCATGAGATTACTTACGTTGGAATCAAAGATTCTGAAAAGTTGGTTCTTATCTTTGATCATGTAGAGTTTGTTTGCTCTACCTCCCACAAATTCTATGTGGAAGATAAAGGTTGGACTGAAGTCAACCAAATAGAAATTGGTGACTTTGTAATTGGTTTAGATCAATCACATAAGTTACTAGAAGTAAGAGAAGGAACTTATGGCGATGTAGTTGTTATTCAAGTTGAAGATGCCCATACTTATATCTCTGAGGGACTACTATCTCACAATAAGACTATATTAGACCCTGACGGTCAGGGTCCAGGAAGGTTTCCAACACCAGATCCTGGAATGCCCATGATGCCTACTCCACCAGGAGGCACATTCGTTCCAGGAACTCCAACAACAATTACTACAACTACGACTGGAACTGCGACAAGAACAGGAACTGCTACAAGAATTAATACTACTATTAACAATAGAAGTATAGGTAATAAACTTGTAAGTCTGGATGTTCTTCCTTATATGAGATCCAGAAATATTGAATTTATTGCTAAAAAACTGAAACCAAACACTCTCGTATATCCATTTTTTGATGGACAGAATGTTTATAGTTATATAGTACCTAAAATTCTTGAAATTGAAATGATTTCAGGAACATTTGTTGCCGGAGAGACAGTTTCCGGTATGAATATGACTGCGGAGAATGTTAATATAAGTTCAACTGCGACTGAAGCATCGATTCAGTTCCGTCTTGCTAATTATAATCATAAGTATGGACCTTATAATAATCCAACTGATGTATTTTCTTCAAGTCCATATAATATAGCAGAACAACTTCAACCATATTCTCCATCATCTACATATCTAAATGTAGATATAACAAGTCTTTCTGATTTATCTTTAGGCACTTATGGCGGTAATGTCTTTGTTGGAATGACTTTGATTGGTAATCAAAGTGGAGCAACAGCAAGAGTTAGGACAGTAAGACTTGTATCGGACAATGTTGGTACAGTTATCGGATCTTTATTCATTCCAAATCCAAATCGTGCAGGAAATCCAAGATTTTCTACAGGAAATAAGACATTTAGACTAACTGATAATCCAACTAATGGTACAATTGGTGGTACTTTATATACTTATGCAAATGCCAACTTCTTCTCAGATGGTTTAATTACTCAGGGGCAAGAAACTATTCTTGCATTACGTAATGTCGAAACTCAGACTGCTTTTATAAACGAAACTAAAACAATTACAAATACAACAGTAACGACTGTTCCAGGAGCTCCCGTATTTATTCCGGCAACACCATCTCCTCTTGTAGTAGTTCCTCCACCAACTTCTAGGCCAAGACCGCCGGCACCTACTGATGGACCAGGGCCCGAAACTCCATCACCTACATCAACTCCTGCGCCAACTCCTGCGCCAACTCCTGCGCCAACCATTCCACCATCTGGACCAGCTCGAACGTTTGTTACGGCCAGTGCTGATGGTTCTAGAAGCTTTAACACCGGCAGCGATGCGCAAACTAATGAATTTATATCAGTATACAAGGATACTAATGGAGATGGACTTTATGACACTATAGACCGAATCTCTACTACTGTTAGGATTTTGGGACGAGATGTTACAAGCAAAGAAACGGTTACTATAACATCCTTAGATTTCCAAAAACGTCTAACTGAAAAAATAAAACCTTTTACTAGTGTTGGAGCAGGCTTACTTGTTGATCTTTCTGGACCGCGAGCTCTTCCCCGAGCTCTTTTTAGTGAAGCTCCTGCCCAACTTGCTTCCGGAAATCCCGGAGATCTTGCAGGATTTAGATTTTTTGATCCTAGTAGACCTAGTATAGGGAATCGTATCGGAACTGTAAGTAGTTTTGGTCAGGGTGGTATATTAAATCCAGATGGAACTATTAGGCCTGGAACAGCAGAAGATGTGCAAATCAGGTTGGCCACAGGGGAAACTATTAGAACTGCTTTAACTCCGTTTGCTCTCCCAACTCCAACGTCTGGTGCTGCACAACCTGCCGAAATTCGAATAGCCGAGTCTCTTCGCAGTTTCGGAATAGTTACAATAGGTAGTGGTTTTCCATCACAGGGTATTCTTACAATATCAGCTCCAGTGGAGGGTACAGCTACTCCAATATTTTCTGATCCTCCCGTTCAACCATTTGATACAGTGGCTGGGATACCAATATCTATATCAAATGTTCAAACTTTAACCCCACAATCAAGAACATTAGTCCCTTCTCCAGTAAACTTACCCATTTCTGCAACGTCAACAACAGCGGCTTTATCAAGAACTATAGAAGCACTTGAGCGTACATCCATAAATACAACTTCGAGAGGAAGATCTGTTGGTTATACCGGAACAGATCCACTGGCTCAAACATTTAAGATTGGATCTGATGAAGATCAAACCGGAAGATATATTACTTCGGTAGACCTTTTCTTCTACTCAAAATCACCAGAACTTCCGGTCTACGTCGAACTAAGACCTGTTGAACTTGGAGTACCAACACAAAAAATCTATCCATTCAGTAAGGTAGAAGTATTACCACAAGATGTTAATATTTCTCAGAATGGAACTGTAGCAACAAGAGTTACTTTCCAGGCACCCGTATTCCTTGAGGGCAATAAAGAACATGCATTAGTTCTTCTTGCAGATACTAATGATTATAGTGTATTTATTTCAAGACTTGGTGAAGTTGATATTACTACAGCCAATCTTCCAGAGTCTCAACAGAGATTAGTAACAACTCAACCAACTCTTGGTTCTCTGTTTAAGTCTCAAAATGCCGCTACTTGGTCACCTTCACAGTATGAAGATCTCAAATTCAATCTCTATGCTGCCGTTTTTGAATCCACTGGTTCAGTTAGTTTCTTTAATCCAGAACTGAACAGAAGTAACGATCAAATTGCCATTTTACGTAACAACGCACTAGATGTGGAATCGAGAAGAGTTAGGGTTGGTTTAGGAACCACCTTATCCTCATCTACTATTGCAGATCTAACTGAAGGAAGTTTTGTTAGACAAAGAGATACTAACGCAATTGGAGATTTTGCTTACGTAACTGGTATTGCTACTGGTTCTCTGAGCATTCCTAATGCTGGTATTGGATATACTCCATCTGTTGGTGTTCAAACTTATTCTAACGTCACTCTCTCAACAGTTTCTGGATTTGGTAGAGGTGCAACAGCAAATATTACAGTGACTAATGGTGTTATTACTGCTGCTGGTATTTCTTCTGGTGGTACCGGTTATCAAATTGGAGAAGTATTAACTGCATCTGCAATTGGTATTACTTCAATTGGTAGAAATCTAAGACTTTCTGTTCAACAACTTTCTGGATTTAATGAACTAGTTATTGATAATGTACAAGGTGAATTTGAAGTTGGAGTTGCAAAGTCTATTCAATACTATAGTGTATTATCTGGAGTTGGATATACCGACCTTAATGGCGGTTCCGTTTTTGCAAATAATATTAATGTAGAAAGGGAAGGACTATACATTGACGTGAAGCATAGAAATCACGGAATGCACGCTATAACTAATGTTGTTCGTATTTCTAATGCTATTTCTGATATTGCCCCAATTAAACTAACCAATGATGTTGAAAGAGACTTCACAGGTAACCTTGTAGTCACAGGACTTACTAGTGCATTTAACACTTTCGAAAATGTCGGTATTTCTTCAACCAATCCAGGTTATCTTGTAGTTAATTCTGAAATTATTTCTTATACGGGAGTAAGTGGAAATTCCTTTACTGGTATTACAAGAGGTGTTGATTCAACTCTTCAAATTAGACATCCAGCAAACTCCTTTGTCTATAAGTATGAACTTGCAGGAGTGTCTCTGAGAAGAATTAATACTACACATACATTGCAAGATGTAACTGATAACACTAAACGAAATACATTAGACTCTTACTATATTAAGATCGATCCCTCCATCAATGGAGTAAATAGAAGCACTGGAGTAAGTTTACCTAAACTTTACTTGAATTCTACAAAGTCAACTGGTGGTCCAATTATCGAAGCAACTCAAAATATTCCTTATGATATTGCACAACCAATTGTTCAAACTTTCACACCACCACAAACAACTATTACTGCCTCAATGAGGACAATTAGTGGATCAAGTATTGATGGTTCTGAAGAATCATTCCTAGATAGAGGCACTCAAGCCATTAAATTAAATGAAGATAATTTCTTTGATAATCCAAGAATTATAGCATCCAGAGTCAATGAACGTCTTTTCCTGAATAATATAATCCAAGGCAATAAATCATTGCAAATGACTTTAAATCTATCAACAACGAATCAATACTTATCTCCGGTAATTGACCTTGATAGAGTAGGAATGATCTTAGTTTCAAATAGAGTTAATAGTCCAGTAACAGATTATGTTAATAATGATAAAGTATCCCTCTTAGAAACTGATCCAAACGCATTTGTATATGCTACTAAACCGATTGAACTTGAAGTTCCCGCAACATCAATTAAGATTATTGTTTCTGCAAATCTAAACATCTTTAATGATTTAAGAGCAATGTTTGCTATTATGAAGGATGTAAATGAGACTCCTATTTACTACCCATTCCCAGGAAATGGTAATATAGCAAGTGATGGAAGAACTCTTAATATCACAAATAATAACGGAAGACCTGACCTTCCACTTAAGGTGACTTCAAAACTCGGATTCCAAAGTGAAGAACTTACATTTATTGATTATGAATTTACAATTAACGGTCTTGAATCATTTAAATACTTTAGTGTAAAACTCATAGGTTCTTCCACGTCACAAACATACCCACCTAGACTTAGAGACTTAAGAATTATTGCTCTTGCTTAATTATGGAAAAATTACAAGTAAAAGGTCATTCAAATCTTTTTAGAGACACTTCTTCCAATGCAATTTTAAATACTGATATGAACGCCTACAAAAATTATATGGAATCTAAGAGGATAAAGGAGGAAGAATCCAAGAGAATGTCTGATATTGAAAGTGATTTGAATTCACTCAAGTCTGATATGAATGAAATTAAAACCATGCTAAGGAGTTTGGTCAATGGATCCTGATAAAGTCACTCTTGAAAACTTGAATAAATTATTCGAATATGAAAAACTTGCAAGAGATATAGATAGTATAGATGATATTGAAACTCTAAGGAAGATATCAAAGAGTTATATAAAATTATACTTTAGTCAACAAGAAGTAATCTCAAATCTGAATTTCTAATGGCTCAACCATCTACCAGACAAGAACTTATAGATTATTGTAAGAGAAAACTGGGTGCTCCAGTTTTGGAAATTAACGTTGCCGATGAGCAAATTGAAGATCTGGTGGATGATGCCGTTCAGTTTTTTCAGGAAAGACACTTTGATGGAGTATATCCAACTTTCTATAAGTACAAGGTAACTCCACAGGATATTGAAAGAGGTAGAGCAGGATATAGTGGTGGTAGTGTTGGTATAGCAACCACTTCAGCTACAGCAAATATTGTTGGTACAGCAACTACATTTACGTACCAAGAAAATAGTAATTATCTTCAAGTACCACCAAATGTAATTGGCGTGAACAAAATTTTTACTTTTGATGGTGCTAATACTATTACTCATAATATGTTCAGTGTAAAGTATCAGTTGTTTTTAAATGATATTTACTACTGGGGAGCAACCGAACTTCTCAGTTATGCGATGGTTAAGACATATCTAGAAGATTTAGATTTCTTATTGAATACACAGAAACAGATAAGATTTAATAAGAGGCAGGACAGATTATACTTGGATATAGACTGGGGTTCAGTAAGTAAAGATCAATTCTTTGTTATTGATTGCTATTCAACTTTGGATCCTAATGATTATTCAAGAGTTTGGAATGACTCTTTTCTCAAACCATACTTGACTTCACTGATCAAGAGACAATGGGGACAGAATATGATGAAATTCACTGGAGTTAAACTTCCAGGTGGTGTTGAGCTGAATGGTAGACAAATGTATGATGATGCTCAAAGAGAAATTGATATTCTAATGGAAAAAATGTCCAGCACTTATGAACTTCCACCATTAGATATGATTGGATAAGATATATGTTAAATCCATTCTTTCTTCAAGGATCTAAATCTGAGCAGGGTCTTATTCAGGACCTTATTAATGAGCAACTCAGAATGTATGGAGTTGAAGTTCATTATTTACCTCGCCAATATGTCACCGAAAAGACCATTATAAAAGAGGTTATCGAATCTGAATTTAAAGGTGCTTTTCCAATAGAAGCATATGTTGATACCTATGAGGGTTATAGTGGACAGGGAACGCTATTATCAAAGTTTGGTGTTCAGGAGTTAGATGATTTAACTATTATTATTTCTAGAGAAAGATGGGAAAATTATATTCAACCACTCATAGAAAATTATCCCGATGTTAAACTTTCCAAAAGACCTAAAGAGGGTGATTTAATTTACTTCCCATTAGGTGATCGTTTATTTGAAATAAAGTATGTAGAACACGAAAAACCATTTTATCAACTCCAAGGATTATACACATATGAACTAAGATGTGAACTCTTCCGTTATGAAGATGAAGTCATTGATACTGGCGTTGACTATATTGATGATAATGTTGCTCAAGATGCAAATATTCAAACTTTACAACTAATTGGTATTGGAACAACTGCTACTGCTATTACAGGTGTTGTAAATGGTGGTGTTCGCTATGTTACTATTACAAATAGAGGCAATAACTATACCTCAGCACCAAATGTAGCATTCTCTACAGCACCTTCGGGGGGAGTTACTGCAGTTGGTATTGCAACCCTATTAAGTGGTATTGTAGATATCTGTGGGCCAGATGCAACAAAATATAGAGTTCAGGGAGTTGAACTTACAAACCCAGGTTTTGGATACACAGTAGCACCAAAGGTAGCATTTATTGGAGGCGGTGGATCTGGTGCAGCTGGAATAACTTCAATAGGTAATGGACTTGTAGGAATAGTCACAGTTACAAATGGTGGCGGCGGATATACAACTTCTCCTGTAGTGACCTTCGTAGGCGTAGCATCAGAAACTGCATCTGGATATGCAGTAATTAATTCCTCTGGTGAAGTAACTCAGATAAGAATAAGTAATTCTGGTCTTGGATATACTGTAGCACCAACGATTACAATCGCATCTCCAAATATTTACGTAGGTTTTGGTACTTATACTTATAATGAAGTAGTAGTTGGAAGCGCATCTAGCACTAGAGCAAGAGTCAAGAGTTGGAACTCTATTACTAAAATTCTTGAAGTTTCTAATATAACAGGAACATTTAATACCGGAGAAACAATTATTGGACAAAGTTCAGGTGCTCAATACTCATTAAGAAAACCGTATACTGATAATTTAGGTTCTACTAAGAATTTAGATGAAGCTTATTCAGGAGGAGATACCAAGGATAGGTTTGCAGATAATCTACAAATAGAGACTGAAGGTGATTTAATTATAGATTTTAGTGAGGAAAATCCTTTTGGAACTCCTTAAATAGTTAAATAATACTAATAAGAAACTATAGATATGTTTGAATATTTCTATCACGAAATTTTAAGAAAAACCATTATTGGTTTTGGAACTCTTTTTAATAATATAACAATTAAGCATAAGAAGGATACTGGCGAAGTTGTTTCTTTGATAAAGGTTCCTATTGCATATGGACCTATTCAAAAGTTTCTTGCTCGTGTAGAACAGCAACCAAATCTGAACAAACCCGTTCAGATAACTTTACCTAGAATGTCTTTTGAATTCGTTGGACTAAGTTATGACCCAACTAGAAAGGTAACATCGACTCAAACTTTCGTAAGTCCTTCAGTAACTGATGGAACTGATATTAGAAAGTCATATATGCCTGTCCCATACAATATGGATTTTGAACTGAGCATTATGACTAAGTTAGATGATGATATGCTTCAAATTGTAGAGCAAATACTTCCTTACTTTGGTCCATCATACACACTATCACTTAATTTATTAAGTAGCATTGGTGAAAAGAGAGATGTTCCTGTAACTTTGAATGGTATTTCAATGTCGGACAATTATGAAGGAGATTATACTAACAGAAGAGCACTCATCTATACGTTAAGGTTTACTGTTAAGAATTACTTCTTTGGACCTATCTCCTCTGCATCCGACGATATCATCAAAAAGGTTTCTCTTGGATTTATTTCTGGGGATACAAAAGCTACCACGAGAGATCTTACTTATAGTACTGAACCAGTTGCAACTCAAAGTTATACTAATAATTCAGTCGGAACAATTACTGCAGATGTTGAATTGCACGACAATACTATTACATTAGATAATGCATCTTCAATCGCATTAAATAGTTACATAACCATTGATAATGAAACATTACAAGTAACTAAGAAAACTGGTAATGTTCTGTCTGTGAGTAGGGGATCTTATGGGACACCAATCTCCATTCACGTTTCAGGAACTCAGGTCAAATTAATTACTGCAAGTGATAATGATTTGATTGAATTTGGAGATGATTTTGGTTTTGGAATTTCTTTTAGTTAAAGTATTATGCCTAAAAAATTTGAAAAGTTAAATGAAGTTTTCAACGTTCAGAGTGAAACTATTTCTACTGAGTTAGCAAAAATAGAGACTGATCTTGAAAAAATTGAAGAAGTCAAAAAAGAACAAAAAACAGACGTTGAAAAAGACTATGAATATGCAAGAGGAAATTTATATTCTCTAATGGAGAAAAGTCAAGAAGCACTTAATGGAATTCTTGAACTTGCCCAAGAAAGTGAGATGCCTCGTGCATATGAAGTTGCAGGGCAATTAATTAAAAGCACTGGTGAAATTGCAGATAAAATACTTTTAGTTCATAAGATACTAAAAGATGTTGAAGAAGATAAACCAAAAGGTCCAACAACAGTTAATAATGCACTATTTGTTGGATCTACTGCAGAACTAGCAAAACTTCTTAAGCAACAAACAGAAAATGAAAACGTTTAAACAGTTTCAAGAAGATTGGAGCAATAAATATAAAAAGAGTATTGATTGCTCAAATCCAAAAGGATTTTCTCAAAAGGCACACTGTGCCGGTAGGAGAAAGAGAGCAAAAGGTGAAGAGACGAAATCAAAACCAGTTGAATGATGCCCAAACTTAAGTCCCATAAAACAATTGAACAAATAGCAAAGAAGCATCGTCTTGATGTTTCTTTTATACAGAAGCAACTTGATATGGGTCAACCAATTGAACATGAACATACCCAAGATCATGATCTTGCTAGGGATATTGCTCTTCAGCACCTAGATGAAATTCCAGATTATTATACCCGTCTTAAAAAAATGGAAGCAGATGCTAAAAAGCATCATAAGAAGTTTAAAGATGTTACTGAGGAAGGTCTTCGTGATTGGTTTGGTAAGTCCAAATCAAAAGATGGTAAGTCTGGGTGGGTAAATGTAGTAACTGGTGGGACATGTGCTAGTGATGAACCTGGAGAGGGAACTCCTAAGTGTGTTTCTTCAGCAAAAAGAGCAAGCATGACAAAAGCAGAAAGACTTTCCGCAGCAAGAAGAAAGAAAGCAGCAGATCCTGGACAGCAACAAAAAACAGGGGCTGCAAAACCAACATACGTTTCTACAGATTCACCTAGAAAGAAAATGAAAGAAGGAATGGACGTACAAGAAGCAAAGGATAAACCTAGTAAAGATAGTGGTAAGAAAGATGCATGTTATCATAAAGTAAAGTCCAGATATGATGTTTGGCCAAGTGCATATGCATCTGGAGCACTAGTTAAGTGTCGTAAGGTTGGTGCTGCAAACTGGGGAACTAAATCGGAGGAAACTATGCACGAAGAAGAAAGATATTGTCCTTTATGTGATAAAAGAGAAACTAGATCTGAGTGTTCCTATGGCGAAAAGACCTGGGATAAAGTTTCTATCAAAGATGAAGAATATTCAATGGCGAGGTCTGAACTTAAGACCATTGAAAATGCAGTAAAACGCATTCAATCAAAGGTTAAGCAAGGCGAAGGAGATCTTGAAGCATGGGTACAGTCAAAAATCACTAAGGCTGCTGATTATATCGATACTGCTGCTGATTATATTGATAGTGGTGAGATGAAGGAAGAGAAAATAGTTGATAAAATTATGGATGAAATGAAGTGCTGGCCTGGTTATAAGAAGAAAGGCACTCAAAAATTATTTGGTAAAAAGTATAATAGATGCGTAAAGGCAGAAGATGTAACTATTGAAGATGCTAACGGTGATACTTTTGTAGAAATAGTAGATCTAATTAAACCCGACTCAATTAAAGGAACGACAGAAATAGAAGAGGCAACAAGAATTCAATCTCAAACTGGAAACGTTATTATGGTAACTCTTCAGTGGAGAGGAAAATATTATGCACTTAAGATGTTCTTCCCACAGATTAAACTACCAAGTAAAGCAGAAATAAATGATGAGTTACAAAAGGTTTATCCAGGTTCTAGAGTTGTTTATCATTCAGTATCTGAATTAAATCAAGGAGAACCACTTATTCAATCTTTTGACCCTCAAGGAGGAAGTCCAGCAAAACCAGGACCAAGTAAAGCATATGTAAAACCAATGGGAGAAGAAGTTGAAATTGAAGAAGACTGGCAAAAAGTTAATCGTCAGGACAAAACTGCAGGATTAAGTCAAAAAGCAGTTAATGCATATCGCAGAGAAAATCCAGGTTCAAAACTTCAAACTGCAGTAACTGAAAAAAATCCAGAGGGAAAAAGAGCAAAGCGTCGTGCTTCATTTTGCCGGCGCATGAAAGGTATGAAGTCTAAACTTACTTCAGCAGAAACTGCAAGAGATCCTGATAGCAACATTAACAAAGCACTTCGTCGTTGGAATTGTAACTAATAAGTAGGTTTTTATTATGCCAAATGATGTTTATCTGGGTAACCCTTTACTAAAGAAGGCAAACACCCCGATTGAATTTACACAAGATCAAATTATTGAATTTGTTAAGTGTAAAGATGATCCGGTTTACTTTGCCAAAAATTATGTAAAGATTGTTACTCTTGACCATGGATTGCAATCTTTTCAAATGTATCCCTTTCAGGAAAAACTTGTAAGGAGATTTCATGAGAATAGATTTAATATTTGTAAGATGCCTCGTCAGACTGGAAAGTCTACGACTGTGGTATCTTTTTTGCTTCATTATGCAGTATTCAATGACAATGTAAATATTGGTATTCTTGCAAACAAGGCTGCTACTGCTAGGGAACTTTTAGATCGATTGCAAACAGCATATGAAAACTTACCAAAGTGGATGCAACAAGGAATTATTTCCTGGAACAAAGGATCCTTGGAATTGGAAAACGGAAGTAAAATCTTGGCTGCTTCTACTTCTGCTTCTGCAGTTCGTGGTATGTCATTCAATATCTTATTTCTGGACGAATTTGCTTTCGTTCCAAACCACATTGCAGATTCATTCTTTGCATCAGTTTATCCTACGATTACTTCGGGTAAACAAACCAAGGTAATCATTGTATCCACGCCACATGGTATGAATCATTTCTACCGAATGTGGCATGATGCAGAAAAAGGTAAGAATGAGTATATTTTTACTGATGTTCACTGGAGCGAAGTTCCGGGAAGGGATGAAGAGTGGAAAAAGCAAACAATTGCTAACACTTCAGATCAGCAGTTCAAAGTAGAGTTTGAATGTGAATTTTTAGGTTCTGTAGATACACTCATTGCTCCAAGTAAACTCAGAAACTTAGTTTATGATCACCCCAAGACTCGTAGTGCTGGATTAGATGTTTATGCAGATCCAGAAGAAAATCATGATTACCTGATAACAGTTGACGTTGCTAGAGGAGTAGGAAACGACTATTCTGCATTTGCTGTTGTTGATATAACCCAGTTTCCCCACAGAGTTGTTGCAAAATATAGGAATAATGAAATAAAACCAATGTTATTCCCAAGCATTATTCATGAAGCTGCTACAGCGTATAATAATGCATATATTTTATGTGAAGTAAACGATGTTGGTGATCAAGTCGCTAGCATTCTTCAATATGATTTGGAATATAATAACTTATTGATGTGCTCAATGAGAGGTAGGGCGGGTCAAATAGTTGGTCAAGGGTTTTCTGGAAAGAAAACTCAACTTGGAGTTAAGATGTCCAAAACTGTAAAGAAAGTTGGATGTCTTAACTTGAAGACAATGATTGAAGAGGATAAGTTATACTTAAATGATTATGAAATCATATCAGAATTAACAACATTTATTCAAAAGCACAATTCATTTGAAGCAGAAGAGGGATGTAATGATGACTTAGCAATGTGCTTGGTTATTTACGCCTGGTTAGTCGCACAGGATTACTTCAAAGAACTTACCGACCAGGACGTTAGAAAAAGGTTATATGAAGAGCAAAAAAATCAAATCGAACAAGATATGTCTCCATTTGGATTTATTTCTGATGGATTGGATGAGAGTAGTTTTGTTGATCCTGAGGGAGATCGCTGGTATTTGGACGAATACGGAGACCAGTCATACATGTGGGAATATATGTAATCAATAAATGGAAATAGATAAGCAAATAGGATTAAGTCATTTATTTCTTACGGACAGAAAATGTCGGGTGTGCGGAAATCTTAAAAATTTAATTGGAGACTTTTATAGAACTCGTAAAGATAGAGGTGCAGTAGCGTCTTCATATTCTTATGAATGTAAAGAGTGTACTATAAAAAGAATTAAAGATTCCAAGAAAATAAACCTATCTCAAGTTATGTGGGAATATCCTGACTGGTGATTCACGTCTTCTTTCCCCCACGTAAATATAATTTTTAATAAATATTTTTTAGATAAACTGAGACTTTACGGAGAAAAACATGGCGACTCCTCAATTATCTCCTGGTGTACTAGTCAGAGAGGTTGATTTAACTGTAGGAAGAGCTGATAATGTATTAGACAATATTGGTGCAATTGCTGGACCTTTTGCAATTGGACCTGTAGATGATCCTATTGATATCACTACAGAAAACGAACTAATCGAAGTATTTGGTAAGCCCATCTCAACTGATGCCCAATATGAATATTGGATGAGTGCTTCTTCATTCCTTTCATATGGTGGCGTTCTTAAAGTAGCAAGAACTGATGGTGCAAACCTAGTAAATGCTAATGCAATTAGAAACTCCGCCGGTGTATCTACTGCAGGAGAACCAACGCTAAAGATTAAAAATTTCGATGATTATGAGGCAAATTATGCCGATGATATTGCAAATTACATTTTTGCAGCGAAGAGTCCAGGTTCATGGGCAAACAATTTAAAGGTATGTGTAATTGACGACAAAGCAGATCAAACCCTTTATGTTGGATCCGCTGTTACTACCATGACCCAAGTTGGTTATGCAGTAACTACTACTCTCACCAATGTTCCTTCTGCAGGTGTAGGAACAACTTCTCTGTTCAATGGATATTTAAAAGGTATTGTAACTGGAATTGGTGCTAGCACTTTAGATGTTAAGGTTACTTCTGTTGTAAGCACTGCAGGTGTTGAAACTAAAGTAGATTATGCACAATTATCTCAGTTAAGATCCTTCAAACCTTCCACATCTGGTGGAAACTTAGCAGTCAGTTTGATAACCAATGCTGGAATTGCTAGTACTTCAGTAACTATTAATACTGGAACAAATCCAATCCTTGACTGGTACGATCAGCAAACTTTAAATCTTACCAATACAAGCATTTTCTGGAGATCAATTGCACCAAAACCTGGAACTTCCCAGTATGCGGTTGATAGAAATGGTAGAAGTGATGAAATTCACGTTGTAGTAGTAGATGATACTGGTTCCGTAACTGGAATTCAGGGTAATCTTCTAGAGAAGTGGATCGGTTTATCCAAAGCAACCGATGCTATTTCTGCAGTTAATTCGCCACAAAAGATTTGGTGGAAAAATTTCATTGCAATTTTCTCCAAGTATCTTTATGTTGGAGATAACCCATCAGATGATCTGAATGCAAATGAAGATGTAGTACCGACTGGATTTAGTTCTGGATTTACTGCAAATACAACTGCACAGGGTCTATGGAACCTAGACGCACAGGATAGAACATATAGTGCTTTAGGTAATGTAACTTATAATCTAAGCGGTGGTAAAGATTATTCCAACTCAGGTGGAATGAGTGCTACTTTAGGTGATCTATTCACATCATATAATTTATTCTCAAACAGAGATGAGATTGCTGTTGATTACTTAATCATGGGTCCTGGTCTCGGAAACAAGTTTGAATCTCAAGCAAAAGCAAATCAATTGATTTCTATTGCAAATTCAAGAAAAGACTGTGTTGCCGTAATTTCTCCTCATCGCGCAGATGTTGTTGATATTACAAACACAGATACTCAAACTGATAATATTTTAGAGTTCTTCTCACCACTTTCATCTTCATCATACGCAATCTTTGATACTGGATATAAGTATACCTTTGATCGTTTCAATAATAGATTCCGTTACATTCCATGTAATGCTGATGTTGCTGGTCTCTGTGTAAGAACTTCTATCTTTGCTTATCCTTGGTTCTCACCTGCAGGACAACAAAGAGGTGTGCTAAACAATGCCGTTAAACTAGCATATAATCCAAATAAGGCACAGAGAGATCAACTTTATCCACAGAGAATTAATTCAATTATTAATCAACCAGGTGTTGGTATTATTCTCTTTGGAGACAAGACTGCTCTAGGATATGCTTCTGCATTCGACAGAATTAATGTTCGTAGACTGTTCTTGACTGTTGAACAAGCACTCGAAAGAACAGCACAGGCACAACTCTTTGAACTTAATGATGAGATTACTAGAGCAAACTTCATTAATGTTGTCGAACCATATTTACGTGATGTTCAAGCAAAGAGAGGTTTGTATGGATTCTTTGTTAGATGCGACGAAACAAACAACACTCCTGATGTGATTGATAATAATGAATTTAGAGCTGATATCTTCCTGAAACCAGCTAAGTCAATTAACTATGTAACTCTAACATTCGTTGCAACCAGAACTGGCGTAAGCTTTGAAGAAGTTGCTGGATCTGTTTGATCATTTTAATAAATTAATTACAGAGGAGGATTAAAAAATGGCTACTATCAAAGGTCTCTCACAATTCAAGACAAAACTAGAGGGCGGCGGCGCTCGCCCCAATCTATTTGAAGTCACATTTCCAAGTTTTCCCCCAGGAGTAAGACTTGGAGTTCAGGGCGACGGCACTGGAACATATGATGCAGAGAAGTTTTCCTTCTTATGTAAGGCAGCTGCTCTACCTGCTTCAAACATTTCACCAATTGAAGTTCCTTTCCGTGGTAGAACCATGAAGGTTGCTGGTGATAGAACGTTTGATACCTGGACTATCACCATCATCAACGACGAAGACTTCCAGTACAGAAGAGCGTTTGAAGCATGGATGCAAAACATTGGTCAGTATTCAGACCACAGTGGTCTCACTACTCCCAATGATTACATGGCTGATGCTACTGTCGTTCAACTTGGAAGAGCACTTGTAGGAAAAGAAACTGGAACTGGTACTGGTGGAAATGCTAATGTTCTAGCACAGTATAAGTTTAAGGATATTTTCCCAACTAACGTCTCTGCTATCGATCTATCTTATGATACTACCGATACCATTGAAGAATTCACTGTAGAATTCCAAATTAACTTCTGGTATCCTGAAGCTCCAGGTAGCAATACCGCACAAGGATAAATAATACAAGTATATACCTTTAAATTAAATTATGGCGAAGTTATTTGGTTTTTCTATTGAAGATTCTGAGCCATTATCACCTAGTGTTGTTTCCCCCGTTCCTCAAACTAATGAGGACGGGGTTGATCATTATTTAAGTAGTGGATTTTTCGGTTCTTATGTAGACATTGAAGGTGTTTATAGAACAGAATTTGATCTAATTAAAAGATATCGTGAAATGGCTCTACACCCAGAGTGTGATAGTGCCATTGAAGATATTGTAAACGAGGCAATCGTTAGTGATACTAATGATAGTCCCGTTCAAATTGATTTAGATAATCTAAATGCTAGTGATGGAATTAAGAAAAAGATAAGACAAGAATTTAAGTATATTCTAGAACTTCTTGACTTTGATAAGAAGTCACATGAAATTTATAGAAACTGGTATGTTGACGGAAGACTTTACTATCACAAAGTAATTGATCTTAAAAATCCTGAAGCAGGTATACAAGAATTAAGATACATAGACGCAATGAAAATGCGTTATGTGCGCCAACAAAAGAAAGATGAAAAAGATAATAAAATGTATAGATTGGCGAACGTCAATGTTGACGATCCCATGCAATATGAATTTCCGGGTATTGAAGAATATTTCATCTATAACCCAAAAATGACTTATCCAACCACAAATCCTTCTTCTTTAGGAGGAACTGGTGGAATTAAGTTTACCAAAGATTCTATTACATATTGTTCTTCAGGTCTCGTAGATAGAAATAAGGGATCAACTCTTTCTTACTTACATAAAGCAATTAAGTCACTCAATCAACTACGAATGATTGAAGACTCACTTGTTATCTACAGACTATCACGTGCTCCAGAACGTAGAATTTTCTATATTGATGTAGGTAATCTCCCCAAGGTTAAAGCAGAACAATATCTTCGTGATGTTATGATGCGTTATCGCAATAAACTAGTTTATGATGCATCAACTGGAGAAATTCGCGATGATAAAAAAATGATGGCGATGCTTGAAGATTTCTGGTTACCTCGTCGCGAAGGTGGTAGAGGAACCGAAATTTCTACACTTCCTGGCGGACAAAACCTAGGAGAAATTACAGATATTGAATACTTTAAGAAGAAACTATATCGTTCTCTAAATGTTCCTCCATCAAGAATGGATGGAGAAGGAGGATTTAACTTAGGACGTTCATCAGAAATTCTTCGCGATGAAGTTAAGTTTAGTAAGTTTGTTTCAAGACTGAGAAAGAGATTTTCGTATATGTTCAGTGATATGCTGAAAACTCAACTCATTCTTAAGAATATTATTACTCCAGAAGACTGGGATATTATGTCTGAGCACATTCAGTATGATTTCCTTTATGATAATCATTTTGCTGAACTTAAGGATGCCGAACTTCTAAATGAAAGATTAAATATGGTTCAGGTTGCAGAACCATATGTTGGAAAATATTTTTCTCAAGATTACGTAAGAAGAAAAATTCTTAGACAAACTGATACTGAAATTTTAGAGCAAGATGTTCTAATTAAAAAAGAAATTGAAAGTGGAGTAATTCCAGATCCAAATCAACCAGTCGATCCTCAGACAGGGTTACCCCTAGATCAAACATCACAAATGGATCTTGGAAAACCAGTGATGGAACCTGATCTTCGTTCTCAGGAAAGAGATGTTACGGCTCCAGGTAAACCAGTAGAAATGCCCAAGGGTGGTGAAATATAAATAGAAGCGATTAGTAATTGGATTTATAACAATGGATGATTTAATGGACATGATTGCTTCCAACGAGGCACCTTCTCAAATTAGTGATAAGATTAAAGATCTTTTATTCACCAAGTCGGCAGAAAAAATCGATAATTTTCGTCCTGCTGTAGCAAATGCAATGTTTAATATCGACACAGAAGAGGAAGAATGAAATCCTTTAAGCAGTTCATCTCAGAGTCTGTAAATATTTCTGGAGATTTTAACGGAAATCTTTACATTAATTCTTCTCAATCAGAACCACAATCGGTTGGTGAAGAATATGTTGCAGATGTACTGTGGAACGGAAGTCTTTATCGGATGGAATTGGTTAGTAAGACTGGAATTCCATCCAAACAGTCTTTAGGTGAAGAATTGCAGGCAGAATATCCAGGTGCAATTGTTCATCAAATTTATCCAATCGCAGAAAAGAACTGCAATATTAAAAGAGCAAGCAGATACCACCCATCAAAATTAGAATGGATTGATTGATAAATGGCTCAGTGGAATAAATCTATACAAGATTATTTAAATCAAGAAAGAACACTTCATGAGGTTTATCTCCGTGCCGATGAGTATGGAAATATTTTAAATGAAGGTGCTTGTTCCAGATCCGCATTTGGAGAAAACCTTGCTATTCCCCTAACCCCCAAAGTTCAGGGTGATGCAGTTTATGGATTAAATCCAAGAGAGTTTGAAACATATACATTCAGTGCAACAGGAATTGCTACAGACAATCAATCAAGATTTGTCGTAGGTGCTGGTTCAAGTGCAAATTCCTATGGTGTTATTAGAAGCACTAATTTTCTTAGATACCGACCAGGACAAGGTGCAGTTGCTAGATTTACTGCATCATTTTCCAACAATCCTGTAGGATTTACTCAAAGAGCAGGATTGTTTAATCAAGAAAATGCAATTCAAATTGGATACGCACACACAAACGGAAAGTTTGGTGTTCTTCGCGCTAATGGCGGAAAGGCACATATTCACGGATTTGATTTCACTACCTTAGCGAATGGAAATGTAACTGTTACTTTAAATAGTATTACATTTGCTGCAGTAACTTTAAGTTCAGGAACACTTGCGGGTAATTTATCTCAACTTGTACAAGGATTAAGAGGACAAGCACTTTTTGAAGCTTTATATATCGCAGAGTATGATCAAAGTAGACTAAGGGTTTTATCAACATCTCTAGGAAATCAAAGCGGAACGTTCAATATTACCAGTACTGCTGCTATTGCCTTTACAAATTCTCATCTTCAACAGGGAGCAGCACAAACAGAATATTGGACATTTCAAGAAGATTTTAATCTAGATAAACTTGATGGCACTGGTACATCTGGGGTTACACTAGATCCATCTAAGTTGAATGTATATCAAATAAACTTTCGTTGGTTAGGTGCAGGTGAAATTAGGTATGCTATGGAGAATCCTCGCAATGGGGATATGTTCTTTTTCCATCACGAACATTACACAAATAAAAACGAGACTCCACACTTAGACAATCCATCAATGAAGGTTGGATATGTAGCAGCAAATTTGAATAATGCTGTTGGAGTTGTTACTTGTAGAGGTGCATCTTTCCTTGGTGCAATTGAAGGAATAGTTGAAAGAACTCGTCTTCCTTTTTCAGTGACTGCAACGAGAACCGATGCTATGAATTCTCCAGGTTCTTTATATCATCTCCTTTCTCTTAAGAATAAACTCATTTATCAAAATAAAATTAATACTAGAGATCTTATTATTTCAAGACTTACTGGATCAGTGAATACTACCGGAAGTCCTGCAGTTATATACTTGTACTACAATCCAGTACTAACAAATTACTTGAGATGGACAACACAAACCGATTTTAATGCATCACTTTATGCAACTCAGGATAGTGCGGGATTGTTTATTTTGCCATCACAATCAACACCACCAATTGCTGCTTTCCATGTTTCTAATGGAGATACTATTGACGTTAATTTAATTGATATGGGCATTCATATTCCACCAAATAGTTTTATAACTGCAGTAATTTCATCTACAAGTAATATGACTGCCGCTAATGCTTCATTTGTTTATGTAGAAGATTGATTAAATAATAAATAACTAAAAGTGTACTATAAAAATAATGGCTCATAGACCAGTTGGGGCGGGTTCCTCATTTACATTTACTGCAGGTGCTGCAACAACTTCATCTGCTTTTACAGTACAATCTAGTGTTTTGAGAGTGGTTGCAGTTGGTGGTGCCGCTCACGTTGCAATTGGAGTTAATCCTATTGCAACTAATACTGATTATTATATTCCTGCTGGCGAAACTGTAACTTTAGGATTAACAAAAGCATCAAATAGAGTTGTTGGAGTAACTACTGGTGCAACAACAACCATTACAGTTCCCGAAGGAACTCAAGTTCCATTTGGAGTTGGTGACTATGTTTCATTAACTGCAAATGGACAATCTTATTATAACTTCACTCATGCTCAGGTTACTTCGGTTGATACTACTACCAACTTTAATGGATATCACCAAACAAGAATGGTAGTTTCATACAACTCTAGTGGAATTGCAACCGCCTTCTCATCTTCAGACGCCACAATTTCACTTTCCAATAAAGTCTCTGCTTACGGTGCAGGTTCAGGAACACTTTATTTCCAACAAGTACAAATCACAGGACAAGCATAATGAAACTCATTACCGAAGAAATCGAATCAGTAGAAGTTCTTACCGAAACGGTCAACGGTAAGAAGACTCTTTACATTCAAGGTCCTTTTCTACAAACAGAAGTTGTAAACAGAAACGGTAGAATGTATCGTTTACCTGTTATGGAAAGAGAGGTAAAGCGTTACACCGAACAGTATGTTGAAAAAGGTCGTGCTCTTGGAGAACTCGGCCACCCTGATGGTCCAACAGTAAATCTTGATAGAGTTTCACATAAAATTATTTCTCTCCATCGCGAAGGAAATAATTTTATCGGTAAGGCACAGATTTTATCCACTCCAATGGGTAAAATTGCAGAATCACTTTTAAAGGAAGGAGTTACTCTAGGGGTTTCCTCTCGTGGTATTGGTTCAGTAAAATCAAACAATGAAGGTTACGCTGAAGTTGGTGAAGATTTTATGCTTGCAACAGCTGCTGATATTGTTGCTGATCCTTCTGCACCTGATGCATTCGTTCAGGGAATTATGGAAGGTAAAGAGTGGATATGGGATGGTGGAATGCTTCGCGAAAAAATGGCGGAGCAAACTCAGAGAAGAATTAACACATTAGTAGATGAAAAACTACTAGAAGACTACAAATTAAGTTTATTTAATGAGTTTTTAAACTCATTGTAATTTATTAAATTATAAATAAATATAGTTTATAACGTAAGGTTAAACGGAGAGTTCAAATGTCTCGTGGAGATTTACAAGAAATGGAAGTAGGCACTAAGCAATCCAAAACCTCTGTCAATGCAAACGCTAAGGCAGGGGATGCAATGCCAAGTCTATCTGGTACAACACCAGGTCAAACTGGAGGATGGGAAGACCTAGGTGGACCCACACCAGAAAATTATAAAACTGATGATGATTCCGCAAAATTAAAGACACCAGGTGCAACCCTTAAGCAAGTTAAGGATGTTGTAAATAAGGGTGCAAAACCTGCAGAGGCAATGCATGGTGTTAAGGAAGATGAAGAAATTGAGTATGATGAGGATGAGGAACTCCTAGAGGCCAAGCACGAAGAGGAAGACGAGGAAGAAGAGGGCGGCAAAAAAGGTAAGAAGAAAGAAGAAGAGGAAGAGGAAGAGGAAGAGGATGAAGAGGAAATGAAGGAAGAATACGACATCGAAGAAGATGTTAATGCTCTTCTTTCCGGTGAAGAACTCTCCGAAGAATTCCAAGAAAAAGCAAAAACAATCTTCGAAGCTGCTATTCGTTCAAAGGTCTCTCAAATTCAAGAGGCTCTTGAGGAGCAGTACGCTACTGCTCTTGCAGAGGAAGTAGAGGAAATTAAAACCGAACTTTCTGAGCGTGTAGATTCATACCTAGAGTATGTTGCTGACGAGTGGTTCAATGAGAACGCACTTGTTATTGAAAAAGGTCTTAAGACCGAAATGACCGAATCATTCCTCCAAGGAATGAGAGGTCTTTTTGAAGAACATTATGTATCAATCCCTGAAGATAAATATGATGTGCTTGAGAGCATGGTAGAAAAACTTGATGAAATGGAGACAAAACTCAACGAGCAAATTGAGAAGAACGTTTCCCTTAACAAGCGTCTCGCAGAGTCGGTTGCTGATGGAATCTTTGAACAGGTCGCTGATGGTCTTGCAGACACTCAGAAAGACAAGCTCGCTTCACTTGCCGAAAGTGTTGAGTTTGAAAGTGAAGAAGAATATCGTGAAAAACTGGAGACCTTGAAGGAATCATATTTCCCATCAAGAGGAGTTTCTCCATCTGCAAGAACTGAAAGTCTGTCCGAGGGTGTAGATAGTTCACCAGAATCAATTTCTGGAACTATGTCTGCTTACCTGAAGACTCTCTCAGCATTCGGCAAATAATTGAATTTAATATAATTCAAACCCAAAAAACAAACACTTAGTAAAAGGTAAAAGCAAATGTTCCATTCCGAGCATCTGCAGGAAAAGTGGGCACCTCTCCTCGATTATGAGGGTGGAATCAAAGATTCTCATCGTAGAGCTGTAACCGCTGTCCTGCTCGAAAACCAAGAAAGATTTTTAAGAGAGCAATCTGCTTTCGAAAACGGTTCCATGAATATGCTCATGGAATCCCCAACCAATAGCGGTAACGCTGCTGGTGCACAAGGTGGATTCGGTGGCGGCGCCACTGCTGGTGGTCCTACCGCAGGTTTCGATCCCGTACTGATCTCATTGATCAGACGTTCAATGCCTAACCTGATCGCCTATGACGTAGCAGGCGTTCAACCAATGAGTGGTCCTACTGGACTCATCTTCGCAATGCGCTCACGTTATGCTAGTCAGTCTGGCACTGAAGCATTCTACAACGAAGCAGATAGCACCTTCTCAGGCACTGATGCTGGATTCGATACCACCCTCACTCGCGATTTCGCTGACGTTAATGCTGGTATCGGTACTACAATTCAGGCCGGTTCAAACCCATCACTCCTGAACCCAGTTGGCACTGCTACCTCAACCGCCTATAATGTCGGTCAGGGTATGCCTACAGGTGATTCAGAGAACCTTGATGGCGCTGCTGGTAATGCATTTAACCAGATGGCTTTCTCAATCGAGAAGGTCACCGTAACTGCAAAGTCACGTGCTCTGAAGGCTGAGTACTCACTAGAGCTTGCTCAGGACCTCAAGGCAATCCACGGTCTGAATGCTGAAGCGGAATTAGCAAATATTCTCTCAACTGAGATTCTTGCTGAAATCAACCGCGAAGTCATCAGAACCATCTACAAGGTTGCTGAACAGGGTGCTGTACAGAACGTAGCAACTCCTGGTGTATTCGACCTCGACATCGACTCCAACGGTCGTTGGTCAGTTGAGAAGTTCAAGGGTCTTCTGTTCCAAATCGAGCGTGATGCTAACGCAATCGCTCAGAGAACTCGTCGTGGAAAGGGCAACACCATCATCTGCTCAGCAGACGTTGCTTCCGCTCTAACCATGGCTGGTGTTCTTGATTACACCCCTGCACTCAACGCTAACCTCCAAGTTGATGATACCGGCAACACCTTTGCTGGTACTCTAATGGGCAAGTTCCGCGTATACATTGACCCATATGCTGCTAACCTGACTTCAGGTAACGCAACTCCTGGAAACCAGTACTACGTGGTCGGTTATAAGGGTTCTTCACCTTATGACGCAGGTCTCTTCTATTGCCCATATGTTCCTCTCCAAATGGTTCGTGCCGTTGGTGAGAACTCCTTCCAGCCCAAGATTGGCTTTAAGACCCGTTATGGTCTTGTTGCTAACCCATTCGCTGAAGGTACTGAGCAAGGTCTGGGTCGCCTCAGAGTCAACAGCAACCGCTACTACAGAAGAGTTGCTGTTAAGAACCTCATGTGATCTAATTCACATAAACTCATTAAGAGGGTCTTCGGACCCTCTTTTTTTATCTAAATACTTAAAAAAATCATGTCTGGTTTTTCGAATCAAGTTGGTAATAGAAATTTTCTATCTTCAGTAAACTTTAAGTTTACTCTTAATAGGGCACCTAAAGTAGCATTCTTTTCCAATCAAGCATCTATCCCTAGCATATCATTAGGAGTAGCAGTTCAAACAAACTATCTTAATGATATACCTGTTCCTGGTGATAAGATGGTATTTGATGATTTCACCCTAAGATTTCTGGTTGATGAAAACTTGGAGAATTATATGGAAATTCAAAAGTGGATGAGAGGTTTAGGATTTCCAGAAAGTTTGAGTGAAATATATGAATTTCAAAAGTCAAATGAAGCATTCGAACAACCAATTAAGTCAGACTTGAACTTATATTCTGATGGTACTTTAATAGGTTTGAATAGTAATCAAAGATTTAACTTCCAAGTTAAATTTAGATCTATGTTCCCAACATACCTATCGCCTTTAGAATTTAATGCTACCAGTACTGATACTGAATATTTTACATCAGATGTAACATTTAAATATTTGATGTATAATATTGTTGATAGGAACGGAGACCCACTACCATCGTAAACGTTAAAATTATTAATTATGACTATTGATTTAGATACTATCCAAAAAATGTGGGAGCAGGACTCAAAAATAGATTCAGATAACTTACACACAGAATCTTTAAATATTCCTATTCTCCACGCAAAATATTTTGATTTATATAATACTATTTTTCTTCTGAGGAAAAAAGCGGAACAGCAAAAAAGAAATATTCGTCACGAAAGATATGAATATTATTCGGGTAAGTCAGACCCTGAAGTTTATATAGAAAATCCTTTTCCTAAAAAGATACGCGATAAGGATACAATGCAAAAGTATCTTGATGCAGATGAAAGTCTCTCAAAGGTATGTCTAAAAATTGATTACTACGATACAATGCTCGTTTATATTGAAAGCATTCTAAAAATGATACAAAATAGAACTTATCAAATAAAAAATGCTATAGAATTTATGAGATTTAATGCTGGTTTGGGGTAAATAAATACTCCTAGATGAATGGATTAATGTGATTAATAGTACAGCAAATCTTGTTATATCAAAATCCAACGAAGTATTTTTAAAAATTAATACGGAACCTCATATTGAATATGAACTTAGAGATCACTTTAAGTTTGAGATTCCGAATGCAAAATTTATGCCTCAGTATCGCGGAAGAAACTGGAATGGTGAAATTCACTTATTCGATATGAGGTCCAAGCAAATTTATGTGGGTCTCTTAGACAAGTTGGTGAATTTCTGCAATCAATATGGATATTCGTATAAGTTTGAAGAGAATAAATTTTACGGACAACCTTTTGAGATAAATGAGCATATCTCATATGAAGGTGTTAAAGATTATATGAACTCTATTTGCTCTCATTCTCCGAGAGAATATCAAGTAGAGGGAGTATACGATGCTCTAAGACATAACCGAAAATTACTAATATCACCCACAGCCTCAGGAAAATCCTTGATGATTTATTCCCTTGTAAGGTATTACGTAGATAAAGGAGAAAAAATTCTTCTAGTTGTTCCAACGACATCTCTTGTAGAGCAGATGTACAAGGATTTTTTAGATTATGGTTGGGATGCTGAGTCATATTGCCACCGCATTTATTCTGGTAGGGAGAAAACAAACGAACATCCAGTTACGATTACAACCTGGCAATCCGTATACAAACTGGAACGTAATTTCTTTGAAGACTATGGTTGTATTATAGGTGATGAGGCACATCTTTTCAAGAGTAAGTCATTAATTGATATTATGACTAAACTTCATCATGCTAAGTATAGATTTGGTTTTACTGGTACATTAGATGGAACACAAACTCATAAATGGGTTTTGGAAGGTTTATTTGGTCCATCTTATAAAGTAACCAGAACTGACGAATTGATGAAGCAAGGATATCTATCTCAATTAGATATTCAATGTTTAGTTCTAAAACATCCACCACAAAGGTTTGAAACTTATGAAGATGAGATTCAGTATTTGATTTCTCATGAACAAAGGAATAAGTTTATTACAAATCTTACTCTTGATCTAAAAGGAAATACACTTGTTCTTTTCAGTAGAGTTGAATCTCATGGCGCAATACTATACGAAAGAATAAATAATTCCAAGCAAAGTAATCGTAAAGTATTTTTTGTTCATGGTGGAGTTGATGCTGAAGAAAGAGAAATGGTGAGAGAAATTACCGAAAGAGAAAATAATGCTATTATTGTTGCTTCTTATGGAACTTTCTCTACGGGAATTAATATCAAGAACTTACACAATGTAATCTTTGCTTCTCCAAGTAAATCCAGAATTAGAAATTTACAATCAATAGGAAGAGTTTTAAGGAAAGGAAAGAATAAAACAAAAGCAGTTCTTTATGATATTGCTGATGACTGTACTTATAACTCACGTAAAAATTATACTTTAAATCACCTCATTGAAAGAATTAAAACTTATAATGAAGAGAACTTCAATTATGAAATAATTACAATACAACTTAAGAACAAATGATTGAAGAAGATTTCTACGCAACAGTCAAACTAAAAACAGGCGAAGAACTATTCGCTAAAGTAGCGGCCTCAGAAGAAGAGGATAGAACATTTTTAATCGTATCCAGTCCTATTGTTGTTTCTGAAATTAAGAATAGAACTGGTATGATTGGTTATAAACTTGAACCTTGGTTAAAGACAACAACCGAAGATATGTTTATTATTAATCTAGAAGATGTAATTACTCTTTCCGAATCTTCTGATATTGAAATGATATCTATGTATCAAAACTATCTAAGAGAATATTCAAGAAAGGATAGTAATCAAGCAAAGATAAGTCGTAAGATGGGATATATTGCTAATATCCATGATGCTAAAGAGATTCTAGAAAAGCTTTATAAAAATAGCTAAGTTAAATCTTTTCAACCTCGACAAAGGTAATTGTACAGCATTTGAATAACCTTGTCAACTATTGGTGAAGGTGTTATAATATCTACATAATAATGATAAAAACTTATGATAACCACAGCAGTTATGACCAAGAGAAAGAGGTCAGAGCATTACGTCAACAACAAAGAGTTTCTTGCAGCACTAATTAAGTACCGCGAAGATAAGGAAATTGCAGAGATTCAAGGAAAACCAAAACCTCCTATTCCTCGCTACATTGGAGAGTGTTTCCTGAAGATTGCTAATCACCTTTCTTTCAAACCAAACTTCGTGAACTATATGTTCAAGGAAGACATGATTTCTGATGGTATTGAAAACTGCGTTCAATACATCCATAACTTCAATCCCGAGAAGTCACAAAACCCCTTTGCATACTTCACCCAAATCATTCACTACGCATTCCTCCGTAGAATCCAAAGAGAAAAGCGTCAATTAGAAATCAAAAACAAGATTCTAGAAAAGTCTGGATACTCTGAAGTATTCAGTAATGATAGTGGTGTTGACGGAGACAACTATTCAGACTATAATTCTATCAAAGATGGAGTCCACTCTAAACTTCGGTATTGAATGAAAGTCGCAATCATCACGGACCAACATTTTGGGTGTCGTAAAAATTCAAAACTTTTTCATGATTATTTTCTAAAGTTTTACAATAATGTATTTTTCCCAACACTCGAAGAGCATGGGATTACTACTGTTGTAGACATGGGAGATACTTTTGATAGTCGCAAGGGAATTGATTTTTCTGCGTTGTCTTGGGCTAAAAATAATTATTACGATCGCCTCCAAGAAATGGGAGTGAGGGTTCATACGATTGTAGGAAATCATACTGCTTATTATAAAAATACTAATAATGTAAATGCTGTAGATTTGCTCCTACGTGAGTATGATAATGTAACTGTATATTCGGAACCAACTGAAGTAATGTTGGACCAACTTCCAACCCTTTTTATTCCATGGATTAATCAAGAAAATGAGGAAAGTACTCTCAAACTTATTCAAAAGACAACTTGCCCGTGCGCGATGGGGCACCTTGAACTCCATGGATTTAGAGTTAATCGGCAAATCATCATGGAGCATGGTTTGGAGAGCAAACTATTTGACAAGTTCAAGCGTGTCTACTCGGGACACTATCACACTAGATCGGATAACGGGGTAGTTTATTACCTAGGAAATCCGTATGAAATGTTCTGGAGTGATGTAAATGATACTAGAGGATTTCATATTTTTGATACGGAGACACTAGAACATACTTCGATTGATAATCCATATAAACTTTTTCATAACATTTACTACGAAGATACTAACCACCAAACATTTGATGCTAGAGAGTATGAAAATAAAATTGTTAAGGTGATTGTTCGTAAAAAGACAGACACCAAGAAGTTTGAAAAGTTTGTAGATAAATTATATTCCTCAAATATTGCAGAACTTAAAATTGTTGAAAATTTTGAAATTCAAGAACCAACTGATTTTGAGGCATTTGAATCTGAAGATACAATTTCAATTTTAAGTAGGTATGTTGAAGAGTCTGAAGTAAATCTTGATAAGTCAATTATTCAAAAGTTACTTCAGGAAGTATATCAAGAAGCTTGTGAGTTAGTTTAATATGTTTATACTAACTATCAACGGAAGAGAAACTGAAGGTGCATATTCAGTAAAAAATGAAGAAGGGGAGAAAATATTATATTTATTCCAGGAAGAAGACGACGCGGTAAGATATGCTATAATGTTAGAAGAAGATGATTACCCAGAAATGCACGTCATTGAAATTGAAGATGAGGTAATTATAAAAACTTGCGAAATGCATGGATACCAATATACTGTAATTACTCCTGACGATATTGTAATTCCTCCAACCACTGATTATGATTTTATTTAAAAAAATAAGGTATAAAAATTTCCTTTCCACTGGTAATCAATATACTGAACTTGATTTTACAAAACACGCAACTAATCTAATCGTAGGTACTAACGGTGCGGGTAAATCTACCGTATTGGATGCTTTGTGTTTTTCTTTGTATGGGAAAGGGTTTAGGAAAATCAATAAACCCCAACTCATCAATTCTGTAAATGAAAAAGATTGTAAAGTTGAAATAGAATTTTCTATTGGTAAAACAGAGTGGAAAGTTATCCGAGGAATTAAACCAGCAATATTTGAAATTGAAAGAGATGGTAAAGTACTTGATCAGTCATCAGCATCTCTCGACCAGCAGAAATGGTTGGAACAAAATGTTCTTAAAATGAACTATAAGTCTTTCACCCAAATCGTAATTTTGGGTTCAAGTACTTTTGTTCCTTTTATGCAACTCTCTGCGTCAAATCGTAGAGAAGTTATTGAAGATCTTTTGGATATTAAGATTTTTTCTTCAATGAACCTTGTGGTAAAAGAAAAAATTAGGCAAATTAAAGATGAGATAAAAGTTCTTGAATTAAAAAAAGAGTCTCTTCTTGATAAGGTCAAGATGCAAGAAAGTTTTATCGAAGAACTTGAAAATCGCGGAAAGGATAACATTAATAATAATAATCGAAAAATTTCAGATTTAGGTAAAGAAGTTCAGCAATATATGGATGAGAATGGTTCTTTAGAAGAACCTCTACGAGAACATATTAGGGAGCAAGATAAATTAGTTGGGTATGCTGATAAACTTCGCAAGCTTGGAAATTTGAAGGGTAAGATCTCTCAGAAGGTATCTACTATTACTAAGGAACATAAGTTTTTTACTGAGAATACGGTATGCCCTACATGTACACAATCTATCGATGAGGAGTTCAGAATAAATAAGATTAACGACGCTCAAAATAAAGCAAAGGAGTTGCAATCTGGTTATAAAGAACTGGAGGAGGCAATTAAAGAGGAAGAAGAGCGAGAGCGTCAATTTCTTATTCTCTCCAAGGAGATCTCTAAATTAACGAATGGTATTTCTCAAAACAATATTAAGATCTCTGGATGCCAAAGACAAATCAGAGATCTTGAATCTGAAATTCAAACAATTACCGAGCAACTTAAAAACAGAAATTCTGAGCATGAAAAGTTAGAGTCGTTCAAAGACAATTTAAAAATTACATACGAAGAACTTTCTTCTAAAAAAGACTTAATCAACTATTACGATTTTTCGTATAGTTTGCTCAAAGACGGTGGAGTAAAATCCAAAATCATTAAGAAGTACCTACCACTGATAAATCAGCAAGTTAACCGTTATCTTCAGATGATGGATTTCTACATCAACTTCACACTTGATGAGGAATTTAATGAAACCGTCCAGTCACCTATTCACGAAGATTTCTCTTATGCCTCTTTTAGTGAGGGAGAGAAAATGAGAATTGACCTTGCTCTACTCTTCACTTGGAGAGAAGTGGCAAGAATGAAAAACTCAGTGAACACAAATCTTCTAATTATGGATGAGGTATTTGATTCCTCTCTCGATGGTTTTGGAACTGAAGAGTTCCTTAAGATTATTCGATATGTTTTGAAAGATACTAACGTTTTTGTTATCTCGCACAAAACAGGCCTTGAAGACAGATTCGAATCAGTCACAAAGTTTGAAAAGGTCAAAGGTTTTTCTCATATGGTGGTCTGAACCACTTTTTAAACTGTCCACTTGGAGGTCTTCGGACCTCCTTTTTTAGTATAATGATCCCATAACGCATCAGACCTATGTCCATCCGTCACGAGATCAAATCACAACTTGCTAAGCTGCTTGCTACTGAGGATCTCGTGGTTGAGCACAAGAAGGTTTCTACTGCTTGCTTCAATGTCCACACTCGTGTTCTAACCCTTCCTCTATGGGAGAAGGCAAGTAACCTTGTGTATGATCTCCTGGTGGGGCATGAGGTTGGGCACGCTCTCTTCACACCAGATGAGGATTGGACGGAGACTGTAAAGGTTCCTCCGCAGTTTGTGAATGTGGTTGAGGATGCTCGTATTGAAAAACTGATGAAGCGCAAGTATGCTGGACTTGCTAAGACTTTCTTCAACGGATACAAAGAACTGAATGAAGAAGATTTTTTCCAAGTTGCAGATGATGATATTTCCACTTTCAATCTTGCCGATCGCGCAAACCTCTACTTCAAGATTGGTAATTTTATCACTCTTGATTTCAAACCTGAGGAACAAGAAATCATCAATCTTATTGGTTCCTGTGAAAGTTTTGCGGATGCTCTAATTGCTGCTGATGAACTTTACAAATACTGCAAGAAAGAAAAGGAACAACAACAAAAGGTTGCTGACTTTGATTCTCACGAAATGAAGGAGAACTCACAGTCTCCTGCGAACGATTTTGTGGAGACTAATGACTCCTCCCCTGAGCAAGAAGAGGGTGGCGGAAACCCTACTGATATTGATACTTCTGAGTCTTCTGGTGAGACTGCTCATGGTGAGGAAACTCAAGTAAAATCTGGTGGAGAAAAAGACGATCCTGAAGTTCGCACAGCAGATTCTCTTGAAGATAAAATCCAAGACCTTGTAAACAATGATGGTTATGAGAGTGTTTATGTGGAGATTCCTCAAGTAAATCTTAATACAATCATTGCTAAGAATTCCGATGTTCACAAAGACATTAATGATTCTTTCTCACACCAACAAAAACTTCATAATGAACATGCAGAAGAAAAGGGATATACTCCAGTAAATCTTTACAAAGATTCTGATTTTGAGTTCAAAAAGTTTAAGACTTCTGCTCAGAAGGAAGTCAACTATCTTGTGAAAGAGTTTGAGTGTCGTAAGGCGGCGGATCAGTATGCTCGCACATCTACTGCCCGCACCGGTGTTCTTGATACTGCGCGTCTTCATACTTACAAATACAATGAAGACCTGTTCAAGAAGGTTTCTGTAATTCCTGACGGAAAGAATCACGGCCTGATTTTTGTTCTGGACTGGAGTGGTTCTATGTCGGATGTAATGATTGATACTTGTAAGCAACTATTCAACCTAGTATGGTTCTGTAAGAAAATTTCTATTCCTTTTGAGGTTTATGCTTTCACCAATGAATGGCGTCGTGGTGAGTGGGATTATGAGAAGGAGCGTTATCTTGCTGCTGATCGTGAACCCCACTATCAAAAGAAAGATGGACTTCTAGTTGTTGATGAAACTTTCTCAATGATGAATATTCTCACCAGCAAAGTTTCTGGTAAAGAATTGGAAAATCAGATGCTTAATATTTGGCGTCTTGCTTATTGCTTTGGTAGAGGATATAGTTGCAGTTATACTTATTCAAATCGTCTTTGTCTTTCGGGAACTCCTCTAAATGAAGCACTTATTAGCCTTCATCAGATTCTTCCCAAGTTTCAACAAGAGAATAAACTCCAGAAGGTTCAGTGTATTGTTCTCACTGATGGTGAGGCAAGTCAACTTGTTCGTCATAAAGAAGTGCGGCGCAGGTGGGATAACGAACCTTATATTGGAACTGGATATATTCAACCAATGGACACATTTCTCCGCGATCGTAAACTTGGAACTACTTACCGAATTAAATATGCACATCATGAATTCACTGATGTTCTTCTCAGGAATTTAAAGGATAAGTTTTCTTCAGCAAACTTTATTGGTATTCGTGTTCTTGAGGGTCGCAGTGTAAGTCATTTTATTCAATTGTATTATTCTCATAATGATAAGGAGTATCAAAAAATTCAAAGTGATTGGAAAAAACTGAGGAGTTTTACCATTACCAAATCAGGATATGATGCATACTTTGGATTATCTTCTGCAGCACTTTCCCAAGAGTCTGAATTTGAAGTTGCTGAAGATGCAACAAAGTCTCAAATCAAATCTGCTTTTGTGAAGTCATTAAAGACTAAAAAACTAAATAAAAAAGTTCTTGGTGAATTTATTTCATTGGTAGTATGAAAACTAAATTTCCACTTGAACACGTAGTAAAATACGATACTAAAGAAGTGTGGATTAAATGTGATAGTAGTATTAGTGCTATGTCAATTCCGGCACTTGTAAATAAATACTATCCAGGATACGTTGGTCGCATTGCGAGTGAGGATTATCTTGACGGGTTGAGGAACCAGTTGGACAACTGACCACTACCATCTCCTGCAAGGTTCTTTTTGCCCTATAATAACAGGGTTGAAACAAAGCAAATCAATGGCGCTCTCTTCTGACTACATTCGCACTTCTCTTCAGAACCTGTATGGTAATACGGTCACTGGTGCTGATATTCGTGCTTGGTGTAGTATGAACGATGCTAATTATCAAACTGTAAGTAAGAAACTTGATCAATATAAAATCTCCCGTGGTAAATGGAATCTTGAAGTGACACAACAAAAAGTAGAAGAGATCGAACGCACCTTCCAAGCTCCCTCTGTAGTTCCTCCTATCGAACAAAATCTTATTCCTGAAAAAGATGATACCTTCGTCCGCTTTGGTAACTTCGCTGATATTAAAAAAATTATTCAGTCCCGTCTTTTTTATCCAACGTTCATTACGGGTCTTTCGGGTAATGGTAAAACGTTCTCTGTTGAGCAAGCGTGTGCTCAACTTAAGCGTGAACTAATTCGTGTAAACATTACTATTGAAACTGATGAAGACGACCTTATCGGGGGTTTCCGCCTTATTGATGGGAATACTGCTTGGCACAACGGTCCCGTCATTGAGGCACTGGAGCGAGGAGCAATCCTGC
>JACCDG010625890.1_pt1 | contig 76693 bp, 71 predicted proteins | sample 7442471 | NCBI WGS metagenome assembly JACCDG01 (sample SAMN15323444, study PRJNA562643) | freshwater metagenome | isolation source: river surface water | place: USA:Blue River Watershed | collected 2017-08-17 | reverse complement strand
CGGCCTCGAAGACATCTCGGGATTGTTCCAATAATTTCGGAATTCATAGCCCACCAACGAGGGATTGACCGCAAACGAGGCCTCAGGCGCAGGAGAACTTGTCTCAGCAGGAGCAACAACCGAAGAGCTACTCATGGCAATTGTGTCTGCGACAGGAATCAGCTTGGCAGCGGTTTTGCGAACCTGATCGTGAGACGACTCAGGCGACACGATCGATAGAGCGATCTCAGAAACGATAGCCTCATCCTCTCGAATGGAGGCGGGCAAAGACCGGTGCAAAGCCTCATGAACGTGAAGCGCTACCAGTTGATCATCATCTAGCTTCTCTGATACCGGAAAAAATCGCGTGGGCGAAAGAGGCTCGGCGAGCGTTCGCGCAAAAACGCGTCCCTTCATGTCGGTATGGAACCCGCCCTGATCTGACCCTAGTCTTGCAGGAGAATCGACTTTGGACATATACAAGGGAGATCTCTCCACCTCAGGAATCAGGGAACCTAGGCCCGCAACTCCAGCGATATTGAGTTTACGCAGAAGTTCTATCGCATGAGAACGAGAGGTCAGGATCTTTTCGCTCTTCAGCGGCGTCGCCCCTTCGAGGTCACTTCCATCATCTCCATTACCAACCCATGTGCCAGAACCAGCAAATGCCCCATTGCTCACCGCCCAAGCAGCCAACATCATCCAACCCAATGCTCTCATCTCAGCACCCCTTTTTCAGTCACTTTGAATAAAGCAATTTCTAAATGATAAACTTCGTTTCTTTTGCCACGAGAGTACTTGGCGGCGATTCGATCTCGAAATTTCCTCAGCTCGCCGATCAAATCCGGCAGATCTCGAGTATCCAAAGCGATGCCAAGTCCCGTGATGTCGCGTTCATTTACGGGCTGGGTCTCGAGTGCCTGCATCGCCTTTGTGAGCACCTGTTTATGATAGCTGCGGATGGCTTCAGATGGGATGCCGCTCGAGGAGATAACAAAAGCGGCATCTCTTTCGAGACGCCCCTTTACTCTGCGGGTAAGCCCCACCCGCTCCAATCGTTCAAGAGCGAGTTTTGCTTCTGCAGGGGAGATCCCGAGCCTGCTACCGATCCACTTAGGATCTGCTCGAAAAGCAACGGTGTCGAAAAGATTGAGGATCGCGAAACAGTACCAATCTGAAACAACTCTAAACAAGTCGGCACTTAGCTCCCGGGTCTGGATCTCTGCATTGTTTAAACCTGATGCCTCAAGGTTCGCGGCACCCAGAAGAGCTTGGGTTTCCGATGCGTTTAATCCTAAACGCACTGAGATTTTTGCGATGGCCTTTGCGGTTAAGCGACGCTTGCCTTTTATGATTTCCGAAACCTCCCCTGGGCTCATTGCCAAATCGCGAGCAAAGGCTCGAAGAGAATACCGGGGATTTGATCGGACGCGTCTCTCAAACTCTGCAGAAAGAAAGGCTTGCCCTGCCATTGATGTCACCCCTGCTCTTGTTTATGCCCGGGGAGAGAACGAGGTACAACCTATTTTGGAACAGACTGTTCCTGACTTAGGAACACTGTCTCGTTAGAGCTTGGCGAAGTGTCGACAAGCAAACAGGTCTTCTCAATCCATCCGAGCGCCACAAGGTGACGCGAATAAGATCACCGTGGATGAGACGACTCGACCCCTATAAATGAACTACTTATTCTCGCATCTTATCTAGTAGGCAATCCGAGACAATATTTCTTGTGTTTTTCCACTGCTCTCGAATCTCTTTTCTTGTGCTGACCTTAAGGCCGTCCGCGATAGCTGCTAACGAGGCCCCAATGCCCAGCCTATCTTGAGCGCGTCCATTGAGTATCTTTTGCGTCGCGATTCTTACATCAGAATGCTCTGATCCCAAAAGTGATCCGACAATTTGCCAAATTTCAACTGGCCACTTTTTTTGCTCTGGCAATGCTTGCAGAGCGCGGAGGAGTGATTCGCGACTACCCGTCCTTAGCTCGGCAATGAGACCCTCTTTTTTTCCGAGTTTTCCTCCTCGGTTAACTTTAAATTTTTGCGAAAGATTTTCTATACCTAAAGTCAAAAACTGCCTTGCGCTTTCTGTCTTGCCGCCAATCCCAGGAAGTTCTGTTGGTGAGAATTCGCGCAGGGCTACTAGTGCATCTCTTTGGACTGGCAGAAGTTCGGAACGTTGAAAGAGATCTGCGAAGTCAGTCCAGACCGCAGACGATCCCCCTAAGAGGCTCAGTCGAATTCGCATCTTAGTCGAAGCAACGCGTTCATCTGAGTACAATGCTTTTAGAGAATGCTCGGCAAGAAGACGGTCGATCGAGCTAAATAGTGAATCTGGATTTTCTACTATTGGGGACTCTGATCTCAGCAGCTGCTCGAAAGTGGCAGCAGCTTGGGCCGGCTTTAGAGTAAGCAAAAGCTCCTCAAAGCTGACCTTAAGGTTTTCTTGCAGAACTCGGATAAGACCCTCGGATACCGGGCGTGCTGACTTGATCTCGCTCCACAACATGAGTCCTGATGCCACTTCGCTCTCTGTCAAGCCGAGTTGCTCACTAAGCTTTGCTTTTGATAGGCTGCTCGAGTCTGGATCGACTGCCTCAAGAAGTTGCGCAGCAAATAGTGCCCTCGAAAAAAGACTGGATCCATTGGCTACATCAGGGTCAATAGTCTGTTCTGCCTTTTGATCGAGAAAAACACGATGTTTAACGCTTCCTCTATTGAGCTCTTCCGAGGAAATGTAACTCGCGTTTTCAAGCATATGAGGATCGTAATAGTAGGCCCATGGTTTAGGCTTGACCGCGTTAAGCAACTCCCAATTCTCAGGAAACTGGATGCGTCCCTTCATGGGGACTGACTTTAAGTCTTTGCTCCACTTGAGAAGTCGCTCAGCAATAATCACAGGCCGCAGAGATACGTGCGGAAGTATGACACCCCGGTTTCCGTATAAGGTATCTACGGCTGCAATGGCGATTCTTGCATCGTCAGAATGAAGGTGTGGCCCATCAAGAGCCAAAATGTAGGGCACTTTCTGTGCCTGACCATCGGGAAAAGTTGCCTCAATATTCACTACTAATTCAACTCCGAGCGGCAGCGATGATGGGCCCTGACCGCTTTTTATGATGGCGTAGGTTGTTACATCTTTGTGCAATGAATAATAGGGCAGATTCTTGGTCGAGCAGTCCTTTACCATGTCACCTCTGAACATGCCTTCCATGCCTGAGATATCTTCGAGCCCTAGGCTCCTGGTTTTGCCTTCTTTAAGTCCGGTTTGGCGCCATGTGAAGACGTCTTGGACTAGGCCCTCATAGAATTGAGCTGCTTCGGCGGTGTAGGCCTTCGTTAGAGGCCATGCATTCTTGTCTGCAGTCAGGAGAGAAAGAACCGGCTTTGTATTTTTCTGCCAATTGGTACGGTAGATTCTCTCCAGCTCTGAAGGTGGTAAAGTGTCAACAAGAACTCTCATCATAGGAAAATTCAGATCTGAGTCGAAGCTCCTCCCTTGTGAATTGTTTATGTGTTCAACAAGGGGTTTTAGTCGTAGCCAAGCGCGAATAGCTTGGTTCGATTTCTTTGAAATCAGGTCATCGAGAACACTCTCAAAGCTCAACGGGGTTGTCGGATTAGTGTGTGCTAGACTAGCCACTGTATTTTCTAGTTCGAGAACATTTTGTTTTAATGCTGTTCGAAAGTTATTTATGAGCTTTGCAGAGTAATCCGCTTTTTCACCGTACTCGATTCGCCAAAGCAATTTTTCGGAGCTTTCGCAATTTAGGCGCGCGTTGCCGCCAAGTTGGCGAGCGACACCCAAAGCATCAACTAGTATTGTGCCGTAGTCGGATTGATAATAATAATTGCTGTTGATGATGTTGGGATATTTAGTGAGAAGGAAAGATCCAAAGGACCCTAAGTCTGATCCATCCATGCATTGATACTTGCCCTGAGAATGAGCCGCCAGAGAGAACAAAGATAGCAACACGATGAGTGTTGCAATGAGCGGGCAGTTTTTCTGCGAGCGCCAATTCACGATGTCTGTTCTCCTCTTTTCTTTTCGGTGTTTTTTTTAAATAATTTGAGCTGTTTAGGCCGGTTTGAGCCTGTCAGTGGGCTAGGCCTTCATACTCGTCGTCAAAGTCTTGACCAGAGTCCAATGATGGACAGATGTTCAGATTAAGTAGAGGCTTGCTGAATTTTAGGTGATTTTGCCGGTCGCAATCGGATCGGAAAATGGTTGGGGCGATAAAACCTGGCTCAACCGCTAATATTTCAAGTTGTTAGACGACACGGAAGCCCAGTAGTAGCCGGTAAGAACGAAAGTCCTTCTGTTGCCCCCTCGATCTCAACCCCTGCAAGCCTGATATAGCGCTGCATGGTTTTCAAATCCTTCCAACCACAGATCTTCTGAACCTGTATCGCTGGAGTACCTTGATGAATGAGCTGGGTTGCAAAACATGCCCTTAGCATGTGGAACTTGATCGAGGTCAACCCCGTGAGCAAGCAAAATTTCCTTAGCTCTTGGGCTTGCATGCCCATGTGCCACTCTCTGATTCGAGACAGCACAAAACTTCGGTCTTTTGCCTCTTCTTTTAAGATTTTTAAAAGCTCAAAAAGTTCACTTCAAACGAGGAAGACAGATTAATTGCCGTTGGTCATAGTTCATTTGATCGCATCTTGCTGGTAGCCGATTGCTTTAGGGAAGATGATTCTACAATTCGAATTATCAGTGCACGAAAACTTACGAAGTCTGAACGCAAGCAGTATGAGGGTAACTTATGAGAAAAAATACGACTTTAAAAAAATGAAATGGAAATCGAACCCGTATCTTAAACTCTTAAAAGAGCCGGTCACTATACGCTTTGACCAAGATGTAATCGAGTACTTCAAGCAACTCGGCCAAAAAGAGAGTGCCCCCTACCAAATACTCATGAACCAATTTCTACGGTTCTGATCCGAAAACCATATGAAACCTAAAACAAATTGGCGGAAGGCTTCATAACGAAAGTTTCCGTACTGATAGATAAACTGCGGGTAAAAGAGTGCTGGTCGAACGTACTTGGTTTTGAAAATACTGACAATTTGTGTTCCTGGAATCGTTCTATGCAGTTTTGTAAACTATGGTTCATAACTCAAAATAATAACCAGTCTTTTTGGGCGTTCAGAGAGTGGGAGTCGATGAAGATCGGGATAAGTATGTAAGGCATGGCCGATAATTAGAATGTGATCATTTGGTGTTTTTTTTAGGTCAAAATCTTTTAATGGAAAATTAGACTTCCCTTCAGGAAGCTCTACCCCATTTTTCGGAATAGCAATCAATGTAGAGTCTCCAGAATGGTTATAGATTGCGTCTTTTGTTCCAGCCCGGGGATGAAAATGTACTCTTCCACCGGATGGCGCCCCATCCTCATTGCCAAAGAAAGGACGCCACCTCTCGGTTCTGATAGATACGGAAAGCTTACGATTTCTCAGGTTGGGGTTCGTATTAAGAACTTCGGTATTTATTTCGCTAATCAGACCTTTAACCGGTTCAGCAGTGTCACGAAAAAACTCATCGACTAGATCAAATCGGGGCTGCATTCCTCGATTGAGATCTGCTTGAAACTGTATGCCCGGAGAAAAATGACAGCTACCCACCGCTTCAATTTTTTTGTCCCAAGTTTCTCCCTCTAAAAGGCGGTTACGTACCGCTTCCTCAGCACTATTTGAGAGTTTTTTATTAAAAGAAATGTATTCATAGTCGTCTATAATGGGGGCGCGTCGATAAAGGTTTCCAGAAATTGTTTTCCATACGTCTGTCAAACAAGTGCTTTTTTGGGGGGTTGCAAACGCACGCATTGAACTTAGCGATAAAGGTATGAAAATACATATGAGAAGCACATTCAAAAACCGCATCCCTATATTCAGGATAAGATAGGGATGCGGTTTCTGCTATAAAAATGAAATTCTAGACAAAGCTTCCGTCATTCAACCTACAGTGGACGAAATTGCGCATCCCTCTGTCCCAACGAAGCATGCAACACCCTGCCCCGTGTAAATTAGTGTAGGGCGAGTATGAGTAAAGCATGTTTGAAAATGAAAATTGTGATTCTACAAATCGAGTTGAAAGCGTTAGCGTCAGTGAGCCTCGTGTCGATACCCATGACGAGAGTAAAGCCCCGAACCCCGAGGTTACGCCTAATACCAAGCGGAAGTATCTGACAGCCGGCTACAAGCTTAAGATTTTATCTGAGACGGATCGGGAGCCGCTCAAGACGTTTGGTCGGCACTGTGTGGATGGGATGAGTATTTGCGATCAGAAATTGATTCTCTGTAAAATCCTCATGCCCCTCGATATGGGGTAGAGCCTGCTTCCTCAGCACCCAAAGCGTTCAATAAAAAAGGCCTCGCCCCTTACGGGACGAAGCCTTTTTTATTGAATTGGTTGGTTTGATTGGGACTTAACAAAATCAGCTACTTCCAGCTGGTTTTGTCCTATTTTAGGACAAGCATTTGCGTCATGCAATGCCTACTTGGCCTACTCCTTTCTGCCCCATTATGCTGACCTGTTTTCAATCTTCCACTCATTCTTAAATCTCGCATCCAGATACTTAATGCGACGCCGGCTATCTAAGATTTCATTCAGATCGGTGACTTTGTAATCGTGATTGGCCTTCCCTGTGAGCACCATGTATCGCAATGCGATATCTGCGGTCCCAGGTACTTTGAGTGCGCTTGTCTCCCAGCGAGAAACAGTCTCCCTGGAAACTGCGAAACGTGTCGCAACATCAGCTCCCGAGTGCCCAAGATAGGTCCTTAAAAACCTAAACTCCTTGCCACTTATACGACTCTCCTTTGAGACAAGGGCACGTGCGATCGCGTCCTGTAGGCCAGATGGATCGGGGATTTCGACCTCCTCCGATCCACATTCCGGACACGACCAGAGAGTCATACCTTTGAGGTAGATGTTCGTGAGACCGCTTTCCACATAGTGATAGCGACTAACCTTCTCGGCTGTCATCTTGGCATCACAACTTGGACAGTTCATCTTTCATTTACCTTCTCTTGATCGTAATGAGTCGAATCCGATTCTCATCTACGAATTGAAGCGATACTTCCATCCTGGCCGTCTCGACGTTGTACACGATCTGGCCGGTTTTGATATCCGGCTCTCCCTGTTTATTGATCGTACCGGCCTTCATCACGTTGACTGCGTCATTTAAACTCACATCCCGCTCCAAGCAGCGTTCCTTAAAGTGAGCGGTTAAATGTAAGAAGGCTTTTCCCTGAGCATAGAGGGCCAAGAACTTGGTCAAAACCTTTCGAGCATGGGTACGATCTAACGCTTTATACAATAAGTCACTTTGTGACATTTTGTCAATTACTCCAAATATAGGGCGAACGTCAAAGGTCTATCGTTTATTTATTCTTAAAGTCAAACAGACTGACCACCCTCTCCATTACGGCCTCATCCGTCGGTATAAACTTTAACCGCTCGGTCGCTCCGCTCTCATCCACCCCAGCCAGCCGAACGTACCGCTGCATCGTCTTCATGTCCTTCCACCCGCAAATTTTCATAACAATCGTGGCAGGAATGCCCGAAGCAATCAGCTGCGTCGCAAAGCAGGCGCGAAGGGTATGGAACTTGATCGATGGAATCCCATTGGCCTGACAAAACCCGCGCAAGATGATGGCCTGCATACCAAGGCGCCAATCTGAAAACGCCGGTAGAAGTAGATCATCTGGTTTCTTGGCCTCGATTTTCAGCTCATGCACGAGGAACCAGTAAAACTCACTCGAAACCGGAACAGTTCTCCAATAGCCCGCTTTGGTCGGACCAAACTCCTTAATGCGCGCATTCCAGTTTTTCCGAATACGTATCAGACCGTACCTACGCATCTCAGGAGAGAGCTTTTCCTGAGCGAGCGCCTCTTCACGCGAAACGATTTCAATGTCGCTCCGCCTAAGTGCCTGGAGCTCACCGCTACGACATCCCGTATATACGGCTGAAACCCAAACCGGGTACCAAGGGTGCCGCTGCTCTTTCGCCTTTTTGAGCAAATCGCGAATCTCAACAATCGTTAGGATCTCTGGAACCTTTTCCTCACGATCCCTCTCGATTTCCAATCCATGCACAGGCGTTTCTTGAACACCATTGATGAGCTTTTCTTCAATCCCCCAGGAGTAAATCAAGCTGATTGTATTTTTTAGATGTCTACAGAAGCTCGCACTTTTACCCTCAGCTCGAGCAAAGGATATAATCTCACGCCCATCGCCTCGAGATAGGTCTGAGGCGATACGATTTAGCCACGGATGCGTCCAGTTCCGGAGGAGCGAAGAGTAGTCTTCGATGGTAGTGCGTGCATACCGCTTCGTCGGATAAATTTCCTGGTGACGTACCCAACGGTCGATCACATCGCGCCATTTGAGTCCCTTCGACTCCAACCCTACAAGCTTTTCCGAAAGCTCTCGCAGTAGACGCCGCTCCAGCGCGACAGCCTCACGCTCGGACTCAATTCCATTGGCCCGTTTTTGAACACGAACGCGTCGATCCTGTCGACTCCGGATGTCGATGTAGACCTGCCAATAAGTTTTTCCGTCCTTCTCGTACTTAGAAACCGCCATGAATCCTCCTTGATTAAAAAGCTGAGGACTCAAGCAGACGATCGAGTTCTATCCTTCGAAAGTAAAGCCTCCGCCGAAACTTTCTGGGCCGGAGATAGCCCCGGTACACCATGATCCGCAACGCATTGGCCGTCTTTCGAAGGTACTTCGCAGCTTCTTTCGAATCTAACCAAGTCAGACGATCGAAATCGATCTCACTCAGCTCCCTATCAGTCGCGATCCCGATTCTATCCATGATCTGCTCCTTATCGGTAGTATCCAAAACTGACACTGTCAGAGCTGAACAGACTCAGCCGTTCCCACCCTGTTGACGCACATGCGTGATCATCTTGGACTCCTTTCCTCCCACGTAGGGACGCAGAAAAGGAACGCTTCGATCTTCTTGAACCTCATCCGACGGGCCATCCGCGTACCGTACCCGCAGAGTTGCCCTGTCATAGTCGGACTCCACAAGCAGTGCTTCGTCTTCATCTCCGCTAGCAACCTCTGTCATGATCGGCTGCCACTTCCACTGAGCAACCGGCTGGAGAACTCGCCCCAGATCCACCAGCTCTCCACAAAACAGACAGTTGGGACCAGCGCTCCGATAAAGTTGCGCAGAATCTTCCCATGCACGGCAACTTTCACATGCCGGTTGGCTTCCTGAGCCGCAGTCTAGACAATCTTGGATTTGACGTCTACTGACCCGCCCGTCGCCTCCCCCTGCTAGCACTCCTCTCCAGCAGAGCCGAAACTCATCGCCTGCCAACCGCATCTTGTCGCAGTGAGATTCACAACGGCTAGCAACACTAACTGACTCTGGCTTATGCATTACATAGCGGCCTTGAGCGATGGCGGAAGCCGCCTCGCCAGCGAAGTAGATCGCAAGACGGACTTCCTGCTCTGGAGCAATTACGGCGCTAGTAGCAAACGGCGCAGCTGGATCCTCTGGCAGCTCTGTCAGACGCTTTCGTAAACTTCCATCCAAGACAAAGATGCGGGGATCGTTCGCCAGGCCAATCTTCACACGTTCAATTTTGCTTTGGTGAGAGCAGGAGCCGGTAGGTGTAACAAGGTGTCGAGTACGCAGCAATTTGAGGGCTACTTCACCTCTCCACGGAACCTCCACCTGCACAACACTTCCTGAAGAGTTTTTAAGATGAACGACCCTAACAAGAGAGTATCGAACTCGTCCAAGCTCAATCGACTTAAGAGCCTCACCGTCTTTTATGCCTTCAAGGTCACTGGCCTGCACCTCCTGGCTCTTGATCTCAAGCTGAGCGGGAGGAAGGCGCAACCCCACCCGTGCGGTCAACTTGACCTCACCGCTGGACTCCTGAACTAGAAACCGAAGTTCTCCACTCCAGTCCCCACTGGTAGGAAGAAAGGAGTTAAGACTACCCAGCTCGACCAGCAACACGCTGACTTCTTCAGATTGTGATGCAAGCTGGACATGCTTGGGCTGCACTGCCATAGGAGCCCCTCCATCCAAAACCCACTGAATCCGTAGGGTCTCCGGGGATGGCTTGGCCGCCACGTTTGGGATCGAAAGCTCAATCCTCAGATGCTCTGGCGGTTTAACCGGCAGAGTAACCGGACTTGCCGCGCTCATAAGACGCTCTTCAGCGCGAAACTGAAGAGCACGAGTCAGGACTGGAGAATGGGAGCGGTCTTCATTCCACCAAGAAATCCGAACTGTGCCTTGTGGAAGCTGTGAAGCCTCCTTCTCGCCAGGGTCGGATCGAAACGCGCACGAAGCATATAAAACTAGAATCAGGAGAAGCGAATATTTCATAAGGAAAGGTCCTTTCTCTTTGGGTTTTCTTTGACCAAATGAGCGAGTTCGCTCATACGACGTGTGACGGAGTCCGGGCGTGTGGCCTTCGGTGCTACGTCCATAGGATCCCTTTGAACGGGAAACTTAAGCTGAGGTCCCATGGCTTTTTCTGAGTAAGGAATTTTGATTCGAACCGGACCACCGAGAGTCTTGATGCTTAGGATGCAGTGCCCGATCCCCAACTCCTTGATGGTGTCGGGCGCAATTCGAAATTCCTGCACCTCTCTGTTAGATGCACCTCCAGTCTGTTGCCCATCTTGGGTTTGAAAGGTGCGCTTGATCGTCCTCTGAGTGCCGAAGAACTTGGACCATTGCTCAGCATCCTTCGGATCATCCTGTCTGAAGATAAATCGAACATTCATGTTTCCCATGATTTGTCCGCAGAAGGTTTCACTGACTCGATGAAGGTCGGAAAGCGTCTGGTGGGCTAAGTGGATCATGAAGTCGCTCGATCGCCCTTTATTGAGAAAGGTTGCGAAAGAAGGAAAGGCAAACGCGTCAAACTCATCGACGAAAACTGAAAACGGTGTCTTAGACCGAAGATGAGGGTAGAGTTTCCGCAAGCCAGAGATGAGGATGACTTCTTGAAGGAGCAATCTGCCTACGCGTGCACTTTGGACAGCTTGCGCCTCGGTGGGAAGATCAACAAAGAGGATCTCGTTTCTTCGAGTCAGATCTAGCAAAGAGACCTCGCTAGAAGCCCCTGACTCCCCACAGCCTAAAATCGAACCCCAAGCTCCTTGAACGAGGTTGTTCAGGTCAAGGTAAAGGCCGGCAACGGTTTCATCTTTGCCTTGTCGGCTAATCTCATCGAGCTGACCGACAAGATCTGCCAAAGTGAAGCTCGCTTCGGAGTCTTTAAAGGTCAGTTCGTTGAAGGCTCGAAGCAGTGCGAGCTCACACGCCTTGGCATAATGAGGCTCGCTATATACGGCCGAGTTATAAAACTTGCTTTGAAGTTCGGAAGCGCTACCGATGCGGCAAGGGTTCCAGCGGACACTCTCATCTATGTGTGTGGCCGAAAGTAGCTTGAGATCTGATAGACGGCCCACCCTGCGACAGAACGCGCGGACTCGTTCGTAGAGTTCGCGATCTCCCTTAGGGTCGATAATCAGCGCTCCATGACCACGTTCAAGATCACGATAGATAAGCTGCTCAAGCAGAACCGTTTTGCCCGAGCCAGTCGCACCCACGATATGGGTATGACGCAATCGCCCCTCATCAGGAATGACCTCGCCAGCAATTCTGATTCCGGGACCCCTTCTGAGACGATTCCGCCAACGCCGGAAAGGGGCCCAGCCCAATCCAACAGAATAGATCAATCCAGTAACAACCGCGATGCCAAGCGCAGCCGCCAAAATCTCTTGCTCCAGAGTGAAGTGAGTAGGAGCCACTTGGCGCATCAGTGCATCTCCCGATCGAAGAGATCGAGCTCACCCATCACACTCCAGACAGGAGGCTTGCCCGCCTCTAGGTCATCGAGGGTTACAAGGCCAAAGGGTAAATCCTGAGGTCCTGTCTCCAAATAGCTTTTCACGATGCGATGCATTTCATTGGAGGTCGTCACATAGAGAACCAGAAGCGCGGAGGAGTTCCGCCAACGCGCCTGGATCTTGTGAAAACGGTCGGGACCTTTGGGGGAGTTTTCGACCTCGATGGCGATCTGCTTTCCGCTCGGAAAGATCCAGACGCCGTCAGGGATGTGTGGAAAGCTCTCCGACTTAAGAAGCGCCTCCGGCAGCCACTTACCGAGCCAAAGCTCGTTGAGCCGTAGACGCACAGCTGTCACACAGGCGTCATGATGGAACGTGTTCGCGTCGAGTTTCTTGCGTTGAGGAATGAGAATTCCACGCCCTTGTTCAGCTCGTTTTACGCCGGAGGAAGTCAGTCGGACGAACCGATCAGAATCCATCCCATACTCACGACGAATCAATCCATGGTTGACCAGGATTTTCAGACGCTGCCTTGCTCGTCTCGCACTGAGTCCCTTGAAGAAATAGCGCCTGATCTGATCGATCATCAGAAAGTTTTGTTCGTAACAAGTATCCAGAATCCCCTGATCCCGAATTTGAAATCTTAATCTACCAACCACCTTTCTAGCCGGCGCCGCCCCCACAGTGCCCAGGCTTTTGCTCGCTTTCTCTGTTTGGTTTTGGAGCGTAGAGTTGCCGACCCCGCCCTCATGTCGTTGTGGGGGCGGGGTCGGCAACTCGGAGCGCCCGCCTTGGGTTCCATCCACTTGAAGAGCCTGGGGATTTTCTGTGGGGGCGGCGCCGCATCCTATTCCCTGGGAGGAATAGGATGAGGAAGAGGACAGGGAAGACAATGTTTGTTCAGACATTTGAGCTCACTCTCCTGTTTTGGGTTGAATGGGTTGGGCGAAGAGCTCTGCCGGACGCTTGATCCGATAGGCCCGATGAGGTTCGTGCAATGTCCCCTCGTCGGTCACCCGATCCGTCTCTTGAAACTCTTCGATCACCACGGGCTGGACACGGTTCTTTAGAAAAGCTGGAAGATCCTGACTCGGGAGTACGAAGTAGTTGCGTGAGGCAGCAGTGCCTGGCAATCCGCCCGATCCAAGCTCTCGGGATTTGAGGTCTGAAACTGCCGCGCTTGGGCCTGGATCGGTTGAAGTCAGCAGTGCGATAGCGCCGCCAACTAACGCGCCCGAAAGTCCGAAGACCAAGGTATTGAGTCCGCGACTTTCATCGTTAGGTGAAAGAAGTGCTCCTCCTGTTCCGCCCAAAGCAGCGCCACCCATGGCCCCGATCAGAACGCGCTTAGATCCACCCAGCGTCGCACAACCGCTCAGAATGCATAGCGCAGCTACCATCCCTGGCGCCCTCACCAGTGAACCTCTTCTTGGATCAAGACCGTCACCGGAGTCAGAGCTTCAATGACAAGAACGGGCTTCTCCGCGGTGGCCTCGTCGATCAGCCTCTTGGACTGATCTGCTGTCGACTGCGCAAGTCCTTGAAGAACCGCATTACGCCCCGTTGGCTGAACTTGGCTAAATCCAAATGCGTTCGTGTTTTGAGTTTGCTGAGAGGAAGCAACTCCCGAGAGAAAGCCCGAGGCGATAGCTCCAACCGTAGCTAGGGCCTTACCGCTGAGGACCTGGGCCGCAAGTCCGAAGCCCCCGTCCGTGTCGAGGCCAGTTGCCTGAATCGCAACCGCCCGACCCCCTCGATTTAGTAAACGTTGGAGTTCGATCGACAACCGTCCAGGTGTTCCTGCCTGTCGCGCGACACCCATGACACGAAGCCCAGACAAGGAGCCCTGCGCTTCATCTAATTCAACCAAGACGGGTGAACCGTCCGCTCCTACGATCAGGCGGTTGACGGTTTTTCCAAAGAGGAGCTGTCCGGTCGATAACCTGGACTGCGAAAGGGAGCTATGGATTTGAAAAAGATGCGATACTCGCTCAGGATCGGCGGACGTGCCCGGACTCTCTGAGGAACGCTCAGAGCCAACACCCATGTTCCTCAGGGCTTGATCGATTTTGACTTGATTGCTTTGGAGGCGACTGAGCCCTCGCTCATAGTCGCCTTGCCCCGCTTGTGAAACTCGAGAGACATGAACAAGAACAATACCAAGCGCGACAGTCCCACAGCCGGTTTTGGATCTCTTCATCTTGCATCTCCTTGAATGAGGTACTTAAGACTGGCGCGATGAGGGACGCTGCCAGCAGCAGTATCGATTTCGATTAACCGCTCGAAAGGTCCCGACGTGGTCTCAACCACAAGATTGGTCCGACCAGTGCGAGTCAGCGGTTTGAGGAGCATTCCGCATCCCAACTCTCGAGGTAGGGCCTCAAGTCGTACCAACGTGTCGTTACCCACAGCTGAGACCAGAAGTCGGCCCTCACATTGAACACGTGTCACATAGCCGGAATAAAGCCGGATCGGAGTCGGTTCGTTGGCTGCGGCATAAGTGCTGATTAATAGGAGAGCGACAACAGGACTCACGCAGCACCCCCTTTAGCCGCTCCACCGACACCAGCCACGGTTGGGGTCCGCAGCTGGGCGCCTCGTCTTGCCCAAACCAGCAAACTTCGTTGTGAATCAAAGTCTCCCGCAAACGCTCCGCTCAAAAATCGATGCGTCACGCTGGGAATGAGTGCAATCAACAAGATTGCGATGATTTCCACCGCCACGATATAGAGACCTAAGCTTCCGGCCTGAGTGAGGTGAGATCGAGCTACCTGTGCCGTCATCCACTCGATCAAATTGAGCATCGGAAACCAAAGAGAGAGCTCGACGCCGTAGAGGATCAGGTTGCCCATCATGCGTGGAAAGACCGGATAAACTCCCGCAGCAAGTGGAAATAGAATTAGCGTTAACTTCCAAAGCACTTCTCGAGCGCACTCGAGTACGAAAGACACGATCAGAAATACGCCCTCCACGAGAGCCGTCATCACGCCCCAGACGCCGGTGCGCCACGCTTGCTCCAGTAGTGCAGGGATATTAAATGAGGTCGAACCACCACCGGACGGTGGTGCCGAAGCCGCATCTTTGAACGCATTCAGAATCAATGCTTTGAGGTCGTCCTTTTCCCCCAGGGATAAGATGAACGCGCTTAGCTGAAGGGAAACACTCTCTAAGCTGAGAGCGCCAGGATAGTAGAACGAGATTGCCAACATCCCGATAACCAAGCGTTCAAATGTCAGTGAAAGGTCGAACTTGCCCCTCATGGCCTGCATAAGAGTAAATGCAAAGGATCCCAACAATAGGCTTCGACCAATGGGAGCAAGCAACGTGGGTGTAGTCATGGCTTGCGCCTCTTCCGTCCTTGTGCGAGCTGGCGTTCAAATTGGGCGCGCCGAATACGCTCCTCCTGGAGAGCCTTGCCTTCACGTGACTTCTGGAAGTCGAGCATCAACGCTTGCAGTTCAACCAGCTGGGCTAATGTTTGAAGCTCCACGCCTTGTGAGAGCATCTGAGCTGAGGAAGCAGCCGCCGAGATCTGGGCAGCCCGGCCGGGAGAGGCCGACTGTGACTCCTGAGCTAGCTGTGCCCCCGTTGCGACCATTTCCTGACCCATGCGATAGCTCGTGTCGCTTTGAAGCGCGCTCCGAGCAACAGCTTGATTAGCAATGTCGATCTGAACCGAGAGATCCTCGATCAAGGCTTGAGTGCCTTTAGCTTGAGCTAGGAGGTTGTTGAGATCCGAAAGGTTCTTTACCCCGCGAGGGTCTAGGCCCTGAGCCCGTTCGACAATCTGTTGCAGAGACTGAATCTGAGAGACCGTTCTCTCTATTCCATCATTAAGCCGCTTGAGCATTTCGGCCTGGTCCTTGGCGAAACCCACTGTCTCAGTGAGTTTTTGAATTTCCTGCACCTGGCCCGTAACTAGCTGGAGCAAGGGTCCCAGCTCTAACCCAAGCAGAGCAAATGCCCGTGCCGGTAAGAGCAGGCACAAGCTCAATGCAATGAAGCGACCGTGCATTCTATTGCTCCTTGATTCACATCTTTTTTAGACTGCGCGATCAACTCAGCTCTCAGGTTATCTGTGCGCAACAGCGCATGCTCCTCTTCGGTGGGGTAGAGCCTCCCTACTCGAGATAGAAACGGAGTTTTGACGAGGCATTCTGAATAAACACCCCGCTCCTGCTTGAGACGCGAAACGCGAGCAAGCTCAACGGGATTGAGTCCCAGCACACCCTGATGTCGACTCACGTCCTCACCCTGGCGAAGAAGGATCCGGATAGGAGCGTTTTGGAAGATACTTTGACCGCTCTCATCGGTAAGGAAGTCGTGGAGACTTTGTGTGATCGCGATTACGGCCCCGTTGAGCTTTCTGAACTCTCGAAAGGCCCGTTGAACAAGTACGGGCTCGTCGCGCATGAAGTTCCAGCATTCGTCTAGAACTAGGTAGAGCGGGTGAGTGGTGTCGCGATAACGAAGAAAAGTTTCAACCCGCGAGAGAAGGCTGTGGATGGCCGCCTTTTTGTCGGTCAGATCCAAATCTGAAAGCTCAATTCCTGAGAGGGTCCCGGGCTCCCGCCAATGATTGAAGAGTCCTGCTACTCCAGCCTCGAGTTCAGCAACACTCCTGGGCTCTAGATATGGCTCACCTTTCGAACGAACGATTCGTCTAAAGCTACGATTGTGGTCTACAAACAGCACCGACATGGGGCAGCCCTGGTCGATCATGCGTTTGAGGACCAATCCGGTGAAGAAGCTCTTTCCACTTCCTGAAGCACCCACCACGAGCCAGTGCAAGGCTTCAAGGCGTGGGTCTTGTGGAGAAAAGTAGAGCTGGTTTCCTCGTAGACTGCTTAGAATGGATAACCCGTCCTCGGCAGGATCCAGGATATTCGGTATCAGGTCCGAAGCTGTGCATGCCCGCATGAGGTGCGAGCGGTGAAGCCTAGGGCGAATCCCAAGCGCCGAAAGAACCGCGAGTTTTGGGTTCCGCTCTTTGCAAAAGACCGCGTCGTCAAGCTCCAGCGGCTCCGATGAAATGAGCACCACAGAGCCTTCGACAATGCTTTCCGTTCCACGCGAGATGCCCTGAAGCACAAGACTTGACTCTTCAAAGCTCACTTCCGAGTCGATATTCGAAAGCACTTCACCCTGCTGCGAGTTGCTTCGACGGGAGAGCTCAATTCTCCGCTTAATCATGCGCTGATCAACACCCTGAAACGATGCAATCAAGATCAGATCTCCCACTGCCTTATGGATCACCCCTGAGAGCCAAAGAGGATCGGTTGAGACCGGAAGCTGATAGAGCGAGTAGGCGTGCTTAAAGCCCGTTGTAAATGAACGGGTGAGTTGGTCCAACTCGATCGAAAGATCGAACTGTCCCTCCACTTTGTGCTCAGTCAGCTTGACTCCTTGGGTGTCATAGCGGGCCGAAAGGACTATGCGCTCACCTGGCTTCAGCGCCCCCATTCGCTCCTCAATGCTTTGCTTGAGCGTGAGGAGGTCTTCTGAGGTAAGAGTGTCGGGCGAATGCGCCTCAATGGGAGAAGGACTGGAATGCAGGAGTCCGCCAGCGAGCTGCGGTTTCTTCTTTCGCTCAATCCAGAATATGAACGACTCTTCCCAACCCGCTTTGAGCCATCGAGATGCGACTCGAAGGATGCCGTAGCCAATGGTTCCGATGCACAGAGCTGCGATGTCACCCCAGAAATGACCGTTGGATAAAACGAACACAGCGAGTGTCACACTAGCCAAGATGACTAGCGCGAAGGAAGGCACCCCGAGAACCAGAGGTCGTCGCAGAAGATTGCGAGCCGTAGTCTCTGTGAATTTTCTCATCGGATCACCGAGCCTGACCAGCAATGAAGTTCCAAACCCCTGCGAGTCCCATCAGACAAGCGATGCCAAGCACCACTCTCACGGTCTCGTGCTTGGCATTTGGGTCACCACTCACATGACTGAAAATATTCTTTCCTAAGTAACCCAACGCAAGGATGGGCAAGATGCGCCCCGTAAACGCACTAACGAGATTGCGAAGTGTTTGCTCAAGGTCAGCAGCATGAGCCAGTTGCGGACCCAACACTCCGAGAAATAAGAGGACGAAAAAGTCCCGTCCATTCACAAAGCGAAGTTTGCGCTCAAGAGAGGCTTCGTCCTGGGGACTCAGAATCTTTGGGTCGGATAACGGTCGCAGCCGCTTCAAGGTCCCCTGGAAACGTGCGAAGAAACCCCTTGGTTTAGCACATTGAGTTAAATCATGTTTTTGGGAAACTGGATAATGCATTGGAAAGCCTTTCGTGTTTGAAGTTCGTTCTCTTTTTGAAACAGACGCAAACGAGACCTGCACTAAGGCAATCGCTGTGCCGACCCAGATTGGCTCCTAACCTATTGAAATTGAAGGATTGAGTAATTTTATAAATAACCGTAGTTCGATTTTTCAAACTATCAATTAGTGTAAACAAAACTTATGTCGACTCGCAGTCATGTTTACGGTATCTCCGCCCATCAAGGGACTAACTCATGACTGAAAAGCTTCGCGTCCTCTCCATCGAGGACGACCTACTCTATCAACGCAACATCGCTCAGACCTTAGGAGCGGTGCACTTGCTGCAAACCGTCCATACGCTTTCAGAGGCTCGCGAGAAACTTCTGCAGCAGTCTTTCGATGTGATTCTGCTCGACCGCGAATTACCGGATGGTCAAGGCACTCAAGCCATCGCAGAAATCAAGGAGCTTCAGCCCCATGCTGGCATCCTGATGCTAACCAACGACGACCATTGGTCATCCGTTCTCGAGTCTCTGGATCAGGGCGCTTCCGACTATGTCGTCAAGAGCGGGCTGACGAGCATGTCTGAACTGCTCTTCCGCGTCCCGATGGTGCGGAACCGCATCTCGATCGAAAAAAGAAACGAACTCTTAGAAGAGCGCCTCAAGCTCAACGAAAGTGTTGAGATGATTGGCCGCTCCCAGGCCACTCGTGATCTGCTTCGCGACATTCGAGCAATTAAAGGCGTGAAGAGTTCCGTACTCGTTACAGGGGAAAGCGGAACCGGCAAGGAAGTGATCGCGCGCCTCCTGAACCAGCAAGACGGTGGCCCAAAACGTCCCTTAGTGACTGTCAATTGTGGCGCCCTACCCGCTGAGTTAGTCGAAAGCGAGCTCTTCGGGCATAAACGTGGCGCTTTTACTGGCGCGATTGCCGATAAGAAGGGGGCTTTTGAGCGAGCCCATGGTGGAGATCTGTTTTTAGATGAAATCGGAGATTTGCCGCTTCCGGTCCAAGTCAAGCTGCTCAGAGCGATCGAATACGGGAGCTTTTGTCCAGTCGGGGGCAAAGAACAAACTGTATCCGTCCGTGTGATCTGTGCCACTCACCAAGACCTAGAGGAGATGATCACCAAAAAGACCTTTCGCGAGGACCTCTATTATCGAATTAATGTCATTCGCCTGCACACGCTCCCACTAAGACGTAGGGCTGATGATATTTACGACCTAGCCCACTTCTTTCTTCTTCAACTCGCAGGTCCGGCCTTCAAGTTCGAGGAGGGTGTGATTGACGAGCTGGTTCGCTACGAATGGCCAGGCAACATTCGCGAGCTGCGCAATTGGATTGAACGAGCCGTAATCGAGGCACGCAAGCATTCAAGACAGACCATCAGCCTCAAGGGTTTAAATAGCGCTCCTGGCTTTAAAGGCTCTACATCTAGGGGAAATCAAGGAAAGCTACGACTACCAAAGGATCTCTCGGATGTTACCCCAGAGTCCTATGAAGAGTGCTTGCGGGAAGCTGAGAGGCAGTACCTTGCAAGCGCCTTGGCTCATTGTGGGGAGAAAGCCCCTGCCTTGGCGGAGAGGCTGCAAATCGCCAAAAGCACTGTTTATGAAAAGCTCAAAAACCTCGAATTGACGGCAGACTCCGAGAAAGGCCGACCAGGCCTTAAACTGAGACCATGGGCCCGCAGTGCTGCTGTCACAAATAAAACTGTAGAAGGAGGAAACACGCCATGAATCAGGAATACGTGATTCCTGGAGCCCGTTGGCGCCTAGTGGTGTCGGATGAGCCTGAGACCTCGGTTCGCATTCTTCAGGAGCCTGTCGGTATTGGATCACGTGATATAGAGAGGGTGCACCACGATGTCCGTGCCTCATTCGAAACTCTGGAGCAAATCCTCTTTGCGCTCAAGAGCGGCTACAAATTTGATGACAAACTAGCGCCCGAGTACGTGAAGCGGCTGGACCAAGCGATGGAGACCCTGCGGCCTGAATTTAAGGTTCTCTCATCGATCTATGGCGTTTTTCGCGGAAGCTTAACAAAGATATGAGGAGGATAATCACATGCGTGTGAACCATTTGATCATTGGGACATCTAATCTAGACGCTTCGTGCGGATTCTACACAAAGCTTTTTGACTTTGAGACTCTGGGTTCGTTCATAGATACGGGAACCGGCAGGGAGGGCCGCATTCTTAGATCGCCGGATCTATTAAATGGCGCTTTAGAACTCAGCCTTGTTCCCTTCTTGGAGCATCGATTGCCGAGTCCACAACACATTGCTTTCGAGGTCTCCTCATCTCGATTTGACCAACACTTTAAGACCGCAACAGCTCTAGGCTTAAAAATCAGAGCCAAACCCCCTCTGAACAGCCAAGAACTCGGCATCGGTCTATTGGATGCCTTTGGCATGCGGTACGAGAACTTTTATGTGCTGGACCCATCCGGAATCAACGTTGAAGTCATGAGGCGAATTCCCTAGGCAGCAGCATGAAATTCTCCTCGAAGATCTTCCTCTCAATCCTGCTCGTCGCAGTACTCATCTCGGGTGGGCTGTCGACCGCTTTTTATGTGGCTTTTAAGAAGCACGCGGAGGAGACCTTCTTTTCAAAATACACTTCGATCACTGAAAATGTAGGCGAGACCCTCCAACAGCTGGAGGGAAAAACCGACACGATTATGAAGAACGCTGCGGCGGTGGTAGGAGAACGACTTAAGCGGCCAGAAAAGCTGACTGAACGGGAACTCAAAGCTTACGTAACTCAGCTTGGAGTGACCCATCTCTACGTCACCAACCCACAAGGGAAATTTGTTCTTTCTACTCGTGAGCATCCCTCGAAGTTGCCTAACATCTTCTCCTTTTGTCCTCTCTATAAGCCTTGGTTCCTAGAGGGAACACCCTTTCATCCGACAGGACTCGTGCCAGGAATCCCTGCTGGTACCCCAAACAAGTTTCTTCTCTCTCCAACGGCTGATCGTAAATACATCGTCGAAGTAGCAATGGAGGCCGACTTCCTCGGTAAGACCGTCCAGAAAACGCTCGCCTTTGATGCCGAAATCTTGTCTGTGGGCCTCGCTTCACCTAACGGAACCAATCTCGGCTGGTTCAACCCGGACGGCGGAATCGACTACTCGAGAAGCCGAAAAATTGAACCCGTTACAGCCGGCAGATATCTGAACAGCGATGGCAGTTGGTCGATTGTCAGGCAAGTTCCCGCCACCGAAGAGTTTTGCTGCAGTTGCAATCGAGCTAAACTTACCCTCGACGGCAAGTATTACTACCTATTGACTACTCGAGTGTCGAGTCAGGCACTCAATCAGTCATTGCGAACCATCGCTGCTTTTGCGTTTCTCCTATTCGGAGTCGCTTTTCTGATCGCATTTTGGATTTCTAAAGAACTCGCGTTTCGACTCGTATCTAGGATCGATTTGATTAACACGAAGGTCGATCACATCATGCAGTCTGGGGAAGGCCAAGCTCGGATCGGCCTCAGGGGTTCGGACGAGGTTTCCAACTTAGCGCGAAACTTTGACCACATGTTTGAAGTACTGGAGAAAAGATCAGCCGCAGTCCTCGAGGCTGAACGCCATCGCGCAGCCTTTCATGTTGCTCAGCAGGTTGCACATGACATTCGCTCTCCTCTGGCTGCACTCGTCATGCTTGAGAGAAGCCTAGGCGCCCTGCCAGAAGATATGCGAATCCTCACCCGGAGCGCAGTCAGTCGAATCCGCGATATTACGAATCAACTTCTTGAGAAGAATCGCACCGAAGACGGTACAACTCAAAAAACACGGAATGGCCTAACCGAGCCAAGCGAGTCCTCTCCTCAACTTTTGTCCAGTCTGCTTGAGAGTGTCATTACTGAGAAGCATATTCGATATCGATCCAAAATAGGTGTTGAGATCGAAGCTAACTTGGACACCGGGAGCTACGGTTTATTTGCCGTGGTTCAGCCAGTGGACTTCAAACGTGTGATTGCTAATCTGGTTAACAATGCTGTCGAGGCTCTACCGGAAGACACAGGCAATGTGTCTGTGACCCTCTTAGGTGATGAAGATGGCATTGAGATCGCTGTTCAGGACAATGGCAAAGGCATCGAACCCGAAATTCTCGCACGACTTACTCAGCGCGGGGAAACTCACGGAAAAAGTGGCGGAACAGGTTTAGGTCTCTATCATGCGCGAACCTCATGCGAGACATGGGGAGGAGCTCTCAACATCCACTCCCAGGTTGGGGTTGGCACTACTGTTGTGCTTAAGCTACCTAGAGCCACCCCTCCCGCCTGGTTTGTCGACCGCTTGTTGCTGACCCCTGATTCGACAGTGGTGGTGCTGGATGACGACCAAAGCATTCACCAGATCTGGCAAGGCCGTCTTGAAGCTGCACGAATTCAAGAAAAGAAGATCGACCTTGTTCATCTATCCACTCCAGAAGAACTCAGGAAGCTGAAGTCATCCCTTCCTGCCGGTAAGCCTGTCCACTATCTTGTCGACTTCGAACTTCTAGGCCACGAAGTATCCGGTCTCGACCTCATCGAGGAGCTTGGGATCGCTCAACAGAGCATTCTGGTAACGAGCCGATTCGAGGAAATAGCCATCCGCGCCCGCTGCCTCGAACTCGGCGTGCGCTTAATTCCAAAAGGAATGGCAGGGTTCGTTCCCATCAAGGTCCTTGGGGAATCTGGGCATTGGGATGCCGTCCTGGTTGATGACGATCCCGTTGTTCATCTTTCTTGGGGAATTGCTGCTAAAACACAAGGCAAACGGCTACGTGCTTTTACAAATGCCAAGGAGTTCCGCGAAGAGCTCCACCTCTTTAACTCCACCACCCCGATTTACCTCGATTGCGAACTTGAGGGGCAAACCAAAGGTGAAGAGGTGGCAAAGGAGCTCCACCAAGCTGGTTTCACAGATCTCTACATGGCAACTGGCTATGAGGCGGATCGCTTTGAGGCCATGCCATGGCTCAAAGTACGTGGAAAGCTTCCACCGTGGATCGATGGCGCGAAAGGCGGAACTTCATGATTCCCGCCCTAATCGTGATTATCTTTATCATCTTCATCGCTCTGATTCGCGGCCTCGCCGACAGTCCAGAGCTGGAGTCTCGCACCTATCTCCGTGTACCCTTCCGAGATAAGGACAAAGCAAAGCGAAGAGGCGCAAAGTGGGATCCTCATGCGCAACAGTGGTTTGTTCCGTGGAACCGCGATCCCGGCAACTTCGAGGAATGGATACCCAAGCCCTTATCAGCTCCTAAACTGACGGTAGAGCTCGTGCCATCGACTTGTTGGTTTTCAAATGTACGCTCCAACGTCAGCGTAGAGGATTGGAGGCGTCTCCAGCAGATGACATTTCGGCAAGCTGGAGACCGATGTGAGATCTGCGAAGGTCGCGGAACACGGTGGCCCCTCGAATGCCATGAAGTTTGGAGATACAACGATGACACCCGAGCCCAGGTCCTCGAACGATTGATCGCTCTATGTCCTTGGTGCCATTCAGTCAAGCACATGGGAAGGTCCATGATTTATGGAAAGGAAGACACAGCTTTTTGGCACCTTTCAAAAGTTAACCGCTGGTCCCTCGAAGAGACCAAAATCTATTTGAAGAACCAGTTTCAGATTTGCGAGAAGCGAAGCGCCCATTCTTGGAAATTAGATATCCGTTGGCTGGAACGGCATGGAATCCAGGTAAGTCAAACCGATAGGAATGCTTCTACAAGCTCTTTAGTTACTCCACTGAACCGCCAAGTCCCGACTCAAGCAAAGGCCACTCAGACCGAATAGAACAACTGATGCCTCATCGCTCACTCAAGCTCAAAAGTATCTAGGTCGCCAGGTCCTAGTGAAACCAGGCTTTATCCTCTCATTGGCAAGCAGGTCTTCGTTTTTGTGGAATGCCAACGAGTGCTTGGGACTATGTCACTTCACCTTAATCCTAAAGTTCTTCTTGAGGTCTTCCGTGCCATCCGAGGCATTCTCGATGATCTGAGGAGTAACAAAGATCACAAACTGAGTCTTGTTCTTACGATAGCCTTTGCTGTGAAGCAGACTGAAGAGCGGAGTAGTCCCCTCAGCAAAAGATCCTGATTTAGGATCGTCCTTATTGAAGTCCGTACCAACCGAACTACCCGTCACACCTGCGACTGCTGCGCTCTCATTGGATTTAATATAGAGTCTAGTGTCAACTTTGTGCGATGTAGTCGTCGGTGCAGCCCCGGCTGGAGCTCGTCCCACCAAGTCAGTCTGGTTCATCTTGAGCTCCATTTGAATGTCCTCACTCTGACCAACGATCTGCGGCGTCACAGCTAATTCGAGCCCAACTTTAGCGCTAGCCGAGGCGACCTGGCCATTGCCTCCTTGGACAGCGAATGGAAGCTCCGTCTGTTCGTTTAAGGTCGCAGGTTGACCACTCCTCACAACCACCGTACCAGTTTTGAGCACTCTCGCATAACCTGCCGTTTGGGCACTCTCCAATCGAGGCAACAAACTGGATAGCGTCGCGCTGAAGGAGGTACCACTCGCAGCTGCTCCTCCTTGCGCATTCTGGCCAATGGAAATTGTAGGATCAGCTGTAAACCCCGGCTGCCATTTGAAACCGAAGATCCTGTTATAGTCCTTGGAAAGTGCGACAAAATGCACGGTGACGCGAATCAACTTCTCCTGCTTTTTTGGAGGGGGAGGATTGATTACGATGAAGTTAACGATAATCGGCCCTGGTAACTTTTGAGCAGAAGGATCCTTTTCTAAGGGGCTGCCTGGTTTGATCTCAGGGAGATAAAGTTCTGCGATTCTCTTGGCACGCCCTGCGTGCTCGGCGCTATCCACCTGCCCCTCGAGAAAGATGCGACCGTTCACAACACGTGTCTTGACGTTTTGAGCAAACGTATTGATGTCGTCTTGGATCCTTTTTGACAGCACCTGAAGAGCTAAAGGAGAAAGAGTCGTAAGATTTAAAACAAAATCACTGTAAATTTTGTCACTAACCACTGAGAAAAGCCGACCATAGTCCGTTGAGACGAGTACCTCTCCCTCGACCACAACCTTGGAACCCACAATACGGATGTCAACGCCCTCGACATCGCGCAAGAGGTTTCGGATCTCGCCGGCAACGCGTAATAGATTAGATCCAGTGATCCTAACATTGAAGATAAGTCGTAAGGTACCGTCCGCGTCGCGCACAGTGACTGTTGTCTCTCCAGACTTAAGAGGCTTGAAGATGACTTGCCGCTTGTCGCCGATCTTCACTAATGTAGTAGTGAGGATGGTCGGGTTACCAATCGTGAAGCCGTTCGCGCCGCTATTAACATCAAAGTCCAGATCAACTGCCCGGTCCTCCCCAGTCGTGAGGAGCAGACTTCTACGATCTGCGGTTCGTTCGGTCTCATCGTTGGTCAAACGGGAGCGCTTAAACTTGTTCTTTCGTCCCTTTGAATCTGAAGCCCCATCCGATTTGGTGCTATCCTCTGCCGCTTCAACCCAGCTCGCACTAAATGGCGATAAGAGCACCAAGCTTTGGCAAAGAAGTAGGACGATCAGATGATCAGTCGTCTTTAAGATCATTGTTCGGTCGCCGCTCTCACTAGCTCACAACCATGATGCTCATGCCAGTATCCAAACAAAGCAAAACCCTCTATTCTTCGAAGGAATTGGTCCCAGATCTATTTCCGATCATCTCTCAGATTGACATTACCCAAGCTGATTTACCGCATTAAAGTGCATCAACAATTATCGTGGAGCTGTGTCAAAATTCGACCTGACAACTTCTGGCTCATTTTTTGTAACTCCCCTCCCCGGCCCGACCTAAATAAGAAACTAAACCGTGCAGGAAGAACGACCGACTCGATTCATGCCAACCCGATTGATAGCTTACATTCTCATTTTCATCGGCCTGCTGACATCAGTCGGCAGCGGAGATGCATCATTCGTTGGCTCTTCAAAAGGGCAACTCTTGCCTAGCGAAACAACCGCTGGCCTCAATTTAGAAGTTGAAAGCATCCCGAGCACTACTCCACTATCGCATGGATCCGATTCTGAATGCGGTGACGAATCCGAACACAACCATGAATGCCACTTGGGACATTGCTCTTTCGTGCTAAACAGTTCGAACCAGGTAATGCTGCCGCAACTTTTAGCATCTTGTGTATTTCAATCACTGCCTTCCGCCTCAGACATCTTCCTCTCCCAATCAATCAAACCCCCAGAACTACATTCCTAGCGCTAGCTTCAATCCCCACCGTGCACTTGTCTATCCAACAGGGCCGCTTGCTTCATTGAAAGCAATCGCTCCATGCGGTTCATGCAAAGCTATTTGCGAAAGGAAGTCGTTCTATGTCCTCATCCAAAAAAAATCCTAAGAAATTATTTATTCGAGCAGCCGTTTTGGCTCTCTTCGCGGTATCGGCCGTGTACTGCGGAAAACCTGTAAGCACCTTGGAGGAAGAAGAGAGTCCCGCCACCGCTGACGACCTCAATCCCTACCCAAATTTTCATGGAGGAGAAGTTCGTGGTGAAAAGAATTTTGCAGCCATGATCAATCAGTTCCGAGAAGGTAAACCCGCACGCCCGGCATGGGCAGGTTTTTTTTGGCCATACACAGGTAACGGCATAGCCTCGGGAAGCCAAGGAAGAGGCTTCAGCCCAGCGGGAAAATACGATGCAGCGAGAGGGGGTCTCACCAAAGCCCAAGACTGGGAAGTCAATGCGCATGGCGCCGGAGTTAAAGGCGTCCAAGGATGGTGGGGACACTGTAATGGGTGGGTAGCAGCCTCCGCTCTTTTCGCAGAACCTCGAGAGCCTGTAAAAGTGAACGGAATTCAGTTCTCCGTAGGAGACATCAAGGGCTTGCTTTCAGAGGCAGGGATGTCTGCTAGCGCCGACTTCTTCGGAAATCGAATGGATCCTTGGACTCGAGAATACGACAAAGCACTAAGCGACACCGTACCGGGTCAGTTCTTCTTGGTCCTCACCAATTACATGGGAAAACTTAGGCAACACGTTCTTATCGATCGCTTCACTACCCATGAAGTATGGAACCAACCTGTGGCTGGATACCGGTTCAAATATCCTACAAAGGCAGATTACCTGGGCTGCACTGGCAGCGTCTGCAAAATCAATGTCGAAGCCAGACTGTGGTGGTACAACGATAGCGGTGTCCCCGCAGACATATTGAGTCCCGATTTTGACTTTGAAGACGCTTCTGTAGGGGGAATTACTGCGATCGAGCACAGAGATTTGAGAATGGAGCTCTGGCTGGACGGGCCCGTGACCTTTGACGCTAACGGCAAGATCCTTACTTCTGGGGATGTCATTGTTACACGTGATGGGGAATTCTTTGTCGGTGGCGACTGGAAGATGGGAGGAGCTCATAGCAACGCCTGGCCTGATTACATGTGGGTCGTTTACTCAATTGTGAAACCAGATCCAAACGAAGACTATGCCAATCCACATGTAGACGTGGAGTGGCTCAAGGCTCATCTACTCGTGCCAGGAGGAGCCGATGATCCGTCTGTCCGACCCATTCCGGTTCCCACAGCCCCCTCTCCTCGACCTGCACCATCATCCAGTCCTACAACCACTCCGTCCCCTTCACCTAGACCCTAGGCTATCTCGTTTCCCGGCAAGCGAACTGATCTACTCTGCTTGCCGGGGATCATGCCGAGCATACGCTGTGCGAAATGAATTGCGAATTCTAGCGAACAGCTCTATTCATTGGCGCAGGGAGACTGAGTGTTCATGCGACTTTGGGCCTATCTTCTGATTGCGATATGCGGCTTTAACGCCATCGGCGTTAGCGGTGTCGAGTATCTTTCAGAAAAGGACCATGAGGCCGCCGCATTTTCCCGGATTCAACCTGACGACCAGACGACAGATGCTGCCAACGTCGAATATCTCTCCTACTACGATCACTCCGGTACGGATAAGCTTCATGATTGTGGAACTCAACACAAGAATGGCCATCAATGCCATCTCGGGCACTGCCTCTTTCTCGTATCCAACGGAAGCGAGTTTATCGCTCACCGTGTTCTCCTAGGACTTCATAGCCTCGCCATTGCTTCCTATTTCAGCATTGACCTCTCTGGGCCTAGAAAGCCTCCTCGCGCCTAACCTGCCTGGTGCCCCAAGATTAAAATCCTTTGTATGTACCCTTGCGTCCTAATACAGTCGCACTGTCTGAAGGTTGCGTTCAAAAACCCAATGAGGTTTTAACTATGTCCTTAAAAACTACCAGGCTCATGACTTTTGTCATGACCTACTCCCTCGTAACTCCATTCTGCATGGCGCTTGCCCAAGCTGAAGAGATTCGGGAAGCCTCCTCGTCGCAGGCATGTCATCGTCTGACGTCTCCCCAAGATGTCGTTGACTGCGCACTTTCTAATCATCCCGAAGCACAGCGAGCACAACTCTCTACCCTTCGCGCCGATAACTTAGAGTCTGCAGCCAGTCAGCGCCCTAATCCTGAGATGGGTGGAAAATCGGTTTTTGGTAGTTCGCGAGGCGATAGTGTTGCGAGCCACGAGCTAAATCTGACTCATACCATTGAGCTTGGAGGCAAGCGCGGCGCCCGGATGGACCAAGCGCTTGCGCAAAAGGAAGCAAATTTAGCAAATGCACTACGATCGCGTGAAGAAGTTCTTTTTGAGACCATTCACGCGCTCTATCGACTGCGCCAAATCCAAGCCGAACTTCACACCCTTGACGAAGCACTCGAAACTTTTGCACGCATTCAACAGCTATTTCGCTCTCGCCCAAGGCGGACCCCTGAGCAGGAAGTCTCGCTGGGTGTCTTTGGCATTGCTGAGGGTGACTATCAGCTCAGGAAGGCAACTCTTGAAACCGAGCTCTCTACGCATGTGTACGAAATCGCACTTGCAGTAGGTAAGGACTTCGAAGCATCACCCAGTGTTCTCCCCCCAAGGCGCACGAGCTGGCCGGCCTTTCAGAATGGTGCACCAATGCCTCCATTCAAAGGCTCCGCTATGAACTCTGTCCGCGCAGGACTTAAGCTCGCCGAAGCCGACCTTTCCGTTGCGCAAAGTCTTTCGTGGCCCAATCTCAGGCTAGGTCCCTCTTTTGAGAGCCAAACCTCCGGGTCCACCACCTCCCAAACATTTGGTGTGAACCTCACTTTTGAACTCCCCATTTTCCAGATCAACGGGGGCGGCAGGGCTGTTGCTAGAACAGGGCTTGAACTTGCTGAGCGTAGCCTTTCTCTTAGGGAGCGCGAGCTCGCTAATCAGAGAAAAATCCTGGTTCAAAAATATTCTTACCTGGTTAAAGCCATTCAGAACTCTTTCTCCCACGCTGAACTTGAGAAAAAGCATCGAAATACAGATGCACTCTTCGCTCGAGGAATTATACCGAGCTCTCTCGTAATCGAAGCGCACCGACAGATCGTCGACTTTACAAAAAGTCAAAACGAGCTGGAACTCTCAGCAGTCGAAGCCCTTTGGAAAATCTACGTCTTAGAAGGACGCGCCTTTGAGGAAAAACTATGAGTAAGCACCTACAGACCCATTCTATTTTGCTCGTGACTTTTTTTAGCCTGGCGATCGGGTTTCCTATGACCTCATGGAACTCCTTTGGGGCTGTTACCGCAGAAAAGAAGCACGATCACAAAGCTCATAAGGATGAGCACGAACACTCCGAGACCTCTAAAGAGGCTGAGCACGAGCATGGCCATAACAAAGAGGAGGGTCACGACGACCATCACGAAGATGAAGACGCGACGAGGTTTGGACCAAACAAAGCCATTACGGCAGCCAACAAGAGAGAAGGCATTCAGCTTTCAGAAAAGGCCTCCAAGACCTTGGGACTAACCTATGTTGCCATTACAGGTCACGGCACGTTTAAGGTACCTGTTCAATCGGCAGTCTTTTTTCAAGATGAAGTGGGCGTCTACCGCTTCAAAAACGGCTGGCACAAGCTCATTGAAGTCGAACTCGTTTCTAGGACCACAACCGAAGTGGTCGTGAAAACATCAGAACTAAAATCAGGCGATCAAATCGCAAAAAACGGAGTGCCGCTTCTTCGAGCTGCTGAACTCGAAGCTTGGGGTGGATCGGGAGATGGCCATGGACACTAAAAACCCCCAGTCTGAAGAATCACATCCTACCGTTCATCATCCGGTAGACGACCAAGGCTTCATTGCTAAGGTCATTCACTTTTCGGTCTACCACCGCGGCATCGTTCTCATGCTCACAGCGCTCATCGCGGTCGTGGGCTATCTTGCGTTTTTGAGTCTTCCAATCGACGCCGTACCTGACATTACGAATGTCCAAGTTCAGGTCAATACGTCCGTTGAAGGACTTGCTCCTGAAGAAATCGAACGAAACGTCACGTTTCCCGTCGAAACCGCGATGAGCGGTATCGCTGGCGTGACTCAAGTACGATCGATCACCCGTTTTGGCATCTCATCAGTCACGGTCGCCTTTGAAGACGATATGGACATCTATCGCGCGAGGCAACTGATCTCCGAAAGACTCCAAGGTGCCATTAGCCAGCTACCCAAGAACGTCCAACCTAAGCTTGGGCCGGTGAGCACTGGCCTAGGAGAGATCTACCACTATGCAATCGAAGCCGAAAAGGTCGAGGTCGGCGAGGCGCGTGTCCGTCAATTGATGGAACTTCGTGCGCTTCAGGACTGGTTCCTTAAACCCAGACTTCTGACAGTCAAGGGGGTCGCTGAAGTCAATACGATCGGCGGCTTTGAAAAGCAGTTTCACATCCAGCCCGACCGCCAAAAAATGGCTAGATATGGACTTCACTTTAGCGACCTCATGGATTCTCTCGAACGTGTTAACCAGAATGTGGGTGGGGGCTACGTTCAACAAACAACCGAGCAATTCTTAGTTCAGGGAATTGGTCTTTTTAAGAACATCTCCGACATCAAGTCAGTTCCCATTAAATCACTTGAAACCTTCAAAACGATCACGATTGGAGATGTGGCAGATGTCAGGCTTTCCACCGAGCTACGAACAGGTGCCGCACTCGTTCGTGGCAAGGAAGCCGTCTTGGGAAGCGTCTTTATGCTCATGGGTGAAAATAGCCGAACCGTATCCACCCGTGTCGCCGAACGAATGAAGGAGATCGAAACGGGTCTTCCACCAGGTTACAAGATTGAAACTCTCTATGACCGCTCAGATTTAGTGAATGCAACTCTGGGTACGGTAGAGCACAACCTGGTCACGGGAGCTGTCCTTGTTGTCATCGTGCTCCTGCTCTTGGTCGGGAACGTCAGAGCTGCACTCATTACTGCGATTACCATTCCCCTTTCCCTACTCATCACTTTCATCGTTATGAAACGATTTGATATTTCTGGGAACCTCATGAGCCTGGGTGCTCTTGACTTCGGGATTATCGTCGATGGTGCTGTAATCGTTCTTGAGAACTGCGTGCGCATGGTGCACGAGAAAACACACTCCCTAAAACGTTCACTTACTAAGCGAGAGCTTCAGAAGACTGTCTATGATGCGGCAATTGAGATCCGAACCGCAGCAGGATTTGGTGAGTTAATTATCGTTGCTGTCTTTCTTCCTATCTTTGCCTTGGTGGGTATCGAAGGAAAGATGTTTAAGCCTATGGCTGCAACCTTCAGCATTGCCGTGATCGCAGCTCTGATCCTTTCGTTCACGACTGCGCCAGCATTGGCTAGCCTGTTTCTCACTGGCAAGGTTTCCGAAAAGGAGCCATGGCTTATGCGGATGGTAAAAAGAGCTTACGCTCCTTTCCTCAGCTTCTCTCTGAACCGCAGAAAGCTAATTGCTGCAATCGGCATAGGCTCTGTGGTTCTGGGTGCTGCACTCTTCTCCACTCTCGGTGGTGAGTTTCTCCCGCAGCTCAATGAAGGATCGCTCACCGTTCAGTTTGTTAGACCCGTCAACATCAGTATTGATCAGTCTGTCGCGCTTCAGGAGAAGTCAGAAACCATCATCATGAGCTTTCCTGAAGTCGAGGTCGCTTTCTCGCGGATTGGCACATCAGAGGTAGCAACTGACCCGATGGGTGTGAACCTTTCGGATACCTATATCATGCTCAAGCCAAAGAGTACCTGGCCCGAGGTCAACGGGAGCCGCAGAAGCAAAGGAGAATTGGAAACGGCCATCAAGGAAAAACTCGAAGCCGAGCTCCCTGGACAGCGCGCACTCTTAAGTCAACCCATCCAAATGCGTTTCAATGAGCTTTTGGAAGGAACTCGTGCCGATATCTCAGTCAAAGTTTTTGGCGACGACATGGACAAGCTTGCTGAAGTGACCAAAGAGATCGCTGAAGTCATCAATAAGGTAGAAGGCGCCGGTGACGTAGAGGTGGAACTCAAGGGTACTTCACCCATTCTCAAGGTGACACCCAAAGAAGGAATTCTTCATAAACTTGGCGTCTTAACTCGTGAAGTTTTGGAGGCTGTTGGTATAGCGCTGGGCGGAGAAGAAGTGGGCTATCTCTATGAAGGCATTAAACGCTTCCCTATTGTCATCAGGCTAAATGAAAAGGACCGTTCCGACCTCACTGCGATTAAGGCTCTCCCCGTTGGAATTGCCGCCAATGCAACAATCCCTCTGTCTGAGGCGGCCACAGTAACGTTTGATGAAGCGTACGGATCAGTTTCTCGTGAACAATCCAAGCGTAGGGCCGCAGTCATGATCAATCCGCGAGGAAGAGATACGGAGAGTTTCGTCACGGAGGCACAGGCGAAGGTGGCGACCGCTGTGAAGCTGCCACCCGGGTACTACGTTGAATGGGGAGGCAACTTTAAGAACCTTCAGGAAGCTAGGTCTAGGCTCCTGGTTTTGACACCTCTCGCATTGATGCTTGTACTGATGATGATTTATGCGGCCTTCAAGAATCTCTTCCAAACAGCGCTCATCTTCTCAGGGGTGCCGCTGGCTCTTGTAGGTGGAGTGTTGGGGCTTATGCTCAATCGTCTCCCATTCAGCATATCGGCGGGAGTGGGCTTTATTGCTCTGTCCGGAATCGCGGTTCTTAACGGGGTAGTTCTCGTGAATTATTTTAACGATCTCCAACGCCTGGGAATGCACGGAGCCGCGCTGGTGAAGGAAGGTGCACTGATCCGACTTCGTCCCGTTTTGATGACAGCCCTCGTAGATATTTTTGGATTCCTCCCGATGATGCTCTCAACGGGAGTTGGGGCGGAAGTCCAAAAACCATTAGCGTCGGTTGTCATTGGGGGCATTATCTCGTCAACATTGCTGACACTGATTGTGCTGCCGAGTCTGTATCTCCTCTTTGAGAAGCATATGGGTGTTCACGTGCCAGTGAAGGAGTGAAGAGCAAGTATGCGCAGACGTCATCAACGGGCAAGGAGGATACTGAAGAAGCCTAAACCGCTACCCAACCGTGAGCAACAATTTGGAAGAGAACTCATGAACGCCTATAATTCAATTACCTCAAAGGCCGAGGCAATAGAGGTATGGCGACATCTGGAGCGTGCACATATCCTGAGTCAAGACTCCGTATGGCGTCACTTTTGTATTCATTTCGCCATGCTTGTTTTCGCACTTTCCAATAAGGATTGGAAGGAAGCCTTCGGGCAGTTACCGCGAATATTACTCTCTATTCCTTCGAGCCTATTTTCCGTCGCCCCGAAAGGAAACACCGGACGCGCGAACGTAGGAATGTTTGCGAGCCTCCCGATGCCACCGGATTTACGTCTCGTCATGAATCGCAAAAAATAGATTTGCTACTCAATACGCGTGATCGGAGCTGGAAATGATTTTAGGGCTTTCTTTCCGCTGATTACTATTCCAGCCTGAATAAAACGCTCGATACTCCCATTTTTTTCCTCAAAGTCGTGCCACCGGTCCATGAGCTCGAGAAGTGGGATATAACCATAACCCTCTTTGATCGATGAATCGACGAAGTAGGCATTGTTTTTATCCATTCCGATCCACTGCCGTCCGGCTTAAATTTAAAAGTATAGAACCTGGGTTTGCGCAGTAGGCGGGTCTTTCCAGCGGCAATCATCTGGCGAGCCACCTGCACAAAGGGTTTGGCGGATATGATGGGTGCGGATTTTTCGTAATAGCTCCCAGAGCGTTCCGGAAAAGTTCATAACCATTTTCTTCAGAAGAAGCAGAAGCTGCACCAGTACGGCGATTGCGAGCTGAATTCTAACTGCATTGGTACTTTTTACGGCTAAATATCGGATATCGAGATGACCTTTGAGCCAGCGAAAAAGGAGTTCGACGGCCCACCGTCTTTTATAAATGTCAGCAATCAGCTGCGCGGGCGACTCTAGGTCTGACGTGACGAAGTGAAATACTTTCTGGGTGAGCTCGTCCCGATACACGATATGTCGGAAACGTTTTCCCTCCAGTCTTTCTCGATAATAAAAACTCAGTATTGCTCCAAACTCGTAAAAACCATCATAAAGGAGGCCATTGGCGTCCTTTTTCTCCTTGAGGACTTGCACTTGGAGTTTGATGATTTTCTTGTACTCCTTGAGTCGAGTCACGAAGTGAGCCCCCACATCAATAATCTTGAGCCAGAAATCCAGATCATTGTATGCGCGATCGAAGACATAGGTCTTGTTGGGATGCAATTTCATCCGTAGGCTCATGAGGGAGTCACCTTTCAAACCGCCAGTGACCTTGAAGTCATCGATCCAGCCTTTATCTATATTGTATACCGCGTGAAACTTGCAGGCTGACTCATGCCCTTTTGTTTTTTTTAGCTTCCACTGAGGGAAAGAAAACAGACTTCCATGAACTCGACATTCGCTCGAATCGATCGCCAACAGTTCGCGAATTCCTCGTTTGAGTTTGCGATGAGGGGTTCGTCCCTTGATTTGCAATAGGACGTGATCGCAGAGCTCTTGGAAGAATGCGTAAGACCGCTCACTCATGGCATCACCTAAGGTGGATTTAGGCACTCCCAGGGTCTGCTCAACCTCTCGATAAGAGCCCAGACGCAAGGCCATACAAGTAGCAAGTGCGCAGGTCATCTCCCAGGTCGAGAAAGAACGAATTCCTTTGTCCATCTCCCAATTTGCCACGAGCTGAGCAAAAAATTTCCGATCTATGTATTGAAAAATCGACTGATCATTGCCATTGATTTCCACGGTTGCCCCGCTTTTGTGGATGATGTTTTTTGTTTCGCAAAAAGAGAAAACCTCACATCGCGAAACGGGGCAACTTTTCAAGACTAGAGCAAAGAGAAATGATTCCCCCAGACCCGGCACTGAAGCCTGAGGGGAGCAGGCTAAGACCTGAGAAGCCCAGCCATAGCGGCTAGACGAATGACGCAACCAATAATTTAAGCCGGACGGCAGTGATTCCGATCAATGCAACATAGTGCCCTTCGTTCCAGACGTCTTTCCAATCAACAATGGGTCCGTCCGAATCTTTCCACGCTTGGATATCAAGGATCACTGTTTGCCCGAGGCGCAAAGCGTTTCGAAGATCTTGAAGAGTCATTCCCGTTCTTAGGGTCGCATCAAGACCCAAAAGCTTAGCGCCTTCCGTTAAGGCGACCGGATGAGTGCCATCTTTCCGGGTGGTTCCTAAAATAGGATAAAGGTCCTCTTCATTGCCCTCATAAGCTTGCCAATAAACTAAAACAGATAGAAGAGTTGCTGGACCACAGCTGTAGTCAGTCGCCTGGGGCATGGTAGGAAGCGGCAACGCATTTACTGGAAGCTTAGGTTGTGAAATCGACAAAGATGCGGCACGGCAAACCGAAGAACTCGTTAATAGCGCAAAACCTAAAAAAAGGGCGAGACTCTGAGGTATTCGAACGCTTATCAAGATGGCAAACAGGTTCATTTCACGGAGCATATTAGACTCAGCACAGTTGCTCAAACAGAATCAAGGATAGAAACTAACCATCAGGTGCGCCAATCAACTTGTTCTTGAAAAGCCCAGATTGGAACATAAATAAATTCTCATCTTAAAAGGCGCAAAGCGTTGGCGATTACAAGAAGAGTGGCTCCCGTATCAGCAGCGATCGCTAGCCACAGACTCGATTCCCCCATCACCGAAAGCACTAAGAAAAGGAACTTAGTTGCTAAGGCAAACCCGGTGTTGAACCAAATCACGCGGAGTGTTCGTTTTCCCATCAAAACCGCATCAGCAATGCCCGTCAGTCGATCCTGCATCAGTGTTACATCCGAGGTTTCAATCGCCGCATCCGTGCCCGTTGCTCCCATGGCAATCCCAAGTGAAGCTGTTGCCATAGCGGGAGCGTCGTTGACACCATCACCAATCATCCCGACATACGAAAATCGAGATTTGATTTCCTTAATCTTCATCACCTTGTCCGTTGGCAAAAGATCCCCGTATGCCTCATCGATGCCGACTTGCTTAGAAATCGCATCCACGGTGCGTTGATTGTCGCCACTCAGCATGACTACACTTCGGATCCCGGCCCGATGAAGCGCCTGAATCGCCTCTTTAGCATCAATACGAATCGCATCCCCTAAACCCAGCAGTCCCAGTACTTCTCCTTGGCAGCCCGAGTGAGGACGATGTCCTACGACGACGACGCTTTGAGCCTGATCTTCGATCGCCCCTAGCAACTTCTCGAGTTCTGGAGAACAGACAGCAAAGTCATGCGCGAATCGATGATTCCCTACAAAGTAAACATGACCCTCGATGACCGCTTCTGCTCCACGACCTCCAACAGAGCGATAATCGAGGCCCGGCTCAGGCTTAAGCCCTCGCCTCTGAGCCTCAGTTACTACGGCACGAGCCAACGGATGAGTCGAATGGGTATCAATCGAAGCAGCAATCGACAGAAGGTCGTTTTCTCTCGTTCCGTTCAGCGTGCGAATCTGCAAAACCTTGGGAACCCCTTCCGTGATCGTTCCCGTCTTATCTACGGCAAGGGCTTTAAGCTTTCCTATGGTCTCTAAGCCCGCTCCTCCTTTGATCAGAATTCCCTTTTTGGCCATCGCAGTCAGCCCAGATACAACGGATACGGGCGTCGCAATAACGAGCGCACAAGGACATGCGATAACCAGCAAAACCAGAGCCCGATAGATCCAAATCTTCCAATCTCCCCCAAAGAATAACGGCGGGGCCAGGAGAACTAGAGTCGCGAGACCAAAAACCAATGGCGTGTAATACCTTGCGAAAGTGTCCACAAACCGTTGTGCGGGAGCTTTTTGATTTTGAGCCTCTTCAATCAAACGAATAATTTGCGCTATTTTTGTATCTCGATAGCCTTGAGTCACCGTGATATCGAGCGACCCCTCCTCATTGATCGAACCAGCCAAAACCCGATCTCCCTTTTGCTTTGCAACTGGCAAAGACTCGCCGGTAATGGGAGCCTGGTTGACACTGGATCGTCCCTGCTGAACCACTCCATCCAATGGAATTCGACTCCCGGATCTCACACGGATGAGCTGACCCACTTCCACTTCTGCAATAGGGATCTCCGCAAACTCTCCGCTTGCCCCCTGAAGTAGTGCGGTTTCAGGAACAAGCTTAAGAAGTGAGCGCACCGAACGCCTCGCCCGTTCAAGGCTAAAACTTTCAAGCCATTCGGCTAATGCAAACAGGAAGACCACTGCGGCTGCTTCCGCATACTCCCCAATCGCAATGGCTCCCGTAATTGCCACCGCCATGAGTACATTCATATCGAGGGATAGCGACTTGGCAGCTCTCCATGCCTTGGGAGCTACCAGAGTGCAGCCCACGCCAACTGAGGCAAAATAGAATCCTCGGACTAGCTGTGAACTGCTTGAAGCAAACCATTCCAAGAAGAGCCCAATTGCCAAAAAGGCTCCAGAAACCAAGACCAAGACACCTCGCCGAGAGAGAATCGGGTCCTGTCCTACCGCTTGATCAGTGGCTACTTGGATCTTAAGTCCTGTCGACTCAATTTGACGTGCCATCAGAGAGGGCGATACGCTTTCCTCGTGAGACACACGTATCTGCGAGGTGATCAAGTTCGCTTCGATCTCTTTGATCCCCGCAATCGATAGAAGAGCAACTCGAACGGCTTTGACTTCCTCCTCACAATCCATTCCTTGGACTTGGAAACGCGTATCTTGAAAAAGCTTCATTCCGAAGGACATAGCATGCGGCACCTAGCAATAAGAAGCTGAAGCAGGCAGACGCCAGAAACCTGCACGGGGCCCTTCGCACGCCCAAACAGGCGTGCAAGTCTAGAAACCTTAACGGTTACCAACCGGGGCGACAACCTCACTCACAGTTTGACGCGCACAGACAAATTCACACAGGCAAACATTGCCTACTCGGCATTACCTGCCCGACTTATTTAAATAAATGAAATGTAATATAAAAATTAGAAAACATGACTAGCGAGCGATGAATAACGGAGTTTCGATGGTCGTTCAGCCGTGCTCAACCGCAACTTCACAGCCCAAGTCATAAACAAATGCCTCACACTTAATTCATAGGCAGTACCAATAGCACCCATCGCTAACCGCGGCCCCCAAGGAAGGTGGCAACCATGGTGAGGAATACCTACAAGTCCCGAACTACTCTGTTAGCAGCTGTAATGACTCTAATCCCGGCAGCCGCAAGCGCCGAATTACGAGTCAACCTTGATGAGCTCGTCGGGTTCTCGACCAGTAGCAAAACAAAAATTGAACAAGCAGCAAACCTACTGGAAACTATTCTTAACAGCGATGAATTTAAGCAGGCAGTACTCGCGCATCAATTCGAAGGAAAGACACTCTTTTCAAACAACGACCGAACTCTAAACGACGGCCCCATCCAAAGAGGCCTCACTAACGAGCAAGTGTACGAAGCATTGATGGCCGGTGCCGAGCAGCTCAAAGGCAGACCCTCCGTCGAGGACAGCGTCGCCAACCTAGAGCTGCATCTCTACACTCCGGCCTGGTACAAGAAGTGGTCGGTAGTGGGCTACGGCTATCCGGGGCAGGCCAACATTTATATGAATTGGTACTATTTCAATTCGTTCAACTCGGCCCAGATCATCGGTAACCTCGTCCACGAATGGATCCACAAACTAGGCTTTGATCACGACTACGGTCGCACAGCCCGGCGCCCCTGCTCGGTGCCTTATGCGATTGGCGATATAGTCGCTAGACTGGGCGGCGGTAAGGCTACAGAGCCCCCGAATTGTGAGAAGGCGCGGTAGAGTCCCTCAATGTTGAGCTGCGACTAAAGAGTTAGCTTCGGTGACAGCCTCCCCTATAAGTGCACATAGTTCTCAGCCGCCCACGCGGAGACCGCAAGACTGCGCAGGGCCGCGCCCCCAAGGGCGAGCCCTGAATACTTACTCGCGACTTGTGCAACAAATTGGCTTTGCCGGTGAGTGTCGGGCATCGCAGCTTCGAAAGCGCGCTCCTGCGCTCTGAAACGCGCCTCCTCGGCAGCTTCCTGTGCGATAGCGTTTCGCTCAGCCGCCTCATAGGATTTACGCTTACTTTCTCGTTGCGCATCTTCTTTTGAAGCGGCTAGCACCTGCTCTATCGCCTGAGCGAGATAAGCCATGGGAGAGTGACAGACCGCCCCTGATCCCGGAAGTCCCTGCTTCTGGAGATAGGTGAGGGCCTGGTTGACCTGCTGCTCAGCGTAAGCTTTCAGCAGTTCTCGAAAATGCCGACTCTCCGACTCTCTCTTGCCTGGAGGCTTGAGAGTCGCGAGGTACTCGCCAATTGCTGAACTCTGATTCGCTGGAGAGAGAGTTTCTTTGAAACTTTCTTTGTTAGTCTCTTTGTAGGTGTCAGATTTGGACAGTGTCGGAGTATCCGTTCTGGACACTGAATCTGTGCTGCCCTCACACTGTTCTCTTTTCACACTGTCACCTCCAGACCCTCGCTTGGGCGAATTCTTAGGATCGTTCGTGTCACAGGCCAAGATGAGCCAGCTTCTACTCACGCGGCCGTGCTCGTATTCATCGACGAGTTTTATCCATCGACCCACCACAAGACGCTCCAACGACCGCTTAACGGTATTTTTGGACGAAGATGTAAACCGTTCGAGTTGGCCCTGGCTCATGGAGACGGTCTTACGGCCAAAACCCTGAGCATAGGTGTAGAGGTGCATGTAGATCATGAAGTCGATCGGGTCTTCGAATCGTCCGGGCTGTCGGAGAAGCTCATTGGCTACACGCGTGTAATATCCTGTCGGTTGAAGAGCTGGTGCCTTTGCATCGATCTGCCTCTCAGACTCGATTTGGACAGTGTTCATATTAGATACTGTCCTTTTTTCACCCGAAGTCTCGTCTTTGGATACTGTTCGAGATGGCTCGTGTACGTTTGTGACAGTATCCGTTTTTGACAGTGTCTTGTTTTGAGGCTGTGAAACTTGCTCACTGTCCACGGCTATAACTCTATCCTCTAGGATCGATCCGAATGAGCTCGCCAAGGGGACAGCAGCAGCTTCGGTTTTATCTGCTGCTGATAAGCCTGCAATTGCGTCTGCTCGGACAGTTCGCTTCGTAAGGACATCCAGTTTCTGAAAATGAGTTCCAAGAGGTAGCCGCTTAGCCATGGGCCACCTCCTCACGTACGACTGCACGATGCCCTAATCGCTCTAAGACCTCAGCGGTTAAACAAGTATAATCCTGAGCACCAATCGACTCGGGTGCGTAACTGAAAATCGTCTGCCCAAGAGCTGGGGACTCACGCAAACTGACACAACGGCGGATTTGAGTCTGAAAAACCCGGTCTCCATATCGGGCGACCAGCGCGTCCCAAGTCTCTCGGGTGATGACAGTACGGTCTGTCATGGTGAGCACAAAACCTAAGATCGAAAGGCTAGGATTTGTGCCCAGACGGATCTCTTCGATTTCATTCTGCAGCTCACTCACGCCCATATAGCCGTAAAACCCCGTATCGACGGGAACGATGACGTGATCAGCGGCGTTCAACGTCGAGTTCAGGAGCGTTCCGAGGCCAGGACAGCTATCGATAACGATCACATCATAGTGAGAACGCAGATCGACCAAGCGCTGCCGTAGCCTCAGCTCTGCATTGGTTTGGCTAATCATCCAGCGTACGGCCTGCGCTAGAAGCGGGTTTGATCCAATGAGATCCACTCCGGACTGAGTTCGGACCGCTGCGCTTTCCGTTGGGACAGCGCGATCCATGATGAGGTCCTTCAGGGAGACGGCCAGACTCTGAACAGGAATGCCCAAACCCTGGGTAAGATTGCCGTGAGGATCGCTGTCAATAGCAAGAGTGCGGAGACCCCGGACACTAAACGCGGCGGCGAGGTTCATAGCGGTGGTCGTCTTGCCGACACCACCCTTCTGGTTAGCAACTGCAATGACCGAGCACTTTAGATGATTCATGCTTTTCTCCAATCGAGTTGACAGTGCCGGCCCATCTCTTTAAGAATGGAGAAGTACCGGCCAGGAGCCGCGCTTCAACGCAGCTCCGGTTAGTGGTTCTAAACGTCAGCTCCGGACCCACCAAGATCAGGGCTGACAGCGAGAAACTTTGAGAAGCCCGGGGATCCCTCCTCGGGCTTTTTCATCTATTTGGGTTGGTACGAAGACATCCTGGCCTCCTTAGATTTCCCCGTCACTCGCAGGAAGCGCCGCACCCAGAGTGCGCCTTTGTCCTACGATTTTCACCGGCTGGAGGTAGGCCAAAAATAGGCAAGAAATAGGAAATTCCCGAAATCTAGCGACTGATCGGGAAATGTCGAAAGCAGCAGCTCGATCCTAACTGCTTGAATCAATAAAGCCGTGTTTTCAGTTTCTTGCCGAATTTTCGATGATTTTGTCAGTCACAATCAGGTGGGAAATGGTTGGGGCGATAGGATTCGAACCTATGAATGGCGGAATCAAAATCCGCTAGCTTACCACTTGCCGACGCCCCAACACGACTCCAGTAGCGGTCTGGAGTTTAAGAAACCTAGCGATACCATGGGTTGAAAGAGGGGCAAAGATCTAAGTCGGATGAAAATCTCTGCGCCGCAACTAGAGGTGTCGCAGCGCAAAAGTGGGGTACCTGGGGTCCTAGGTATCGGCTTTTTCAGCTTGTTCGGCGGTTTGGCGGCCATGACTGCCGGGATTCTTGATCTCGGCCAGATAGGCGTCCAAAACCGTCTTTTCAAAGATTTCTCGGGTACTTTGATTCAAAGGATGCGCGATGTCCTTAAAAGTCCCATCTTTTCTACGCTTGCTGGGCATCGCTACAAACAACCCGGTTGCACCGCTGATCACCTTTAGATCGCGCACGACAAAACAATTGTCCAGTACGACAGTAATGTAGGCTTTGAGTTTTTCCTCATCCACCGGGAATACTTTTACTTCAGTGATTTCCATGTTGGCCTCTCGATGTTCTTCCCAAGATCGGAGGGCTTTTGATAGAATCGCCCTCCTACTCTGTATTAATTGTAGAACACGGCAACATAGAATTCAAATCAACATAAGTTGTTTAATTTATAAAGAAAAACCCCTATCGGCTCGCAACCTTTGCGCTAGACTTTGACAAATCTGCCTTAAAAATCAAGGACCCACGATCTGCATCCACCCCTATCTGGGTCCCGGGAGTGTACTTTCCTGACAAAAGCTCGATTGCCAATGGGTCCTGGACCTCTCGTTGAAACACCCGTTTCATAGGTCTTGCGCCGTAATCCCGGTCATAACCCTTGTCGCTCAGCAGATCGATGGCCGCAGGGGTAAGCTGTAGAGTCAGCCCCTTGCTTTTGAGCATCCCACTGAGCTTTTCGGCATAGTGCTGGATGATCACGCGAAGCTGGTCTTTCTCCAAATGCGAGAAAATCACAGTCTCATCGATCCGGTTGAGGAACTCGGGCCTGAAGTGCTGCTTGAGCAAAGCCATGACACCCTCATCGCGTTTCGCAGGATCTCGTTCCTCGAGGATGTGATGGCTTCCGATATTGGACGTCATGATGACGATCGTGTTGGTGAAGTCGACGGTTCTGCCCTGGCCATCAGTGACACGTCCGTCATCCAAAACTTGGAGAAAAACATTAAAAACATCGGAGTGGGCCTTCTCAATCTCATCAAGCAAAATGACAGAATATGGCCTTCTGCGTACCGCTTCCGTGAGTGCGCCGCCCTCCTCATATCCGACATAACCCGGAGGAGCGCCAATCAGTCGTGCGACTGCGTGCTTCTCCATATACTCGCTCATATCGATACGAACCATCGCCTGCTCGTCATCAAACAGAAACTCGGCGAGCGCCTTCGCGGTCTCAGTTTTACCCACGCCGGTTGGCCCCAAAAACAGAAACGAACCCATCGGCCGATGCGTCTCCTGGAGGCCTGCTCGCGAGCGGCGAACCGCATTCGAAACAGCGCGAATCGCAGGCTCTTGCCCGACCACCCGTTGGCTCAAGCGGTCCTCCATTTTCAACAGTTTCTGCTGCTCGCCTTCGAGCATCTTGGCGACTGGGATACCGGTCCACCTGGCAACGACTTCTGCTACGTCCTCCTCGGTGACTTCTTGCCTCAAGATCGCGGTTTTCGATCCAGCTTCCTTTTTGGAGACCTCTTCGAACTCACGCTGCAAAGCGGGCAACTGCCCATAGCGGAGCTCCGCTGCTTTCTCGAGGTCTCCACGGCGCTCCGCTGCCTCGGATTCGAGGCGCACTTTCTCTAAACGCTCTCTTAGGTCCTTAGCGGCGCCAACTTCTTTTTTCTCGCGTTCCCACTGGGCTTTGAGTTCGTTGCTTCGTGACTTCAGAGTGCCTAGTTCCTCTTCAAGAGCCTTTAGACGTTCACGTGATGCCGTGTCCTTTTCTTTCTTCAATGCCTGGCGCTCAACTTCCAGCATCAAGATGCGACGCTCGAGTTGATCGACTTGCTCCGGACGAGAGTCGATTTCAATCCTGAGCTTCGATGCGGCCTCGTCTACCAAGTCGATTGCCTTGTCCGGCAGAAAACGGTCCGCGATATAGCGGTTAGACAATGTCGCTGCAGCAACGAGCGCAGCATCACGGATAGAAACTCCATGATGGACTTCATAACGCTCACGCAGCCCGCGCAGAATGCTGATGCTATCTTCAACAGTGGGTTCTTTGACAAAGACTGGCTGAAACCTACGCTCTAATGCGGCGTCTTTTTCAATGTGCTTTCGGTACTCGTTCAAGGTGGTTGCACCCACACAACGAAGCTCCCCCCGCGCAAGTGCAGGCTTGAGCATATTGGAAGCGTCCATCGAGCCTTCTGCCGCTCCAGCACCGACCAACGTATGCAATTCATCGATGAACAAGATGATTGAGCCTTCTGCCGCTGCTATCTCCTTGATAACGGTTTTGAGGCGATCTTCAAATTCTCCTCTAAATTTGGCTCCTGCGATCAATGCCCCTAGATCGAGCGTAAGCAAACGCTTTTGCTTCAACCCTTCGGGGACGTCTCCATTCACGATCCGAATCGCGAGACCCTCTGCAATCGCCGTCTTGCCTACGCCAGGCTCGCCGATGAGCACGGGGTTGTTCTTGGTTCGACGAGAAAGCACTTGGACGACTCGACGAATCTCGTCGTCACGACCGATCACTGGATCTAGCTTCTGGTTGCGCGCAAGCTCGGTCAAATCCCTGCAATACTTCTCGAGTGCGCGATATTTACCTTCAGGCTCGGGGTCTTGGATCTTGGAGCTGCCTCGTGTTTTTTCGATGGCTTGCTCAACCTTCCCCTTTGTTAGTCCCGAGCTGGACAACGCTTTTCCCGCAGCCGAGTCCTTGAGCTGACTCGAAAGTAGCGCCAACAAAAAATGCTCTCCTGAAACATATTCATCGCCTCGTTTTTTGGCTTCGTCTTCTGCTAAAACCAAACAACGATTAAAGGCGGTCGATGCGTAAATTTGGCCGTTGCCTCCAGATATCCTAGGCAATTTGACCAAACTCGAATCCACCGCTTGCTTGAGCGCCGGTAAGCTGACGCCGGCCAGCTGGAGAATATTAGGTACTACAGCCTCTTCATCCCCCTGCAACATCGCGGAGAGGAGATGTTCTGGCTGAAGTTCTTGATGCTCCCGACGAATCGCCTCAGATTGGGCCTGCTGGAGAGATTCTTGCGCACTGTTGGTGAATTTAGGGGCCATTGGGGGTTCTCCTCCCACCTAAAGATGGGGCTAAAACAAGGCCCGTCAAGCCGGGAGACTATTTAGTTAAGTCCAGGACAACAACAGAGAATGCCTCATTGCCCTGTGGGTCCGTGCGCCGGACACGGAGCATATAGGTTTTTTTCTCTTTAACGTGGCTATAAAAATCATCAACATTCTTGATCGCCTTGCGATCCACTTCGATGATGAGGTCGCCCTGAACAATGCCCACCTGATCCGCAGGTCCGCCATAAGCAGTCGATGCCACGAGGACACCGGTTGGTTTCGCCACACCGAGCTCACGCGCAGTCTCAGCGTTAAGATCCCTAAGAATCATCCCGGTCTCAGGCAGGTTTTTAGGTTTCTTGCTCTTTTTGTCCTTGTTCTCTTTACCCTTGCTCTTGCTGCTGGACAGCTCACCGCTATTAGGGCGTTGGGTGACTTTAAGTGTCAGCGTTTTATCTGAGCCGCCACGAGATACTTTGATGGGCACTGACTGCCCCACTTCAAGCGCAGTCACAGCAAGAATCAACTCTGACGAAGAACGGATCGGCTTCCCAGCTAATTCTAAGATGACGTCGTACGGCTTGATTCCAGCTTTTTCTGCAGGTGCGTCCGGATAAACATTCGTGACAAACGGAGCCTTCAAATCCTTCGCGACACCCAGCTTCTCCGCCAACTCAGGGCTAAGCTCATTGACTAAAACACCGATATATCCGCGTGAGACAGTGCCTTTCGTGCGCAACTGAGGCAGGATTTTTTTAACGAGAGTAGCAGGGATCGCGAACCCGATGCCCTGAGCTCGCTGATCGATCGCATTGTTGATGCCGATGACTTCGCCCTTGAGATTCACGAGCGGCCCGCCGGAGTTACCAGGATTGATAGGCGCATCAGTCTGAATATAGTTGGCGAGTGGGAAGTCCGGAGCAAGACGACCCTTGGCTGAAATAATCCCATGGGTGACGGAATGTCCTTGGCCAAAAGGATTACCTACGGCCATGACATACTCACCCACCTCAAGCGCATCAGAATCACCCAAGGTCATCGGTACGAGCTCGCGTTTGGTCTTGACTCGGATCAGCGCGACGTCCAACTCGGTATCGCGCCCGACCACCTCACCATCCGTTGGTTTTTCGTCTGGGGATTCGGTGAAGGAAATCTTGATTTCATCCGCCTCCGCAACGACATGGTTATTAGTCAGAATCAACCCCGACGAATCGATGATAAAACCCGTGCCTAACGAAAGCGCCTTAGGCAATTCTTTAGGGATCGCTCCAGGCGGAAGTCCCGGAGGTGCCATCGGAGGCTGGGGTGACGGCCCCTGATCTTCTTCATCATCGCCCTGCCCGCGAGGCTGCATCCCACCATGATACTGACGAAAAAAATCGCCAAAGAATCTCTTAAACATATCCTCTGGGGAATTGAGTCCAGGCGTCTGGCTCTTTAGCGTAGTAGCGGTCGAAATATTCACGACCGATGGAACAACTTTTTTAGAGAGATTGACGAAGATATTGGCATCAACCGGCCCGTTCCCCGCGGAGACGGCCCACGCACTCAACGGGAAAAAACAGGCGCCTACGAAGAGCTGGAAGCATGGCTTCATTTCTTGATCCCTTTTTGGACCTCGACAAATCGCATGCGAGTCTCTAGGAGGAGCTGCTCAAGTAGGCGGTCTTCCTCAGGTGAGCGGTTGCCCTTGGTCTTTTGCTGCATCAGCTCGAGCAAATCGATGTTCTGACGTGCCAACTCGAGATCGATCTTAGGTTGCCCCTCCGACTCCTGCTTATCCAACTCCACGCCCAGCCCATAGAAAGCTGCTGATGAAATCGAAAGAAAAAAAGTGGTGAGATCTATTTTTGGAAACTGATTTTGTTGTGACAAGGGGATGCTCCCTCAAATGAGAGGAGATTCATCTCACAGCAGTCTAAACGCGGCAAGTTTCTCAAAGGGGAAAAAGCAAACGCGTGCTCCAAGGATCGACCACGTGAAGCAAGCCGGATCCTGGATTGACGAGGGCACCTGGCAACGACGCAAACTTGAAGTAGGGTAGAAGTGCATGAGGAGCAAATCTCGAGCGTCGCTCGCCCTTAGCCTGTCTTCCAAAAAACAATAAAGTCTTGGATGCCGAATAGAGGCCCAAAAACATCAGGCCATTCACTGCACCCAGTCGCTCATGCCAAGCGCGCTCGCCGCAGAGCAGCTCAAGCCAGGGGCTAGGAGCAAGCGCCAAGATACGGTGGGCCATCCAAGCACAGACGCTTCTCAACAAAATGCCTGGCGACCGCGAACGCTCTACGCAAGCAAACAACAAAACCCTAAGCTCTTCTTCGTTCAAAACCCCCAGAAGCCCTTCACTGAGAGCAACCGTGCCTGCTCCAGGCCAACCGCGCGCTACCCAAGCGGCCGGCACAGGGTCTGAGAATATGCGAACTCGCGGAAGCGCCCAGGAACGCCCCTCGAGCGCTCGTTCCATTGAGCGAACCACGCCTTCGGTTCCTGCCTCTGTCGCCCTATAAGCTCTGCAAAGCGACCTCTCGCATCGCAACAACGCGACAAGCAAAAGCGCAGCAAGACAAGCCAAACCACCGATGGCTCCCTCGCGACCACGAATCAAAAAGCCCACGCTCCCAAAGGGAACCCCTAGAAATACAAAAAGCAGAAGGGACCGCCCCAAAGCTGTCAACCGTGACATAACAAGGATAGTAGCCCAAGATTGGCTACTTGTCGAAATTCTGCTCGCGAACGACGCCCGACATCCGCAGCTTGAGGTCGTCTGGATTACTCGACGCTTGAAGCGCTTCTTCGATCGTTATGACCTGGGCGACCACAAGCTTCTCGAGCGCCTGATTCAACGTCTGCATTTTATAATAGTCGCTCGAGTTCGCGATCGCTTCTGGGATCCGATCAAGCTCGTCCCGTAAGATACATGAGGTGATCGTCGGAGAATTGAGCATCACTTCGCAGACGCACACTCGCCCCGTGCCATCCGCCTTGGGGAGCAGCTGCTGCGAAATCACACCTACTAAAGTTGCGGCTAACTGGATTCTTACTTGGGATTTGGCATCTCCATTAAACACATCTACGATACGATCAATCGTGCTCTTGGCATCATTGGTGTGAAGGCTTGAAATGACCAAGTGCCCCGTTTCTGCAGCAGTCAATGCAAGCTCGATCATCTCCTTATCGCGAAGCTCACCAATCATGATGACATCTGGATCCTGCCTCAGGCCCCCATGAAGACCCTCCTCGAGAGAGTGGACGTCGGACCCCACTTCACGCTGAGTGATCGTCGATTTGATATCGCGAAAACTAAACTCTATAGGGTCCTCGATCGCAAGGATGTGCGAATGCGTCGTCTCGTTAATGTATTGAATCATCGCGGCCAAAGTGGTCGACTTTCCGCTACCAGTCGCTCCAGTGACTAGAAGCAATCCACGAGGCCGTCGGCATAATTCTTTGACAACTTGTGGAACGCCCAGATCATCGAGCTGCGGGATCTCGAGGGGAATCATCCGAACAGCAGCCGAGACTTGCCCTTTTTGAAAATAGACATTGCAACGGAATCGTCCAATATCGTCCACTCCAAACGACAGGTCGACCTGGCGTTTTTGCTCAAGATCGATCTTCTGGCGCTCCGTAAGGATGTCGAAAACAATGCTTTTAACTTGTTGCTCCGAAAGCTCTTCCATCTTAGCGGGGATGAGACGTCCATTGATTCTATAGAGCGGTGGCCGGCCCACGCGGACATGTAGATCCGAAGCCTGATACTTAATGAGAGCGCGACAAAGGTAGCGCATGTCCAAGCGGGTTGCGGACACGACTTGGGGCCGCTGTAGGCTTTGGCTCATGCCGCATCTTTCTTTTCGCGATGTCGAGTCCAAGCGATCATCATCCTGATTTCGACAGCCTTAGCTGACATCTCACAGAGGTAGGTCAGGAGCTCGATATCGGTGGGCAAAAAATCGCTTTCACCGATGCGGTTAAGGAGCTCAAGGACCCCGAAAACTTTGCCGCGAACAACAATCGGAAGCGCCACCAGATTATGGGCCTCAAAGCCCACGGCGTCCTGAATCGCCTTGAGATGCAGCTTATTCTCACTGACATTCGACACCACGAGCGGAAGCCGCGATTCTGCGACATGCCCTACGATTCCTTGGCCAATCGGGATTACAAAACTTGCGACTCGGTCGGAGCTCTGTCCAGCCACCGCGCGAAAAAACAAGACACCCTTGGCATGGTCCACTTCAAGGATTGAACCAGCCTCACATTTGACCACTTTCATAATGGTCAGGAGGAGTTCGCGTACAAAATCAGAGAACGCATAGTCCTTGGTGAGGAGATTCAAAATCGCTTCATTGACTGAAAGCTTCGCAGCAGTCATCGCGATCGAGTCGTCCCCAAAGAGACCTACAATGCTGCTCGAGCGCAATCCCGCCATAGGCGACTCCGGCGCAGGAGGGGCCTCAAGAACCATTTTGATGCTAAGTGGCGGCAGATCGCCGTCTTTTTTATCTTCGTCGCTCATAGATCAAGAGAATACGCAGGATCTAGTACCCTTGTTTAAATATCGGCACCGTGCAACAATGACTTGAGTGAATAGTGTTGGAATTTCGCGCGCTTGCCTGAAACCTGTTGGAATCATGATGGTTTTTTCGGCCGCTTTTTTCGCCTCTTGCAGTGAGGTGAATCTCGGGCCGGCGACTATCAATGACCCTGCCCCTTCGGGTAGCTTGGTCTACCAAGGAAACTTTGCCTCGTTTAATGGCAGAACAGTGACGGGTGAGGTTTCTGTCTATCAAGGGAGCTGCTCGGCCACTTTGATTTGCAATTTTACGGTACGTCTTCAAAGTCTTTCTGCACCCGCAGACTCGGGCCTTCAAGTGGTCCCTACAATCAATGGTGTATCCCCGACAGCGACGTTCACTCTTCGAGCATCTACGGGCAATCAAAATTACTATTATTCTGAGATTCCCAGCGCAGCCGTGTGGACGACGATCTCAATCTACTCCGCGACTGAGAACACTCATTTTGGAATAGCCAATCTCAACAAGGTGCAATGACGATGAACGAGGTTGAAGTTAAATGGACCGAGATTCTCTCGCGCGAAAAGGGAAAACTCGAGGCTCTTGCCCAGGAGATGGGTATCCACCCTCTTGCGGTCGAAGACTGTCTGCACAGCAATCAACGCGCTAAATTCGAAGACTTCGAAACCCATCAGCTGCTTGTGTGGTTCACGTTTGTCGCGGGAAGAATATACGAGCTCGAGTTCATTATTTTTCCACAAGCAGTGATATTGGTGACCTCCGAGCCGCCTCCAGGCTGCGATAGCTGGCGTTCTTTTCTTCGCGTTGACCGCACTCATCGAGATGCTAATCATGCACTCTACCAAGCGTTAGACAGGGCGGCCGATGCATTCTCGGCAAGCACTCGCCCTCTCGTCGAAGGGATCGCGAGCTTTGAAGAGGAGGTTTTTAATTCGACCACCGATCCTAGGACGCTATTAGCTCTCAAAAGCCAGCTTTCTCTTGCGGAGTTCTCGATCTCCTACCTCTCAGCTGTCATTGGGCATTGGCAGCGCTTCTTAAATCCCAAAGACGATCTTCGCTGGCGTCTACGCGATCTTGGCGACCATTGCGAGCGAACCCACCAACGCCTGATTTTTGCGCGCACCCAGATCTCCTCCGCCATGGAGATGTATTGGGGCGTGAACGCAAAGCGCACCAATGACCGGATCAAGAAGCTCACCATGCTTGCCAGCGCCGCTGTCCCACTGAGCTTCTGGACTTCGTTTTGGGGCATGAACTTCGAGAGCATGCCGTTTAAGAATCCCAACACGATCTGGGTTGCATTGGCCATCATGGCTGGGTCGGCTGCGGCGATGTACTTGATCTTGAGACGCAAAGGGTATTGGGAAGACTAGGACGCGTGTTACGGATTTCTGTTTTGAGGCCTGATCCAAAACTAGAAATCTGCAAGCTATTCTTGCCTACGGCAACGACATCTCGTTCTTAAACTCAACCAACTCATTCAAACTGCGAACGTCGGAAATCAACCACTTCCCGCCCTCATTCTGCATTTGAGCCAACTTCTTATTGGTCACCTTCGCCTGCCCGCGCCCCTGATCCATGTAGCTCAGCTCGTAAGTGATCCCAACCTCGGTTGGCGACACCGTCTTCACTTCTTTAAACACGAGTTTCAAGAACTGCCGCTTCGAAGCCATGAACGCATCCTTAAACTGCTCGTCACTCCAAGCCTCAAGCCTGCGACGAGCGTCCCCAGTAAGATACCCCGCGAGGACCTGTCGATCCTCGGCACCTCTCACTGCGAAACTTTGAGAGATGTACTCATTCAGTCGCCGCTTGGGATCCTCGAGGCCTTGCTCTTTCTGCGTGCAGGCTCCTACTGAAAGAAACAGAGCTAAAAAAAAGACCGCCCGCGATTTAAACGACATAACCTTCACCCCTCAAAGTTTCGATAAAGTCACCCAGCTGCTTGCGCATGTCAGGCGCCATGTTTGAAAACTGAAAACCGGCGCCCGCGCCGTCTTGAAGCGCACGGATCGGAGTCCCACGACACCGCACTTCTCGCTCACGAAACTTAAACAAAAGCTCTGCCATTTGTCCCGCTTTCAACACAGTAAGCCGTCCCGTCTCACTAAAGACAAAAACTCCCTCTCGGTCCAAACGACTCACCCTAAAAGGAGTCACGCCTTCTCCCGTCGTCACATGGCACTCTAAACCGGGAAGGGGCTTGGGCAATCCTTGATACCACTGTGTTTGAGGGTCAAAAAACGAACGACTGATCTCGCGACTCAACCAGAACGTCATCATTCCAAACAGGCCTAGAAGAAGGAGGGTCAGATAGCCTAGCGCAGGATTGTGGGTCCTTACTGCGATCCAAACATTGAGAGCTAACCAGACGGAAAAAAATGTCGTCGTCATGCGAAGCGCCCAGCGATTGCCCCTAACCAGCCACGCTACCAGCGCGCAGCAAATGAGCAGAACTGCTGAGCTCCAGATCACCATCGACTGATAAGGCAACCGCCACCACGGGGAGTGGGTCACCATGATGGTCTCGAATGCTGCAAGCGGAACACAGATGAAGAGTAGCGCCGCCGCCAACCTCAGACGGACAGGCACCAAGATCACTCGCATGAGCCTTAGTATATGTTTGGCCTACCGCGCTTGTAAACCCGTGAGCCCCAACTACAAAGAACACCTATCCGTTTTTTTGTGTATAGTTAGAAGATCAGACCATGGCTCACCTGATTAGCAAAGCCTGCACTAAATGCGGAGCATGCCTCACAGAGTGCCCCACCGGCTCCATCGTCGAGGGCCGCACTCAGTTTTATATCGATGCCGACACCTGCGCTGATCATAAGGACTGCGTCGGAGTTTGTCCCGTGGATGCAATTGCTCCCTTGGCAGTTCAAGCCGAGAGCAAAGACGACGAGGAAGAGGAGTAACCATGAGAGTCCTCGGAGTCATGACTGGCACTTCTTGCGACGGCCTAGACGCAGCCTGCATCGAGATTGGCCCCGTAGGCTGGACCCCGCTTTGGGCTGAAGACGCACCTTATCCCGCTGAACTCAGAAAGCGCGTTCTGAACTTTCAAAAGCCTGGATACAAGACTGGGGCCCTCGAGTGGCTCTCACTCAATCGCGATCTAGGCGATTGGTACGCTGGCACGCTCCAGCGTATGCTCGCGCGCCGTCGCAAATCCCAATCTCCGTTGCCCCACGTGATCGCCAACCATGGGCAGACTATCTCCCACTTCCCCGATCAATCCGTCACTCTTCAGCTCGGAGATCCCACCCGAATCGCGCAGAAGACAGGACTCACCGTGGCTTGTGGCTTTCGCGAAGGAGACATGGCAGCCCATGGCCAGGGCGCTCCGCTGGTTCCTTTTTTTCATAGGCTCATCGCAAGAGAGCTGCGTGGTCGAATGGGGATGAGTGGCCTCGCTATCCACAACATTGGCGGCATCAGCAACTTGACCTACATCGACCCCCAAGAGCGGATCCTTGCTTTCGACACGGGCCCCGGCAATCTATGGATCGATGCCGCCACCGAAGTCGCCACCCGCGGCAAGCTCAAGATGGACAAAGACGGCCGCATCGCCGCTCGAGGCAAAGTCGATGCTCAAGCGGTTCGCAAGATCCTCAAGCATCCTTACTTTGCTAAACCCGCCCCAAAGTCGACCGGGAGGGATGAGTTCATCTATAGCTATTTTGCATCGCGCACGCGGGCAAAAGGTGCCGACCTGGTCGCCACCGCGACCGCGGTCACCGTCGAATCTGTGACGCTCGCCTACGAGCGCTCGATCTTAGCGCGCAAGCTTCCGCTAAAAGCGATTCTCATCTGCGGCGGAGGCGCAAGGAACCCTACTTTAGTGGACGGCATCCGCAAAAAGCTCAGCAGCATTGATATTCGGCCTCTCACGAGCGAGGGTTTCGAAGGCCAGCTGATCGAAGCTCAAGCTTTCGCGCTTTTTGGGTACCTAGCTTTACTAGGACAGCCCATCGGAGGCTCGTGGACGGGGGCAAAATCTTTTGGCCCCCCGGCTCACCTCATCCCGGGAGAAAACTGGGCTGAAGTGCTTTCCATTCTCCGCGAAACCCGATCCCCGTTTTGAGGATCTTTTCGGATTGAGCCCCATAGACGACCCCCTCAGGCCCAAGCTTGATCGGCGGTGAAGCATGAATGTCATCCATCGGGCTCCAATAAGCAGGCCCTACCCAATCTATTGTGCGCACGCTCATAAAGGGCGTGCCTCGCGCGATCCAAATCCCTTGAGCTACGCGCTGATTCACCCTCTCAATTCGATGTCTCCAAGCTTCGGGTAACTGGCCAGTCTCCAAGTCCCTAAGAACGCCAGTATGAGCATCCAGCCAAAGCGAAGGAGACCCCACATCATACCAAGATCCCGAAGTGACAAATGCGGCTGCTTTCCCCGCTTTTATAGCGGGCTCCAAAATCGTCGGCACAAACTCCGATGGCCCGGCTGGTGGCACCTCGGACAAGGCCTCGCTTTCGAGCACAGCGGCCCCCACGAAGTAGGGGCGCCCAAAGGCATGCGGTCCCCATCCGGTAACTATTCCGGAGGAGTCAAAAAGGATCTCTCGATATTTCTCGCGTTGATGACCTCCCTCCAACACAGGGGGAGAGCGAAAAACGGTCAAAGTCATCGTCACGCCGTAGCGTTCGCGCATTCGCAAATGCACGCGAGCAAGCGCAGCCAGATCTACGCTGCAAAGGACGTCTGCGTTCACCAAGAAAAACGGATCTTTGCCAAAATGGGGGCGCGCCCGCCTCAGTCCCCCCGCACTTCCCAACAACTCCGCTCGCTCATCGCTCAAGATCAGCTCTGCTCCCGCACGATCGAGCAACGCAAGCCCCCGACTGGCGCGGTCCGCATGATGATGGATGTTGGCCACGATTTTCCTCACCCCGACCCGAGTTAACGCATCGAGAGCGAACTGCGCCATCGGGATGCCCATCAGAGGCAAAAGTGCTTTAGGCTCGAAGTCCGTAAAGGGCCTGAGCCGAGTCCCAAGTCCGGCGGCCATCAACATGGCCTGTTTGATCTCAGAAGTAATAATAATGGAAGAGCACCTCTCTGAGGCGCGAGTATTGCGGATATTTGAGCAACGTGCGCCGGATGTTCTCGAAGGTGTTGCCGATATACTTGAGATAGGTTGCGTTGCCTCGCCGGTTCAGAAAGGACGCGAAGCTGCCGATCGCCTTGAAATTGCGCTGTACGGCCATCATGTCAAAGACATAGCGAAAGTGCTCACGATCCAGAGACTCGCCCGACAAAGCCTCCCAGCGCGCGATGTAGTAATTAAGCAGACCTTCGATCTGAACTTGTTCGAGCTGGTAATAGCTATCTTTGAGCAGCGAAGCCAAATCGTACTGCGCTGGCCCCATTCGCGCATCTTGAAAGTCGATCATCACCAGGCGCGGGCGCTCGAAGCTCCCGCTCTCATCCGGAGCCACCATGATGTTGCGCGAATGAAAATCCCGATGCGTCAACACAGTTGGCTCGCTCGCAAGCAACTCGCAAATCTCACCAAAACCGTCTTGCATCGTCTTTAGATCTTCAGCGCTGATCACGCGCTTCAAATAGGTCTGATAAAAATGCTCGATGCAGAAATCGATCTCCCACATGAGCTTCTTGCGATCAAAACGAAGCTTGTAGGCATCAATATCGGCTGGTTTTCGCTTGGGCGAAGCGTTGACTTGCAATTGCACCAGAGAATCGATCACGCGCCCATAGAGATGGCGCTCGACGTCGTCGCTTGACACTTCCTGCAATTGCCGCAGAAGAGTCACATCTCCCAAGTCTTCGAGTAAGATAAATCCTTTGGACGCATCGGCATCTAAAACAGCTGGAACATCAATTCCACAAGAAGACAGGTGCTTTTGCACGACAAGAAACGGAAGCTTTTCGCCCTGCTCGGCAAACTCTTCCATCTTCATCGCGATGTAGCTCTTCCCTCCAGCGGTCACGCGATAATAGACACGGGTACTCGCATCGCCCGGGAGTTTAACCACCGAGTCGATCACACGCGCGGACTTCACCCAGGCTGAGATCTCCGTCTCAGTTTTTCCAAGCTGCTCGGCCATTCCCCGCACCTCCTGCTTAAAAGTCTCTTTCATCGATTCGGAGCTCAAAGTTTGCGTATCCTCTTCTGGACCGACAAGAAGGCCTGCGATCTCACTATAGGATTACGCAATGGAGAGTAGAGAGCAATTGCTCGACGCGTTTTCTCGATCAATTTTGCCAAAAGCTCCGAATCATGGGGCGAGTGTCCCTTCGACTGCGCATGCCTCTCCCAAAACGCTATCAAGCCACGAGGATCGTATCCGGCGCGGTACATGATGCCCACCGCCTGCTCGGTGGCGTTCATATAGACCTCGTTTGGAAACGCAAAAACTCCCTTGGGACTGAAGTAATCGACCTTCTTCTCTTGCCCATCCGGCACCGCAAGCAGTCCTTCGATCTCTGGATAATGAGTTGGCCCATAGTCCTTGATCGCCATTTGCACGCCCGGATCCGCTAATCGGATCATGCTCTGAAGCACATCGTGACGGATGATATGTCCAAACTGCAATGCGATTGCTGCCGCTAACTCGTTTTCAAACTCAAAGGTCTTGAGCAATCCGACCGACAAGTAGATGCGATTGCCGGGCAACGCAAAATCCCTCCAGAGCTGATCGCGATCTTTGATGACAAAAATCCCTACTCCCGCCTCTTTCAACTCAGGCGAAACTTGAGCCAGTGCCTCAGCGAGCCCTCTCAGATAAACCAAGACCTCTTGATCCTGCCGGAACTTAAGCTGGGGCTCAAAGTCCCGGGCAAGCCCAGCTCCAAAAGCTTTTTCCTTCTCGACTCGTTCACCATCGGTGATGGGCTTTTCGATCGGCCCCGAAGTCGCGCAACTCACCGCTCCACACGCAAGAGCCAGCACAATCGAGAATCCCTTGAAAGAGAGGTGCCTTTTAAGCAAATGCGAACTGGGCTGATTCTCAGGCGAGACGAAAAAGCTAAACGCCTTATGAGCTTTTCTAGCGAGATCAGACAAAAGAACGAGCGGTGACTTGCCAGAATGATCCCTCGGCCAGGAGGCTAAATATTCAAATGTGGTTTGCAAATCTGTCCTCGCTCGTTACTGTCTCAACTTGAACCTGTCAGACGTAGTTCTAGTACAAAAACAATACTATGGAGACCGCTTTATGAAAAAGCTTTTAGCTGCTCTCGCATTCTCAGTTTTGGCAGTAAGCCCGTCGCTCGTTCGCGCCGCTGAGCCATTTGTTCTGACTCAAGACGCCCTCATGTCATCTCTTCTCAGCAATATCGTCACTCAAAACGCCATCGATTGGAAAGTCGGTGACAAGCAAACCTACAACGTCGCGGCAAGCCAATTTGGCAAACTCGGCACGATGACGAAAACGGTTACTAAAGATGAGGGCACAGCCTTGTGGGTGCGCCAAAACATAAACCTATCGATTCAAAAAGAAGTACTCGATGTCTTGTACAACAAAGCGGACAGCAAAGTATTGAAGATGCTACGCAACGGCAAAGAGCAACAACTACCTGACGACACTATCGAAATTATCTCTCAAGATTACACGGACATCACTGTTCCGGCCGGTACTTTTAAGTCAATTCACATCGTCGCCAAGTCCAAGCAAGTTTCTCATCTCGAAGTCTGGGCAAATCCTCGCGACACTGTGATGGAAGGAACGCTTAAGCAAGCGGTCAGCACTCAAGGCATCGACATCGTGATGGAGCTCACCAGCTTTACGAAGATGTAATGAGAATTTCTCTTCGGTGTGGGTCAGACCATCTACGCTACTGCGTGGTGGTCTGGTCCCCGCCGGGGGCGACCCCTTCGAGCACCTTCAATGGATCATCTTGTGCCACTCCCGCATCGACCTGGGCGGCAGGCGCACGAGCCACATCCGTGCCATCCTTAACCGATGGCATTTTCTTTTCTGCCAAAGGTGTTGGAGTGACGCTCGTACCTTCAGGCATGTAATAGAGGAAGAACCCAGCGAAAATCTTATTTGGGTCGTGGATCAACTGCTTGTTGTTTTCCCAAAGCTTCTTCCACTTCGATTGCGTTCCATATACGTCGCCAGAAATCAAACCCAACGTATCACCGTTCTTGATCAGGTACTTTTCACCATTGCGTGCGATCGTCGCGTCGCTAGCTGGCTTCTCTACATCCAGAACGGTGCCGGCAGGAATGAGGTTTGGGTTTTTTACTTTGTCCTTGTTCGCTTCTAGAATGCCTTTCCAGCGATAAAGGTCTCCGTAAGTTTCAAAAGCGATCTTCATCAAAGTGTCGCCAGTGCGAACAGTATATTTCTCGAACGCGCCGCTCCCCGCAGGAGACGCAGGAGTCGTGTCTTCGGCTGCAACAGCTTGAGTTTCTGGCGCCGGAGCTTCAGTCTTTTCCTCTGCAACGGGAGGGGCAGCAACCTCAGCGAGTGCATCCGGTGCCGGAGGAGCAGCCGGATCCGATGGATCTGTGGGCGGAGCACTGGGGTCGTCCGCATTCGATTGCGCTACCAAGTCGGTAGCTGCATCGGGCTGCGCTTCAAGTGTTGGATCTACCCCGTTGGTGGTCGAGGGCGAAGAAGAACAAGCTCCAAGAGCCAGCATCGCTGAGACCGTCAAAATGCTAACGGAAAGTCTTTTCATGGTTATTTCCTCTGAGAATCGCGGTCTTTGCTGTCCCTCATAATAGGGAAGATCCGAGTCTCTAGGCATCTCTTCGGCGAAGCACCTAGAGAACTTAAGACTTTTTTGCCTAGCTGTTTTTTACCTAGCTTTCCGAGCCAAGCGTATAAGCCTGTAAACTTTAAAAGATATTAAATGCAGCCAATTCTTGACTTTTTGGGTCAGTTATTATATTTTACCGGTCTCTTGAAGGAGAAAGCATGATGAACAAAAAATCTATGAAATCTAGCGCAGTTGTTCTGACAATGACTCTGGCCCTTTTTTTTGCAGCGAAGGTTCAGGCGAGCATTCCAACCTATTATTGCCCCCTAGATCCTTTCTACTCCACCCCACAGACTAGCCCCGAGAACGTAGCCCGACTCGCCCTCTATGCTGTGCATTGTTCAAATCAACCCAACTCTGAAGCTCAAAACAAGAACATGCAGGACTTATTCAAAGGGCTTTGGGCCTCACACAGTCAACCCGAGGTACAACAAGAAGCTCTCAAAGGTCTCGAAACCCTCAGTCGACTCTCTCCTACGATGCGCCTTCTTGAAATTGATCCAGTGGGACCTCCAAACGAATCGACCCCACTCGCCCTGAATACAGGGGGCGTGACAGCAGAAACACACAGCTACCATGTGTCCATTGCAGACGTCAGTCCTGGCACTTTCATTCGAATCGGCTGTCAAGGAGCACTCGAGAACCCGACAAAATGCGCAATTGAAGCTGTGATGGCAAGATAAGCGCGGAAATTAGCTCACACTTTACAAGTACACGCTAAGCAAGACTCAGCGCTGAAGCCATGCTCCCCACTGAACCTGTCATCAGAGGAGATCCTTCCAGCGACGCTGAGCCCGAGCCATGTGCGCGAGACTCTAGGAATAGATCTCGCTGGTCGAGCGCACTGAGAATACTCCGGGTGACCTTGTCAAAATCTTCTTCCTTATGAAGGAAGTCGAGGTCATCGCTTTCGATGATGAGCTTCTTGCCTAAGTCGTAGTTCAACATCCAGTCATCATAATACCGGCTAAGATTAGCAAGGTACTCGTCCGGAATATTGGCTTCGTAGTCCCGGCCTCGCATTGCGATCCGCTCTTTTAGTTTAGGCAGCGATTTACGCAAGTAAATCACTAGATCTGGAGGAGTGAGGTATTGGCACATCACGTTATAGAGTTCGAGGTAGTTGCGATAGTCCCGATCCTCCATGTTGCCGGCTTCATGGAGGTTACGAGCAAAAATATTGGCATCTTCGTAAATGCTTCGGTCCTGGATGGAGCTATTCGTTCCCTGGGTAATGTTTTGGTGAGCGCGAAATCGATTATTGAGAAAGAAGATTTGAAGCGGAAACGACCATCTCGTCATATCCTTGTAGAAGTCCGCCAAATACGGATTGTCAGAAACGGCCTCAAAATGAGCAGTCCAACCAAAGCGTGTAGACAACATTTGAGATAAAGTAGTCTTACCGGTGCCGATGTTACCGGCAACCGCGATGAAAATTTTCTGTCCCGCCATTCAAATAGCTTTCATATAGGAATGAGAGTCAGTCAAGATCCACCGTGTTCTGAGTCAGTTTTATCGTAACTATTTTTTTGCCCTTTTATCCCGACCTGGTTCGTCAAAAAAGTTTCGCAAAAAGTTCAATTCAGCTCTCCCCTTTTCCTCGCAGGCTCGGGCGACTGACAAAAAAGTTTTGTACCGATAAATCTGACTCAGGACACTAGACGTTTTCATATGAATCTGTAATGTTTCAAAGAGTTGTTATCTACGAGAGGACGACACCATGCCCCAATCTACTGAGAATAAAACGTCTATCCCTGAGTCAGCAAACAAAGGCCTCGAAGGCATTATTGCCTGCACGAGCGAGATCAGCACGATTCATGACGTGACGCTCCTCTACCGTGGCTACACGATCGAAGATCTCGCAGAGCACTGCGGTTTCGAAGAAATCATCTACCTCCTTTGGAACGCCAAGCTCCCTAATCAGGCTGAATTGCAAGGGTTCAAAAAAGAGCTCACTTCGCAGCTCACACTTCCTAGCGAAATGATGCCAATTCTCGAGTCGATTGCGAAAACGAAATCTCACTCGATGGCAAAGCTTCGTACTGCGGTTTCTTACTTTGGAAATCTCGAGCCTTCTCCCAGCGCTGAAGACATCACGCCCAAAGGCGTGATCTCGAAAGCCACTCGCCTGACGGCTGCATTAGGTCCCATGGTTGCGACCCTTTCTCGGCTCGAGCAAGGCCAGAAACCTATCGCGGCTGACCCAGGAAAATCCTTGGCTTGGAACTTCCTCAACATGATTCGCGGCAAAGAACCTACGGCTGAAGAAGAGAAGCTTTTCGATACAGCGCTTGTTCTGCATGCCGACCACGAGCTCAACGCCTCAGCATTCACAGCGCGCGTCGTTGCTTCAACGACGAGCGACTATTACAGCGACATTGTTGCAGCGATCGGCTCTCTCAAGGGCCCGCTCCACGGCGGCGCCAATGAAGCTGTGATGATCATGCTCAAAGAAATCGGGAGCTACGACAAAGTCGACGCGTTCATCGATGACGCCGTCAATGCCAAGAAAAAAGTCATGGGTATCGGCCACCGCGTCTATAAAAACGGCGACCCTCGCGGCAAGATTCTACGCAAGATGTCGCTCGAAGTCGCTAAGAAGGTCGGCCTCGAGGACTACCATCGCATGCTTGTTCACATCGCGGACCAGATGGAAGAAAAGAAAGGCCTCATGCCTAACGTCGACTTCTACTCAGGTCTTGTTTACACCGCTCTCGGACTGCGCCCACGCGACTTCACTCCGATCTTCGCAGTCAGCCGCGTCTCGGGCTGGACGGCGCAAGTTCTCGAGCAGTATGCGAACAACCGAATCTATCGTCCGCGCGCATTCTACACGGGCGCAACCGATCGTACGGTTCCGCCAATCGCTAAGCGCTAATTCAAGGACTTTCCGACAAGCCAAACTCATAAACTAGGCCGCTCGCATGGTCTCCGCCATCAGCTCGCGCGTGATACCCAATCACTCCCGCCATGATCGCGGCCCAGATCCCCGTAGCGACTAAAAAGTTTTTGAGTTGATGCATCACCAAAAGCTTATATCAATAATTAACCAATTTAGTCCACAATTGGGTCTTAGAAGAGCCACTTTTTTAAGTGATTGAACTTATTGATTTAACTTCCCTGCTTGAAGTCGCCCATCGAGTTGGCTGATTAGCGTTCCAATCTCCGACTTGAGACTGTTAGCTGCCGACCGAAGCTCCACCCCCAGATCGCTTTCAAAAGGCTGGATCTCTCCCGAACTATACTGCGGCAGGCGACTCATCGCCACCTGAAGATCCTTTCGAGCACTCCAAAGCGACTCGTTGCCATCTCGAAAAAGTTGAATCCTCATTTTAGCAAGCGCAACCAATCCAGATACGTGAAAGGGATTCTCTTTGCCATCTTGCTCAAGAACCTGAATCGCAGCTTTGCGCTGGGCAGATGAGAGGAGCACTTCCGCATACCAAATGGGAGCACGTTCGGAAGTTTCGAGAGATTGATGCGCTAAACGCAATTCTTCGATGGCCTCGGTGAGCTCACCCCTTTGATGAAGCGCACGACCCAGCCAGAGTCGGATCTCAGGCTCGTGTGGATTCAGCCTCCTAGCCACTCGCAGACGCTCAGCCGCGCTGTCGTAGTCCCCGTCCAGCACCAGACTTTGGCCGATGCGAGTGAGGATCTCGACATTGTCAGGCTCTTGCTCGAGCGACTTCTCAAACTTCTCACGTGCGGCACTTGCTTTGCCATGGGTGAGAAGATTCAGTCCTTCTTGATAATTCTGAAACGTCTTTTCAGTCAGAAAAATTCTAGAAAGCACGTTAGTGCGCCGGATGAGCGCAGTCTTCTTCGTTCCCTTCTGCTTCGTCACCGCTTGTGTCAGCACACCGAGTGCTTCTTCACGACGGCCCGAGTAGACCAAAGCACGCGCCAAATCCATGGCGGCAGGCAGATAGTCTGGATTGCCTTTGGTGAGCGTTCTCAGAACGATGGCTGCTTCAGCCCACTTTTTCTTAGCGAGAAGCTGCTTGGCTTCAGCAAAATCAGGGCGGGCAGGCAAATCAAGTTGTGGAGTCGGATCCGGCTCTGTGCGCTCTTCCTCGGCAAGAACTTCTCCTGCGGAAAAGGATGCCGCCAGAATCGCGAAGATCACGATCCCTTTCTCGACACCAAGCATTGAGCGGGCTAAAATTAAAGAACGCACCTATGCGATTTAACGCTAACGCGCCACAGAATGTCAATTCGCCGCGATCCTGTGCACCTATGTTTTTGATTTTCATTGCGCTGACGTCGCTCTCAGTGCCCCATGCTCAAGCCCAAGACCCGCCCCCCGCGGACAACTCTGTTCCAACAGCTCCAGCCACTCCTTCTGAGTCTGAGCCAACACCTGCTGCCCAATCGCCGCCTCTTTCGCCCAATGACGCTCCCGTTGCAAATGAACCGTCCCACCTTGTTTCGCCCCTAGAGCCTCTACCAGATATCGAGGCGCGTAATTTTCCAGTTAAAGTCGTCAAACGCAGCAAATCGATGCGTACCTATCTCTTTGATGACATGTCAGAATCCAAGACTAGCCCAGGCCGCATTCTGCTCCTTCGTCGCGAGAGCGAACCCATCATGGCATTTCGCGTTCTCAAAACTTATCCGGAGAAAAAACAGTTCGCCGCTAAGCGTGTCCGAACTTATCGAGACGTCAATCAGCTCGATGTCGATGAACCGTATGCTGCGCTCGAGAAAGTGAGCGACATCGCTCCTCCTCCGCCTACACTTGAAGACAAAGCTGACCTCAAAGAGCTCGAAGCTAATTCGCCCGTAGGTGGCACCGACCCAGAATCCCAAGACCCTACCAAGATAGGTTCAGCGCCCGACACTCAACCCTATGATCCCGATTTGGATGCAGGCACCTCTCCTCCGCCCAGTGGCGCAGCTGACAGCGAAGGATCCAGAGAACGCTCTCGGGACGAGGATGAGATCGACTCTCACCTGGGAGTGATCGTTGACGAAGTCTATCCACTGGATACGGACTCTCATTGGCTGTCGGCTGGATTGGGCTTCTTGCGAAACGTAGACTCTGATGGAGCTCCCTCCTTCTACATTGGCGCTGGCGCCCGCTATGCCTTGACGTTGGGCAAAACTCTTTTCTTGCGTCGCGCGCACGCGCAGGACTCCCTGGCTGTCGAAGGTGGGATTTACTATTACAAAATCATTAATTTTACTGCGGGTAAAAGTGACGCCTACAACGTGATGCCGTTGATGGGAACCGTTCGATACAACATTCTTTTCGGCGAAAATTTTGGAATTTTCCTTTATGGTGGAATCGTGCGAAACAACGCGACCATAGCGTCATCAGGATCGGAAGAGGCGCGAGCGCTTCTGGCTCAAACCTATCCCGCTGCCGGCGGCGGTCTGTTGTTTCGCGTAGGTCCTAGCTGGTTTGCCCGCGTGGACCTTGGGTTCGATACCGTAGGCCTTGGACTCATCCTTCGTTTTTAAACCTCTAGAGGTCAACCCTAGTGCGCTCGATTACTTTTCTAGCCGTGCTGGTACTTTTGCAATTGTGGGTCGCATGCGGCGTGAAGGGCCCACCACTTCCCTTGATTCCAACGACACCTCAAAGCTCTGACCCTGCTGACCTCGATACCTTGCCTGATTTGAGCCCTGTTCCTGATCCGACCTACGGACCGGAGCCGAGCCCAAAGCCCCGTCCGCGAAGAGTTAGACCTAGCCCTACACCTAGTGGTTCGGCCTCAGGATCACTGTCACAACCTTTGATCCAAAAAAGGAGATATTCATGAGTCGACCCCTCGATTTTTTTCCATACAAGAATGGCAGCCTCTCTGTGGGAGGAGTCTCTCTCGATAAAGTCGCCGACCAGGTGGGAACACCCTGTTACGTTTACTCGGCAGAAGCTTTTTTGAAGCCCCTCAAGGAATTTCAAAAAGGCTTGCGCGGACTCGACCATACCGTTTGCTTTGCGGTCAAATCCAACTCAAGTCTCGCGGTCATTCGCCTGCTTTCGCAAGCAGGTGCCGGCGTTGACCTGGTTTCCGGAGGTGAGCTCTATCGCGCCGAGCTCGCAGGTCTGAGCCCTGACCAAATCGTTTTTTCGGGGGTAGGTAAAACACCTGGCGAAATGGCGACCGCTCTTCAATACAAGGACAAAGGTATTTTTTCATTCAATGTTGAATCGGTCGCCGAGCTGGCCGCCCTCAGCTCTGTGGCAGAGAGCTTAGACACTCGTGCTCGAGTTGCCTTGCGATTCAATCCCGATGTTGACCCGAAGACCCACCCCTATATTTCGACTGGCCTAAAGAAAAACAAGTTTGGGATGTCTCGCGAAGAAGTCCTCCAGATCGGAGCTGCAATCGAAAGCTTCCCCAACATCGACTTTCAAGGGATCAGCATCCACATCGGCAGCCAACTCCTATCGCTCTCGCCTTTGAACGATGCCTTTGCCCGAGTGCGCGCACTCGTGGGCGAACTCAACCAGCTTTTGCCTCAACCCATCTCCTACGTTGACCTCGGTGGTGGACTGGGCGTCGCCTATAAGAACGAAAAACCGCCCCGCATCGCCGACTACTGCAAACTGGTGCATAAACATTTTGGCCGCAAATCAAGCGTCGGAGGCAAACTCAAGATCCTGATCGAGCCGGGCCGTGCCTTGACCGCGAACTCGGGCGTGTTGCTCACTGAAGTGCTTTATCGCAAGATTCGCAAAGAGAAAGACTTTTTGATCGTCGACGCCGCGATGAACGACCTACTCAGACCTTCTCTCTACGAGGCGTACCACGATATTGTTCCGGTCCGCCGCGACGGAGGAAAACCCTCACTCAAGCGCACGGATATCGTCGGTCCCGTCTGCGAGACGGGCGATTGCTTCGCCACCGACCGCAAGCTTTCGAAGGAGATCAACCAGGGCGATCTCGTTGCGATCCTCTCTGCTGGCGCCTACGGGTTCACGATGTCCGGCAACTACAACAGCCGCCCGCGTCCGTGCGAAGTTTTAGTAAACAAGGGCAAGATCCGGGTGATTCGAGAGCGCGAGACCTATGAGGATCTCGTGCGCGGCGAGAGCTGGTAGCAAGATAAAGCCCCACATCGAGTGGCGTTGGTTAGCGCAAGCTTCAGACCGTTTCGGCTGATGAAGGATCGCACCGAAAGTCGCATGTGCAATCAAAGCAATACTTAGGGCGCTTCGAGCTCCCAGTATCCAGCACTAGGCCTGACTGAGTCGCCTTAGAATGCGTCCAATGCGCAATTTAAAGCGACTCAATCGGCTTAAGTCTAGCTAGAATGCGCATCCAGCGCAATCTGGTGGGACTCAGCCCAAACGAGTGGACCCATCGCACTTGAAACCGAAGCAGATTGCGGGGTGCGTGGGTAACATAGCAACAAGAACCTCTAGAACGCGCTCTACGTCGTGGACATGACCCACTAGATGGCATCGACGGCAGCGGATATTACTCTTCAAAGAGGACTAGCGATGGCTGCCAGCATTGTGTCTACCTATGCTCAGCAATCGGGCGCAGTACAACTGACCTTGAACAATGACTTTGCTGGCGTGCAGAGCGCAAAGGTACCTCGATAGGAAGATATATTGTTCCCTGGTCCGCCTATGTTAGAACAACAACATATGCGCGGCGTGCTCACAGCGTTGGTGACCCCCTTTACGTCTCAAAACGAACTCGATCTTTCTGCTTTTAAGAAAATCCTCGAGGATCAAAAGGCTGCGGGCGTAACAGGAGTAATTCCGTGCGGAACCACGGGCGAAAGCCCGACTCTGACCAAAGAAGAAAAAAAACAACTCATCACCACAACGCTTCAGACCCTCAAGGGCAGCGGTGTGAAAGTCTATGCTGGCACGGGTAGCAACTCCACCGCTGAGACCATCGAACTTTCAAAATGGGCCTCCGACCAAGGAGTTGATGGCTTGCTCGTGGTCACCCCCTACTACAATAAACCCTCGCAAGCGGGACTCGAAGCGCACTTCCGCGCAGTAGCAGACGAGGTCAAATGCGATGTCATGCTTTATAACGTTCCTGGGCGCACTGGCGTGAGCCTCACTGCAGAAACCATTGTCAAGCTCGCGGACCACCCACGTATTCGCAGCGTAAAAGAAGCTACCGCAAATACCGCATTCACTTCTGAGATCATTGATCTACTCAATCAGGCCGGAAGGAAAATGGATGTTTTCTCGGGCGACGATGCCGCCTTTTTGCCTCTGCTCTCGATAGGTGCTTGCGGGGTGGTATCTGTATCAAGCAATTTATTTCCGCGAGCAATGGTTGAGATTCAAAAAGCATACGACGCTGGCCAAGCTCGCAAGGCAGCCGAAATCCACCAGAAATTCTATCCGCTTTTCCGAGACCTGTTCATCGACTCGAATCCAGTACCTGTCAAACACGCCATGTCGGTGGCGGGCTGGTGTGATTCAAGACTTCGCCTTCCGCTGATTCCGCTTACCAGCGCGCTTCAGGAGAAGCTGGCGATCTCGCTCAAACGCTGTGGGATTGAACGAGGAGCCAAGCTGTGATCCGTGTTGGCCTACTCGGCGCTTCGGGTCGCATGGGCAAATGGGTCGCTGACCTCCTGAAGACGGAGTTCAGCAATAAAGCGGAGCTCGTCGCTAGCCCGAGCAGAAACGAACCGCTTGATTCACTACTTAGAACTGACGTTGTCATAGACTTTGCTAGCCCTGCCGGAATGCTGGCCCTCACGGAGCTTGCGCTTACTACCTCGCAGCCATTGCCCGCTTTCGTTGTAGGAAGCACGGGTTGGACGACCGACGAAAATCGAAGACTGAATTCGCTTGCGCTGAGAACGCCAGTACTCATCTCGTCGAACTTTTCAACGGGCGTACTAGCAGTCATTGATACCTTAAAGAAGGCAGCTCCTTTGTTTGTCAAACTCGGTTACACGCCTGTGCTCGTCGAGACCCACCATCGCCATAAGAAAGACGCGCCCAGCGGGACGGCAATCATGCTCCAGCGAGCGATCGCACCCGAAAACCCCGCAGGTGTTCAAACCCACGCCGTCCGCGCAGGCGAGATTATTGGCGACCATGAAGTCACATTCTACGGTCACTCTGACCATGTGACTCTCGGTCATTTTGCCCAAGATCGCTCGATCTTTGCTCGCGGCTCAATCGATGTTGCCCTCTGGTTAGCCGGCATTCGAGGCAAGACCGAGCTAAAGGGCTTTATTGCGATCGATCAGTACTTTGAGGAGCTCCGCAAATGACAGACATGTTTGACACGACCGAACGGCTCAAGAAACTTCCTCCTTACTTGTTTGCAAGGATCGACAAGATCAAACAGGAAGAAATAAAAAAGGGCCGCAAGCTCACCGCGCTCGGAATCGGTGACCCAGACCTTCCCACCCCTCAATTTGTAATCGACAGACTGACAGCCGCCGCTAAACGCCCGGCGAATCATCAGTACCCATCTTATTGGGGCATGATCGAGTTTCGTAAAGCGGTTGCGCGTTGGTATCAAAGCCGCTTCAACGTGGAGATCAACCCTGAGAGCGAAGTTCTCTCACTCATTGGCTCAAAAGAAGGTATCGCGCACATCCCTCTCGCCTTTGTGAATCCGGGAGAAGCAGTGCTCGTGCCTGATCCAGGCTATCCTGTTTATTCGGCTGCCACTCATTTCGTAGGCGGGGTCCCGCTCACTTTTGCCCTTCGCGAGAAAAATGGTTTCTTGCCAGACTTTGCTGAACTCGAAGCACTCGTAAAAAAGGGCCCGCGTGCGCGCCTTCTTTTTCTCAACTATCCAAACAATCCGACTTCAGCCTCGGCATCAATAGAGTTTTTCAAGGAAGTCGTTGCGTTCGCTAAAAAACACCAGATCATCGTCTGCCACGACAATGCGTATTCTGAGATTTTTTATGATGGGAAGAAGCAACCCAGCTTTCTCGAAGCGCCCGGCGCAAAGGACGTGGGCTGTGAGTTTCACAGCTTGTCGAAGACATTCAATATGACGGGTTGGCGAGTCGGTTTTGTGGTTGGTCACGCAAAAATCATTGATGGCCTGGCCCAGGTGAAGACTAATATCGACTCTGGGATCTTCAACGCCGTACAAGAGGCAGGTATCGAAGCGCTCGACCGATATGAGCCCTTCTGCACCGAGTTGCGTGCGATTTATCAAAAACGTCGCGACGTGCTAATTCCCGCTCTACAAAAGAGTGGCCTCGCATGCAAACTTCCTGACGCAACATTCTATGCTTGGGCGCGCCTACCCGAAGGAAAGAAGTCCGAGGATTTTGTATTGGATCTGATTCGAACCAAAGGAATCGTCTCTACGCCGGGCAATGGTTTTGGCGCTGCCGGCGAAGGATACGTGCGATTCACGCTCTGTTCTGACATCGCTATTCTAAAACAGGTTGCAGAACAGCTGCAGGCGTCGCTATAAAGTAATTTGCACAGCTAATGAGAGGGCCGACCCGGGGCATCCGCTTCCATCAAAGGCCGAGGAGACATCATGAACATTTACGTCTGTATCAAGCAAGTCCCGGACACCGAGACTAAAATCAAACTCACCGCTGACAACAGCTGGATCGACACCGCGGGCATCAAGTGGATTATGTCACCCTACGATGAGTTTGCTGTCGAAGAAGCTCTGCGCTTAAAGGAAAAGAACGCTGGCAGCACGGTGACCGTCCTCTCTGCTGGCCCCGCTCGAGTGGTCGAGACGCTTCGAACTGCGCTCGCCATGGGGGCTGACAATGGCATCCACGTCGAGGTCCCCGAATCCGCCGACAACAACTACGCGGCCAAGGCACTAGCTGGCGCGTTAAAAAAAGAAGCTAAGGTCGACATCGTCTTTACAGGCAAAGAAGCAATTGATGATGGTGCCGCCCAAGTTAGCCAGCTGGTTGCTGAGTATGCAGGACTGCCATATGTCACAGTCGTTCTCGGCGTTGAGTACGGTGCGGGTTCGGTGAAATGTAAGCGCGAGATTGAAGGCGGCGCCTTCGAAATGGTCGAGGCACCCATGCCTCTCCTGATCGCAGCCCAGAAGGGTATGAACGAACCCCGTTACGCCAGCCTCCCAAACATCATGAAGGCCAAGAAGAAAGAAGTGAAGATGCTCAAGGCCGCTGATGTCGGCGCTTCGGATGCGGATCAAAAGATTCGCTACAAGAATCTGCAACTCCCTCCGCCTAAGCAGGCCGGTAAGAAGATTGCTGGTGAACCAGCAGCTCAAGCTAAAGAACTCGTCCGTCTTCTCCATGAAGAAGCAAAGGTGGTTTGAAAATGGCTAAAGTATTCGTCATCGCTGAACATCGAGACGGCCGTCTTAAGAAGGCCACATTTGAACTCCTCGGCGCATCAAGCGCTGCAGGCAACGAAACGCACGCTATTCTCTTAGGAGATGGCATCGCCGATCTAGCTAAGGAGCTGGGTCACTATGGAGCGCAGAAAGTGCATCTTGTGCAAAACCCTGCTCTCAAGTTCTACACATCGGAAGCCTACTCCAAGGCGATCATCGATGTCCTCAAAAGCGCGGGCCCAGACGTCGTGCTCGCAAGCCATACCCCTACGGGTCGTGATTTGATGCCTCGCGTAGCAGCCCGTCTCAACGTGGGTCTCGCAAGCGACTGCACTCAACTCAGCTTCGACGGCGGCAAAATCAAGGTTCGTCGCCCCGTTTACGCGGGTAAAGCGACGGCTGAAGTCGAATTCGTCGGCGCCGGCCCTCAAGTAGCCACTGTTCGCGCAAACGCGCTAGGCATCCCTAAGCCAGACACCGGCAAATCTGCCGAAGTCGTCAATGTCACTGCAGACTTGGGTACACTCGTGACTAAGGTGGCCGATGTCGTGAAGGGCTCCAGCGGGCGTCCTGACGTGACTGAAGCCTCGATTGTCGTCTCTGGAGGCCGTTCACTTAAGAACGCCGAGAACTTCAAGATGATCGAAGAAATGGCCGATGTCCTGGGTGCTGCAGTCGGCGCTTCACGCGCTGCCGTGGACGCAGGTTATCGGCCTCACCGCGATCAAGTAGGACAGACCGGCAAAGTGGTTTCGCCGACCCTGTACATCGCATGTGGCATCAGCGGCGCCATTCAGCACTTGGCCGGTATGCGCACCTCGAAGACCATCGTTGCAATCAATACCGACCCTGAGGCTCCGATTTTCCAGGTGGCCGACTACGGCATTGTTGGGGACATCTTCACTGTTGTTCCAGCATTGAAAGAAGAACTCAAGAAGCTCAAGGAGCACTGATCTCCTTATAGTCCCATAGGACTGCTTAGTACGTGGGCAATCTTGCTCATGCACTTCTGCGGTTTGCGCTATCGACAACTGTGTTAGACTTTGGGTCAAGGAGCCATCACCATGACTTGGCAGACCATTGCGTTCCTGATCATCGCAGGCATTGCGTTCGGGTATTCGGGCTATCGCTTCAGCATCCTCTTCAAGATGATGAAGATGCATCAAGGCAAAGCCAACCGACTCAATGATATCCCTGCTCGCATCCAAACGGCGATTATCAACGTTTTGGGACAGCAGGCCGTCCTTCAAAAGAAAGGTCCAGGCATCATGCATGCGACCATCTTTTGGGGATTCCTCATCATCACAGTAGGAACGCTCGAGCAGTTCGCAAGCACGCTCTATCAACCCTTCAATCTTGAGTTCATCGGTCACGCTCCTTACAGCGCACTGCTCTTCTTGCAAGACTTCTTTACCTTCGCCATCCTCATTGCCATCGCCTACGCTTGTTATCGACGGTTTATCGTCAGGCCCGAGGGGCTAGGCAAATCTCGCGACGCCAATATAGTGCTAACTTTCACGGCATCGCTCATGGTGGCGATCCTCCTCATGAACGCTTTCTTCATCTTAGGCGGACACGACACGTTTGCTTCAGCAATGCCGTTCTCAAATACCCTTGCTGGAGTTTTAGGCGGTCTCGGCTTGGATCAGACGACTAACCAAAATTTGGGCATCGCCTTTAAATGGGTGCACATGCTCATCGTGCTGGGATTTGCGATGTATATCCCAAGCTCCAAGCATCTTCACGTTGTAGCTGCAGGACCCAATACCTTTTTGCGGACCCTCCCTCGCGAGAAGGGCATGAAGCCCATCAACTTCGAAGACGAGAAAGTCACTCAGTACGGTACCGCCAAGGTGACGGACTTCTCTTGGAAGGACGCTCTCGATTATTACTCCTGCACCGAGTGCGGTCGTTGCCAGGACCTCTGTCCGGCCTACAACACGCAAAAGCCGCTTTCACCCAAAGCTCTCATCCTCGACCTTAAAGAAAACCTCTACCGCAACAAAGAAAAAGTCCTAGCCGGAAAGATCGACGAAGTCACTCACGTCATTGACGAGAACGTGACTGAAGATGTGATCTGGGCCTGCACCAGTTGTCGCGCGTGTGAAATCGCATGCCCCGTATTTATCGAACACACCGACAAGATCTACGAAGCGCGCCGCAACCTCGTCATGATGGAGTCTCGCTTCCCCGCAGAAGTTCAGTCGGTCTTCAAGAACATGGAGACCAACGCAACTCCTTGGGCGTTCAGTGCAGCAGATCGCGCGAACTGGGCAGAAGGCCTAGGCCTGAAAACCATGGCAGAAGACGCCAGCGTAGACGTGCTCCTTTGGGTGGGTTGTGCCGGCTCTTATGACGACCGCAACAAGAAGGTGCTGCGCTCGTTCGCCAGCCTGCTTAAGAAGGCAGGCGTGAAGTTCGCAATCCTCGGATCCGAGGAGCAATGCACCGGCGACGCCGCTCGCCGCATCGGCAACGAGTATCTCTATCAGACGCTCGCGAAGGCCAATATCGAGACGCTTAACCGCTACAAAGTCCAACGCATCGTCACCGCGTGCCCGCACTGCTTCAATACGATCAAGAACGAATACAAAGACTTCGGCGGCACTTACGAAGTTCTCCACCATTCTCAGTTCTTGGCTAAACTGATTTCCGAAGGGAAGATCAAGCCCACAAAAACAATCGACGAGACCGTAGCTTTCCACGATAGCTGCTACCTAGGGCGGTGGAACAGCATCTACGAACAACCCCGTGCCGTGATCGACTCGCTCCCTGCAGTCCGTCGAGTCGAGATCAAATCTCACCACGACCAAAGCATGTGCTGCGGCGCTGGTGGAGGTCGTATGTGGATGGAAGAAACTATTGGTAAGCGGGTCAACGTCACCCGTACGGAGCAAGCGCTTGAGACCAAAGCCGGGATCGTCGCAGCATCGTGTCCGTTCTGCATGACCATGATCACGGATGGGATCAAGACCAAGGAAATGCAGGACAAAGTTCGCGTGATGGATATCGCAGAACTGATCGATCAGGCGACGACCTAAGTGGGCACTGTCTAAGTTCTCTACAGCGAACTTCTCTTTGGTCTCGCCTCACTCTCATAAAGTTTAGGAATTCTCGTACCTATCGGGTGGATCAGATCTTGCTGAGCCTCCTGCGCGGATGAAACTCTATTCAGGTAAGTACTTCATAGTTGTTTCACTATTACTCTTCGTCGTCCTTTCGAAGGTCGCGACGGCAGACGCTATCTGGGGGTATAACAAGCTTGATAACTGGGGCCGAGATCTCCCTAGAGGATTTTTGCCTGACGACAAACTTATCTATCGACTCGAGGACATGGAGCGTCTTCGGCAAGGATCTACCCGAATAAAGCCATGGCCCTCTACCAACTGGCCTGACAAGCTTGGATTGATCGCACAACCTTACCGGGACCCGGTCTTTCGAAATTTGATTCGATCCATGTCGGATCCTTTCGATCATTTTGAAACCATTTTTGAGTTCTTAACCCAAACTGAATCCCACATTAAATCTCGATTTCTAGACCTCACTGAAACAGAGCGGTCGATTCTTTCTCCTGCGACAAAATATGACTACCTCGTAGGCGATGCTGACCTTACCCTAACTCACCAAATCCTCGCTTGGTTTCGAATCCGAAAAGAAAAAGGGCATGCCGCAGCATGGAGTGGCCTCTGTCATGCTTGGGTAACTCTCGCGCAGGCTCTTCCCCGTCCACAGGTTTCAGTAGATGCATTGGATCCCAGCGGGCGTCCTATTATTTTTTATCCATCTGATATTGAAGCTCTAGGGATTTTACTTTGGACAAACTATTCTGAAGCCTTTTATAAAAAGATCCACTCGGTTGGACGGCAATGTCGGAGAGGATTTTTTGCAAGACTCTTCGGATCGAACGCGGAGTCAGATCCTAAATGTCGAGACGTCAACCCAGGCATGTTTCACATCGCACTTGTTTCCCGTCTCGGACAAAACCACCAAAGTTTGGTGATGGATTATTCTCAAGACTTTGTCTTTAATGTGCCCATCTTGAGTTATCGATACAGCTATTTTGAGCCCAAAACAGGCTCACCAACGGAAAGCCTCGAAAAAGCCACAAGCCCGTTTCTATCCGTTTTGAAAATACCTGCTTCCGAAACATCAAGTGTTGTTGGAATAGAAACGACACTCCAATATCTGGACGAGCTTCCAACCGCGAGCCTTCGTGGATATGAACACTCAACCCAAGAGATAACCCGTAAACTGACTCTACGTTACTATTTAGAACTCGATTTCAAAGGGGAGATCATTGGTGGAGAATGGACAGAAGAATCTCTGAAGATTCAACCAGACCTACTTTGGTATGCCCGCACGGGTGAAAGGGCTTTTTCGAACGAAGAACCCATTGTTGAACCGGGCCGAGTGCCCTATGACCCAAGAACGGACTCAGTTCCTACTTCTTGGCGAGCTCTCGCAAAAAAAGGGGCAAAGTTGGCCTATCCTGAGGAAGATGTGATGCTTCCTTACCCACAGCCCCTTGGTGCAATCATTTATCCACTCTGGGACGCTTCTCTATTGAATCAAAAGTGACTTGGGGCTGAACGAGTGTCTAACCTTTCACCAAGGCCTTTACTTGTTTCACCCTACGAATTCATGCCTCGCTCATTAACTCCTTATTTCCTTTGGGGCCACTCTGAACCCTCTTTAATGGCATAAGTCTTGGACTAGCCCGACCTACTATGCGCGGGAAACTCGGACCATCGATTCAACAAAAGCTATTTATCGCCATTGGCTGCGTCGCCCTCGCTGGGATTGCTAGCCGCTGCAGCCCAATAAACTCCAGCACTAGCAAAATCAAACTGGCACCGGGCGCTCCACTCATAGGCAGTCCTACTGACATCGACACTCGAATCAACGCCCCGCCAAAGCCCGTGATCCGCCCGATCAGCTACTCTTCGCAGGTGATGGAGTTCGAGTACTACAGAGAGAAGACCGCGCGTCTTTCAGATAAGCAGAAGATCGTCCTCTCTTACGACACACATGCTGAGGCTGAGATTCTTCGAGACTTTCTCAAAAACCGAAGCCTGCAATTAAAAGTGAGCGAGGACATCCCAAGCGACTGCAAAGCCTATTTTGGCTTATCGCTTTCGGATGCTCGCATTGACTTGTACGACCTCAACACGGTTCAAACGGAGTGTGCACCCACTGCAACCGATGGTATTTGGAAATTCTCGATAGCCAGTAATGTCTCGAAAAACGACTGGGACCACATTTCGGACAGCCTGCAAGGCATGACGATCTACGTAAGCAGCCCAACTAAGATCATGATTGCGCCAAATACCGATTCAACACCGGCTACACCCGGCAATGATACTCTTACAGCCCCAAAAGAGAGGGCCGTTCAGTAAAAGGCGACCTCAGCTACTTCTTCTTCTCGCCTGCAGGCGGCATGAAATCGCTGTGATGGGTGATAAACCGCTTCAATGCGGTATTGGTCATCTCGGAACGCGAAAGTCCCGAATATTTTTCCATCGCGGCTAACTTCTCAGCCACTTCTTTCTCAACTTCGACTTCGATTCGAGCGGTGGGTCCCACCAGTTTGTAGTCATCACGCATAAATTCTCCATCTCACGCGATAGAACGGCCGCGCAAGAGGTCTTTGACAACGCCGTACATGATCGAAGGAAGTGACTCGAGCTGATCTACCTCGCGCAGCGCGCCATTTCCTTTTTTTGCCAATTCACGGCAGAGTTCCAGGCTCGCACGTTCTTTACCCATCTTTAAAACAACGAGATGAGGAAACCGCGGGGCCAAATACCCCGGATCACGACCCGCTGTATATTTACCGTCTGTAAGGAGAACCGTAGAGGGCGGTCGACCCGAAGCCCCCGCGCCCGCTGTGCGCGTGAGCGCCAAAGCGCTTTTCATCCCGTCTTCTAAGTGAGTATAGCCCTGGGCGGGGACATCCAGGAAGCGCTCTACCAACATCTGCAATGAAATCCGCTCATCTGGGCGCTTGAGAATCTTAGCTTCATTTTCAAACGCGATAATTCCAACCGGATCATCAGGAAACTGGAGAAGCACCACTGCTAAAGCCACAGCCGTCAGTGCTAGCTTCTCTCCCGTCATAGAAAGGCTTGTATCCACCGTCAACACGACTGCCTGACGACGATGAGTGCTATAGCTCATCCAGATATCGTTATCAGTGATCACAAAGTCCTTTGCCTCGGCAGAGCCCACCGCAGCAGCTAAAGCCATTGGCGACGACTCGAGGGTCTCGTCCAGATCAAGATCCGGTTGGTCAGCCGCAGCCGGGAGATCGTGCCAGGTTGATACGTGGGTCTCCGATGGATGCACAACTGATCCAAGAATCGCCCGCGCACGCTCGAGGATGGCTTCAGCAGAGAGCTTTCTGAGCGCACGCACATGCTGCTTCATCGAAGGCATTGCCTTAAACTCATGGTAGCGCGTAGCCACGTCCCACGCGCTCGCACTCGTCAACTCCAGAGCGATATCATTCTCATCAAGGCCGACCGCGGAGTTACCGAACGCTTCCGGAGGTAAAAAAACCGGCGGAGCCATTCGCTTCTGCTCGTGCGCTTTGCTGAAAATGCTACGAAACGAAGACTGGCCTGGCGGCGGAGGCGCCGCGGCCTGGCTTAAGTCTTTTTTTTTACTGTCGCAGAACCCAGGCCATCGAGCACCTCTCGAGCCCACTCTTGAAGCAGGGACTCGACTTCATCTCTATGTGAGCCCTCTGCATCTCCCTCGCGCTCGATCTCTATACGTGTAGGAAGTGCCATCAGCACGGCCTCGATAAACGCGTCTTGAAGACTCCGTCCCTCTTTGAGCAGAACGGCACCAATCTCTGCGATACTCATCGCCGCTCGGACCGAGGCACCCCGGCGAACCCGTGGGTGCCCCCGGGTTAGGCGTGTAATCCGTGTCGCAGCGACTGCGAGATTTTTAAGATCTCCCTTGAGACCGCCATCACCCACTCGCCGTGAAACGATTGAGAGCTCTTCTTCTTCAGACTGGTAGCCCAGAACCACAAGCTCGAACCGATCGAGGACGGCCTCGCTGAGATGTGAGGTCGCGACAAACTCTTTTG
>JACCDG011716799.1_pt1 | contig 77355 bp, 68 predicted proteins | sample 7442471 | NCBI WGS metagenome assembly JACCDG01 (sample SAMN15323444, study PRJNA562643) | freshwater metagenome | isolation source: river surface water | place: USA:Blue River Watershed | collected 2017-08-17 | reverse complement strand
TCAGTATGATAGAATACCAGACTGGAAACCTATAGTAGAAAGCAAGTTTGCATAATGCAGATAAATCTAGATCAAATATATTCTGCTGTAGAAGAGCTTTATCAGATGGATGCAGCAGCACCGTTTTATAAACAGGGCAAAAGCATTGTAACCAGCATGTATAATAGCGAATTTGCAGCAGGTTATGTGTTAATTAACGAACTTGTGAGATTAGAACACAGTTTGCCGATTGAAGTTTTTTGCAGGCAAGGCGAACTCAATGACAAACAGATTTCTGTGTTAGAAGCTGTTTCACCAACAATTAAAGTTAAAATTATCAAAGGCAATGCTAAAGATTTTACAACACCATATGGTACAAAAGCAGGTTGGAGTGTTAAAATCTATGCCTTATATGAAAGTGGATACCAAGAAAATCTTTGGATAGATAGTGACAACTATCCTATACGCAATGTTGAATTTTTATTCAATGATGCAGAATACCAATCAAAAGGATCGCTTTTTTGGCGCGATGTAATGAGCACAGATCGTGCAAATAGATACCACGACGGTGCACCACTATGGCCTGTATTTAGAGTACAACCAAATGATGCAGAACCATTTGAAGCAGGGCAGTTGTTGTTAGACAAAATCAAGTGTTGGCCGCAGTTCAGACTGGTTAAACATTACGCAGACAACTGCGAATACTATTATCATTTTGGCGGCGATACAGAAACCTTTAGGATGGCGTGGCAGCATCATGCTGCACGAACCAATGGTTATTACAGCTATATAAATTATCACGCAAATCAGTCATTGGTTCCGTATGGATTCATGCCATATGGCCCTTTCCATAAAGGTTTAGTTAACCAATATGGCAAATGGGGCGGGGGTACAGTAATGGTACAACGCGACAGAGATGGTCGTGAACTGTTTAATCACATGAACATTAATAAATTTAAATTAACAAACAACGTGTTTAACATAGACATTCAAAATGAATATTTTTATCACGATCACATTAACACATTAAAAACTATACTAGGAGGATACAGTGGTTGAAATCTGTTCTACTGTGCGCTATCAAGACCATTGGGGATTTAGACGAGAACCTGCAAGGCCAAAAAATCTTAGGATAGACTATTGCGGTGGCATGAAATTTGATGACAACTTTGACTGGGACAATGCATGGTATGATGCCATACAAATTCACGACAACCTAATAATACTGATTGGTCCACCTCTGTATGATGCAAAAAGTTGGATTAATACAAACGTGTCATTCTTCGATCCGTATGGTAAAAGATTACCAGTACAGTTTATGGAACTGGAAAAAGTTTGTTACACCGGTCTTACTACTGGTGCGCAACTGCAAAGCATCACAATGTTTTCTAACAACAGTGCAGTTGTTATACCAGTGCGTCCACGATCTGACAGTTTTGTAGGTCGCAAGACCATGGTGACTATGCAGAAAAACAATCCAATTGAATGGATTCAGCAGTGGGTTCTTTATCATGTCAAAGTGCATGATGTTGGTGGATTTTTAATCTATGACAACGGAAGCACAGACTACACAGCTAAACACCTAGAAGACATGCTGCAAGGAACTAAAGCCATTGTCAAAGTAGTTGATTGGCCATACCCATACGGTCCACAAGGTAGCGATCACGCACCGTGGGATAGTGACTATGGACAATATGTGATGTTAGAGCATGCAAAACTACGATTCCTAGCCAGTGCTAGTATGGTGCTTAACAACGACGTTGACGAGTACATTGTGACCAAAGGTATCAGTCTAGATGACATCCAGCAACATCTAATTTCGTCTAGCACCGGGTGTTTACGATACAAAGGAATATGGATCGAACCATATGATATTGCAGAAAAAAAATCTGCAATATCAGTTCCTTTTGCAGAAAGAGATATACATAACTATTATTGCACAGACAGTAATAACTCTATTGGTATCGGATACAAGTGGATGCTTGTACCTCAAAAACACATGAATGATCAATGGCTAGTACATCATATTAATAGTCAAATGATTGAATCAGATCAGTTATACTATGCACATCATTTAGCATTGAATACTAACTGGAGTTGGCAGCGAGATGAATACAAGGGTGACCCTGCTAATCTTGTACCAGAACCATATCTATTATCAAGCTTAGCTAAAATGGACAGAACACAATGAGACTGCTTTTTGTTGTACATCGCTACATACCGTTTCCAGGAGGAAGCGAGTACTATACCGCTGCAATGGCAGAAGAAACTCTCAGTAGAGGACATGAAGTTGCAGTATTTGCAGGTGAACACCATGGTGATCAAAATGGCGTCAGAGTATCAAATGATGCAAACATTCTGTTAGAACCCTGGGACTTGATTGTTGTACATGGTGGAGATGTAGCAGTACAAAACTTTGTGCTACAAAATGCAACACGCATACCTAGCCCTATTCTTTACATGCTAATATTACCAAGTCACAGTCAGATCTGTGTACAAGCATTACAAGATTGTGCATATGTAGGCTGGAGTACTCCAGATGATATTGCTCATATCAAAAAGTACAATGTTAGCGATAAAGCTGTAAGAGTACGTCATGGAGTAAAACTCGAAGACAGTGTCGGTAAGCCTGGCTTCAAAAAGAAGTACGACATTAAAGGTACGATGTTTTTAAGTTGCGGTGGTTACTGGCCGAACAAAAAGATGCGCGAACTTGCTGATTTGTTTATTTGTGCAAATGTTGAAAATGCAGTGCTTGTAACTACAGGTTACGACAATAGAATGCAGTTAATGCCGGACTATGTACCAGGACAAATAGTACCATTGCTGTTAGATGACAAAGCAGAAGTTCTCAGCGCAATTGCAGAAGCAGACTGTTATTTAATGCATAGTAATCAAGAAGGATTTGGTCTTGTTATTCTCGAAAGTATGCTAAACAGAACACCCTGGATTAGCAGGAACATTGCAGGTGCTGCAATGTTAAAGCAGTTTGGCAAGACCTATAACAGAGATGAAGAACTAATCAAACTATTGCAATCGTTTAACAAAACTCAGTTCGATCTAGACCGTGCAGAAGCACATGCACTAAACAATCATTTGATCAAACATACCGTAGATGACATTGTCGCAGTTGCAGAACGTTCAATAAATACTAGGACATAACTAAAGGTGTTCGAATGAGACTGTACGAATTTGCATCAAAGCCGTTAAAAGAAGGCGGTAATGCTTTTAAAAATGCCGAAGGCACAGTTGTAACTACTAGAATCACAAAAGCAGATATTGCACCAACACTGAAATGGCTGGAGTCGTTAACTGGCTTACCATTGGTTAACAATACACTCGGATCAGTTGGCAAAAAAGATTCAAGCGGCGATCTTGACATTGCAGTCGACCAAAATACTGTGTCAAAAGATGATTTAGTAAACAAACTCAGCAGTTGGGTATCAGAACAGGGCGAAAATCCAAAAGATTGGGTTAAGAAAAGCGGAATTTCAGTACACTTTAAAACACCTATAAAAGGCAACACTGACAATGGCTTTGTACAAACAGATTTTATGTTTGGCGACGATGTTGAACACATGAAATTTGGACTGTTTGCAGCAGGTGATACTAGTAGATTTAGTGGCGCTGATCGCAATCTGTTAATGAGTAGTCTTGCAAAAAGTATACCCGGCGATTACAAATACAGTTGGCAAAAAGGTCTTATTAAGCGTTCTACTAGCGAGCTAATCAGTAAGAACCCAGACGAAATTGCAAAAGTGTTGCTTGGTAAAAGTTTTGGTAAAAATGACTTAGATAGTATTGAAACAATAGTTGCTGCACTAAAGAAGAATCCGTCTAGGATTAAAGACCTTGAAACATTAATAGTAAACCTAAGAAGTTCTGAAGGCAAAAAGCCAAGTGATGCAAAGGCTGACGCCGAAGAAGCTGATAGAATCACTACTGCACTTGCTGCAATAAATTAAGCTTTTTTGCCTCTACCCAACGCCACAGTGTCAGGAACTTCCACGTCTCTAACATCGCGTTGATCAAATCCAGTTATCTTACCAACAGCAGCGTCTTTGGCTTTCTGTGCTTGTATTTCTGCACGTCTTGCAGCACTATTGTCAATTGGCGCTTTTAAACTTTCATCTGGTGGATCAATCATAGCAGCGCCAGTGCCTATCTTAAATCCAAGTCTGCCTTTTATCTCAGTTGCACTAAATGCTTTACCACTATTGAACTTGATTTGACCTTCAAAGTTTGGCGGCCAAATTAGTTTAAAACCTTTACACAACAGATCTTGTCCTTTCGGCACAGCTTCGAAATACATTTGTACAATGTTAGCGTGATTTAATATTTGTTTTACAACGTCGGTGTAGTCATCACTATTTAATTTGTCAGTGAGTTTTCTTGCAACCGCTGCCAGTGCATGTTTTGCAGGATCATACATAGGATGATTGGTATTGGCTGCATAATTGCCTTTTAGGTCTTCAATTGTGCTACTGCTGTTGAATGTTTTAGTTTTAGATGAAATACCAGATTTTATCTGCGCAGCATCACTAGATGAAATAATATCTTCGTTTATAGCGGTGTCAAGAACACCATCCACGGCAGATTTTGTCATAATGGTTTCGACGATATCTTTAAACTTTTTAGCTTTCTCACCTTTCCAAAACTCTGGTGAAAAACGATCTTGTTCTTTAGTTACTGTATCATACAGTCCTTTAAGACTAGCAGCAGCACCACCGCCTTTTGCTGCTTTAGAACTTATCAATATATCAACTGGACCAACTTTAACAAAACTGTCAAACAGTGCTTCTGATAAATTTGTGTTATAAACTATCTTACCAGTAGCAATACTACCTCCGTCTAACATTGTATCTTCGATCTGATCTAACTGCGAGCTTGGTTGAAATTGTCCAGTTATTAATGCGATAGGGCTTGCCCATTCACCTAGATATTTTTGGTGAAGCTTTGCAAATTCTGCACCGCCTTTTATTACATAATTTTCACCGTCGCCTTTTGCAAGAGCAGTCAGATACTCTTGCATTTGATCAACTGCTTGATCGCCAGCAGTTGCTCTTGCTACATCAAGTAGGCTTGCAACTGCGCCCGGTGAAATAGGATTATCATTTTTAACCACTTCTGCAGGTTTAAGGCCTGCACGTTCGCTTAGACTCACATCGCGGTTCATTACATAACCACCATGCCCTGGTATAATACCTGCAGGTATGTTTGTTAACTTACCTTCTAATTTTGCAATATCTTTAGTAAACAATACATAGTGTTCTAGACCACGCTGGGTATCCATGTTAACTATCATTGCAGCTTTCATGCTGCGTATAGGCGTGTTTAATCTGTAGATTTTACCTTCGCTGCTTTTTTCAAATTCAGAAAATGCCGCTAACATATCTTCGTGAGTATCAAATTCAATACCAGAATCTGGTAAAAGTGTTAAACCTTGAAATGTAGCAATATCGCTTCTATTAGAAGGGTCAACATATTCATCGCCTGGTCGTCTTGCCACAAAACCACGACTTTCAACTATTACTGATATTTGATTTAGTCGCATTAAGTTACCTATTAAAAATTAAACGGTTTTACGTCTGGTTGAACTTTACTCTGTTGTAGTAGTGCGTACTCAACTTCAGTTTTGCTAACTGTTGCAAACACCCAAGTTTCAATTTGTTGTTTAGTCAATTGATCAAAAGGTACATAATGTGTTGGATCTATAGGCGGACTAGGTGCAACACCGGATGCTTTGTAATTGCGAGCTGTATCGTCGTACCCCATGCATATCCAATTTATTTTAACCACAACATTTTGAAAATTGTCAACAGTTTCGACTACAGCCGGACCATAACTCCAATCGTATCGCATCATTTACCTCATTCACAGTCTATTATTTATCTTAAAATACAGTTAAATCTATTAGTACCATAGCCAATAAAAAACCCGGGATTTTACTCCCGGGTTTTTGTACCGTCTAATATTGCTATTAGAGGAACTTGAGGTGTGCAGTATTGATTCCAATACCTGCAAGGTAGTCTGCTGCGTTACCAAGAGATGACGCAGTGTTGGTTAGTTCTAGGTAACCGTAACGAGTCATGAAGCTCACGACTGGTTCGAATGTGGTTGGGTCCACAATAACACCTGAACTTGTTAGCGGAACATATGGGCAGTAGTAAGCTGCTGCGTCGATTTCGCCTGGGCCCTTATAACCAACTAGTACATTAGTATCGTCTGCTGCATACTGGTCAACATACACTCTCATGCTGTTGTTTAGTGTGCCAACGAACTTGGTGTTAGTTGGTGCTTCGAAAGTACCTTCAGTGGTACGTGCAAATGCCGAAGTAGTTGCACTCTGTAGGATGGTAAGTGCAGTTGGGGAAACAACTACCCAGTTACCAGCACCACGACGTGTACGAGCAGCAATCAAGTTTGCACCACGGTTGATGAGGATTGCAAGTGCTGCATGTTCGTCACCAACGTAAGTTGCAGTACCGGAAACTGCGCCCTGGTCGTAAGTTAGAGTTGTACCAGCTAGAGCACGTAGGGAAACAAGGATTTCCTGGTCGATTTCTGCTGTGATTTCCTGTGCAAGAGCAGCCATGATTTCTGCTTCGATGTCAATGCCCTGCTGAGCTTGTGCATCTTGTGCAGCTTCAAAGGTCCAGCGAGCACTTAGCTTTCTGGTCTTTGCTTCGACTGTTTCTTTTAGGATTTGGATGTTCAAACGCTTACCAGCAGTACCTTCTAGAACGCTTGTTGGCGCTGCTTTTGGATTGCTGCTGTCACCGTTACCGCTGTAGAAACGAGCGATATCGAATGGGCTTAGTGCTTCAGTACCTGCTGCAACTGCGTTTGGTGCACCAAATGTGTCTGCATAACGCACACGTAGAGTGTGGATTTGGCCGACTGGACCAGTCATTGGCTGAACGCCGATGATTTCGTTTGCAATGACTGTTGGCATTACACGACGAATAACTGGTAGGATGACCTTGTTTAGAGTAGCAATGTTACCTGCACTTGATGCACCTGGTGTTGCATGTTCGAACAGTACGCCTGCCTTGCTCTGTAGATCTTTTTTAGTGTTCTCAAGAACAACTTCCATGACTTTCTTACGGTTGCCGTTTAGGCCCTCGCACAGAGCGGTCTTTGTTGCTGTCCAATGAGTTTCAAATAAATTCTTGCTCATTTGTAAATTCTCCTTAGCCTTATTTTATGCCTGCAAGATAAAGTATGGAAGCGATGTCGCTGTTTTCGTTAGCTTTTGATTCCTCAATTACTGCTTCTGTCAGCTTGTTCTTCCTGTCTCCCGTGATAGCCACGGACTTTGTTTGAGTGTTTTCTGCTAGTGTAGTTTTGCTTGGTACACTCTGTACGTTGCCGTTAATCACGGCTGGAAGATAGCGAGTGAAAGCTTCTCTTAGATTTGTTGTTTTAACATTTCTAAGCATTTCTTCCATCACTGCCTTCTTGTCGCGGCTCAAAGGCGCTAGTAGTTCACTTAGCGTCTCCAACCTTGCAGCTTTTTCTTGTGCTGCTTTGACTTCAGCTTTTGCCGATTCAGTTAGCGTTGCTTGCTTCTTGATCTCTGCTTGTGCTTCAGCGAGCCTTTGCTGAGTTTTAGCTATTTCTTTAGTTAGCTTTTTAACTTCGCTTCCTTCGGATAGATAGCTTGCCATATACTCAGCAGCAACAGCTTCGAAAATTCTACGACCAAAGTTGTTCTCACGAGCAACCTTGATGTCATCTCTCCACTGTACTAGTTCACTGCGAATTACTTCGTTGAGTGTTGAATCAATCAACTTAGTAGCTTCGCCGATAAACTTAGATTGTGTTTCATGAAGTTTCTTTTTGCCTTCTGCTGCTAGTTTAACACGCTGTTCAACTAGAGCTTTCTTATCAATTTGGAATTCTGCAATTTCCTCACTGAGATTTTTAATGACAAATTCTTCAAGTTTAGCTAGTTTTGCAGCATATTGCTTTTTAGTACTTTCTTTAACGGTCTGTACTTCTGCTGCCATTTGTTTGCGTTGTGCAATCAGTTTCTTGCGATCAGCCTGGAATTCTGCTATTTCTTCTTTGAGCTGTTTACTCAAAAATGTGTTTAGCAAATTGACATGCTCTTGCATTTTTGTCTCATAAACTTTCTTAGCAGCTAATGTTGCTTTTGAAAGTTTGGCTTTTTGTGCAATTAATGCAGTACGATCTTCTGCAAACTCTAAGAGTTCTGCACGTATTGCATCATTAAGCATGTTGTCCATGGCTTCAACAAGTACAGATTTGTCATTTTCAAAACGAGCAGCATATGCTTCTTGTAGTCTTGCTTCAGTTTCCTGTATTTTCTTGTTGAAAGCTTCTTGAAGCGCAGTCTTGACTTCCGGGCCAAGTACTTCGTTTTCAAGGAGCTCTTTTAGTTCTTTTTCCATTGGACCTGACTCCTGTTAAAACTTTAATTCGTCGATCCAGCTAGTTAGGATGCTCTTTAGATGCTTCTGTGCAGATGCATCGTACTTTACAGCCTCAGCTAGTTCGTGTACTTTGTAACCATGTTTGCGATTCATGATTGCCTCATACATAGGTACTGGGTAAGCATTAGGCGCACTTGGTTTAGCTACTATGTCTACTGTTAGCATATCAAAATCACTAACTTCGCCATTGTCACTTACATTTCCTGACCCACGTGAGCTAACACCAAGTTTAACACCACATTCAAGTAGTGTTTTTACAATGTTGCCGCATGGAGTGGGAAGTATTTGCAACTTACCGTAGCCGTTGCCGCCATCCATCCACATTTCTGTGATTTTGTGACTGACACGATCAAGATGAATCTGAAGTTCCTGTGGGTGATCACACTCACCAAGTACCCCAGAATCTTTTTTGATACTTTCGTTGATTTGCTCAACTGCCTTACGTATTTCATTAACAGGATAAACTCTGCCGTTATGGTTTCGTATGCCACCTTGAATGAAAATACCTTTCATGTAGAAATTCTTATTATTACCGTCAGTGCTTTCGGTAATAACCTCAGCCTTGGCAGCATCATAGTTTAAATGTTCTACTAATAAACTATTTGTCATTTAGGTGTCCTGTTTCGTACCAGTGATATTTATAAAGAAACTATTTTATGTGGTTGAAATAGCTGTTTTTTTGTTAAAAATCCCGCAACTTTTTGACAGTTGCGGGATTTTTATTGTTTTTTGTCTTTTTATTTTCTTGGTGCTTTGGTTAGAACGCTGTTTTTACCAACTGTATCTGCGCCAAATTCGCTAGCAGTCTTGTTAATTGCTGCACTGCTATCACCTTCTTTACTAACCTTGCTCATGCCTGCTTCAGCTTTTTTACGACGATTAGTTAGGCCCATATCTTTGCTCGATGGTGCAGTTTCTTTGTTATAGCCACTGTGATGCTTACTATCTACGCTAACTGGCTTTGCACCTAGACGCGATGTCTGACTTGCTGGTACTGGACTTTTTGCTTTATCAGCAGGTACACCTTGTCCTTTACCGCTACCGACTTCACCACCCATAGTTACACTGACTTTTTCAAGTTCAATAGCTTCTGCTAGATCATCAAAGTCTTCTTCGAGCCAGCTTTCGTCCATTTTCTCTTCGTCGTCTTCAGCATCTTCCATGTCATCTTCAGCATCTTCCATGTCTTCTTCGGAATCTTCTTCGGAATCTTCCATGTCATCGACTTCTTCTTCGCCTTCCATGTCTTCGAAGTCTTCGCCGCCTTCTAGCTTTTCGAACTCTGCTTTAAGCGCAGCTAGTGCGTCTTCTAGGTCACCAAGACTATCTTCGATATCGCTCATTGCGCCGTCGTCGTCGCCCATATCCACGTCATCGTCTGCATCGACCATATCCATCTCTGCATCAGCCATATCGTCGTCTGCATCAGCCATGTCTAGATCTGCATCTAAATCATCCATATCCATATCGTCAGACATGTCTAGATCTGCGTCTAAATCATCGTCGTCTGATGCTTCGTGCATGGTTTCCTCTGACTCGATTTCGTCAGTTAGTTCTTTTAGATGTGCATCGTGAGAAGTGATGTCATCTTCTAGCTCTTCGCCTTCGTCACCGCCCATATGCTCCATTTCTTCTAGATCATCTTGAGAAATCAATTCTTCGTGTATTTTACGTGCTTTTTCAATAAACACCTGATGTAGAAGTTCTTTTGCCTTATCTTGCTCATTAGCGATGAGGTGTTCAAGAACCTTTTCTAGTTTTTTACTCATTTGTAAGCTCTCCTTTTGCGAAATTTGAGTAGACTCAAAACTTATTTAATAGAGAAAAGAAATAACCGTGAAAAATAGGTGATAAAAGTCTGGTTTTTACAATGATTTAGAGTTTTGCATCTTTAACTTGGCGAAGTACCTCATCAAAAATTTCTTTTTGGTTATTAAATGTTGTTGTTTTTGAATTTTCAAAGAATTCAAAAATCACTCCATCACCGTTATGATCTGCAAATTCTATGTCATTTACAAATATTCTACGCCCACTAGTATCAACAGTGTACAAACCATATACGTCATCGATCTTTACTGCATGTACACTGTCTTTAACCATAATCGGTGAATCATTTTCAAAAACGTAATGTGTCCCAGATACATGCACGCCTCGATAGTTATACAATGGTGCACCATCATAACAGTGTATTGCTAATACCTCACCACCACGGATTTGATCGCCAAGTCTCAATTCACCTATCTTCTTAACAGTACCGTCAAGCATATCAATTAAAGTGTCGTACACAAAGCAACCTTTAAGACCAAATGCACCGCCTGTGTTCACTGGAGATGATCCTGTACCGCCGCTAGTCGGCTTAGGTGCAGTAGTACCTAGACTGTATGTTGCTGTACTACCTGAAGCCGACGTTGCACTACTAACAGATGAACCAAACGAAAGACTAGCACCGCTAGACATAACTCCAGATGTGGCTGTTTTGCCACCTGTAACAGACGAACTAAATGACAGTTGTGTACCAGAACTAATAGTACCACCTGGTGGTGCAGACGAAGTTACGGTTCGTCCTGTACTGACACCAGCAGTGCCTCCGAGACTAAATCCTCCAGAACTAGTACCGCCACCGGTACCGCCGCTACTAACTGTAGGCAAACTAGGTCTTACAGCATTAACTACTGTACCACCCACTCCAGTTGAAGATTTAACAGCAGGCGGTTGTGTACCATTATCTTCTAAAACCTTGTTTAATAAAGAAACTGCGTTATTTAAAACACTTTGTCCTGCCGTTTGTGCAATAGTTACTGCATTTTGTACGACTACAGTTGTTACATTAACTACCTGTTGTACTGATTCTGGTACAACAGCAGCTACCACTTGCACTACAGCAGACGGTGGACTAACAGCATTTACTATCCTCGATGCTACTGCTGTTAACCCTTTTGCTAAATCTGCCGCAGTGGGCGGCGGAGGCGGTAATGTTGTAGTAGTGACTACCGAAGGCGGTAAAGGTAGAATAGTAGTGTTAACTGAACCAGGTGCATATATGCTAGTTGCAGGCACTACTCCTGCTCTCCAAGATTGACCAACACCATATTTGTTTTTAAAATATTCTAATACTTGTCCAAGAGTTTTCCCTCTCAAAATTCCAGGGTTACCATTAATCACATCCTGACTAAACAGTTCAGACGTTGGAAGATTTGGGTTCGCTAACGCATTTTGATATAAAGTGTTAAAACCGCCTGCACCCAACAAATGAGCACCGGCAACGTTTGCATCAGTTATCGGTATACCTTTTGCTGAAAGTGTGTTTGCATTTCGCTGTGTAAAAATCTCTAACAGCTCATTTTGTACTTCTGGTGTAAAGTTAGTGTTTGTTGTGATGCCACGTGCTATGGCCTCCGGAGTGTTTAATAGATCTTGTAGTGTACGTTTAAGGAATTGACCGACTCCAACTGCCGTGCCTCCAGTTGCTGATTTGTTTATATCTTGCAATTCGAAAACTTGAGCGATTGTCTTTTGTCCAAGATCTCCGTACACTTTACCTGTATAGAACACGTTATAGTTGCCACCACTTTCTTGTCCGAACAAGGCGCTGTAATATCCACTACCTGGAGCAATCGTAGAAGATACTGTTGTACCACCAGCCTGTGCTCCTGGTATCACACTCATACCACCTGGTGGCACTCGTGTACCTGTACCTGTTGAAAGATCTGTACGAGAAGTAGATGTAGTCGCACTATCTCCACCTCCGCCACCACCACCGCCACCTGGATCACCATAATAACCGTATCGTACACCATTGATAGTGTCATAGATATTATTGTTTAATACACTACCGCCTTTGATAAATGATCCACCACCAAATGCTATGTTTGCATTGCTGGATGGTTTATTACCTCCATACATAACTGCTATACCGTCTATAACAGATTCACTTAATATAATGTTAGCATTACCTGTTGTTAATAAAGGTGTTAATACCAGTGGCGGTGGTACTGGTACTAGATTATTTTTAAGGGTACTGTTGATTTCTAATGCAATATTTCTAGCAGTTTTATTGTTAAAAACAGCAACTTTTGCATTTACTATCATTTTAGAACAATAGGTAAGCAGTTGATCAACTGTTATATTGTCAATGGTATCTATGCCAGTCGATGCTAACCCTGCTGCTAACAGTGCGGATTTGACTCTATCAGTTCTATTTGCTTTTAAAACAGCAACATATTGTGCAAACCCTATGTATGCTGCACCAAAAAGTTTATCGTCACTTGGATAGTAACCTAGATAAGAAAACTCATTTGAAAAATCAGTAATTTTTAGTAACATCAATCTATTTTGTAGTGCTACCGTGAAACTAGTTATATTAACCGGTATCTGTAAAACACCAGAATAATTAATGATATCGTCTAGACTTAGCATGTATTTTCCTAGTCTAGGTGGTAAACCAGTCAAACGTCTTACTGTAAGGTTGTCCAATATCTGCAAAACTGTGAGATTACTTAGGTCACCATATATGTTAGCCTGGCTGAACATTACTGCGTTTGGATCACCACCGCTTAATATCACACTAACTGCATCAAAAAACAAATTGTCTTTAAAATCTACATCTTGCACTGGCAACGGCTGATTGACTCTTTCTATCTCTAGATCAAACTCAGCATCTTGACCACTACCACCGGTTGCTTTTACAGATTTTATAGATGATGGTTTTGATCCCAAACCATTTGGTATATATGGTTTATATTTTCCTTCCTCTAGTAGTTCTAATTTTGAAATGCCGCCGTTAGAAGTTATTTCGGTGACTTTTACTGCCGATTTTCGGTCAAAATTCGGAAAGTCAAAATAAAGAACATCATTTAATTTGTAATTTTTACCATTAAAAAGTTTCGAAGATGTGTTTTCAGGATTTTTATATTCATTTGGAATTTTTACTTTTTTGATAGTTGTGTAAGTACTGGCTGTAGCACCAGTTGCTGCAACGTTTACATTAGAAAAAACTAATGGTGGATATTTAATGTCTGGTCCGCCAACTAGTGTTACAACCGGAACTGACCCACCAGTTAAATTAACACTCAGTGTTCCAACAATAGTGTCATTGGAAGGTAGATATACATTTCTAAAAACTTTCATAATATAAGTAGTACCGCCAACTGCAACATTGACTAAGTTTGGTGTTGTTATAGTCTGTCCATTTGGAGACACTACATTACCGCCGTTACAAACTGCCCAGCCTTCTGGTATAACGACAGAGTTATTATAAAGAATTATAGAACCAATCGGCAAGTTTTCGATTAATTGTCCAGCTTCGACTTCGCCTTTATTGTTAACTGTAATAGAATTGTATACTCCTTCGGCAACATTGCTGTTCATTGACCTCGAAGAATTAATTATAACATTTGATGAACCATTAAATTGTGCGCTACTACCTTCTACTTCACCTTCCAATTGAATGGTAACATTATTAACAAACTTTTGAGTATAAGCAGTAGTCGCTGTTACTAGGTTTGCAGAAAAGCTGCCATTACTATCTCTTATCACTAAAGTATTCGGTGTTGCACTAACAGCAGCATTTGCATCAGAATATGGTACATAACCTAGCGCACTGACTACATCCGAATATGTTATATTTCCTAAATTTGTTATTCTGCCAGTAGCATCTACTGTAACGTTAGTGTACATTCCGCCTATTGAAACGTTACTGTTACCAACATAAAGGTTACTAAAACTTGCGTTTATGTTAACATTTGACGTACCGTCAAACATAACGTTACCTGAAAAATCACCAGTTAACCCTATGATTCTTGGTATTCTCAATGAGTTTGTGCCATAAGAATTACCATGATATTCGAGTGTCACATTAGCCAATGTTGCTAGTGTAACACCAACGCTGAGACCGTTAGGAAACAGGGTTTTAAACGCAAAACTGTTACCCATGTATTGAATAGTTTCTGGTAAAAAAATGTTGTCAATTTGGTAATAACTTTCGGCTGACAACACTTGACTCTGTGCAATTGTAACTAAAATTGTTACTGGTGTTCCCCAATATTCTACCGAAACTCTAATTTGGTTAGTTAATGGGTCGACTGGTGTTAAAACGTAGTCCCAGGATACATTGTTAAAAACTTTTAATATTTTGTTATTTCTGTCATACCAACACTGTCCTACTATTGGTGTAGCAGGTGCATTGTCGTTGGAAAATCTTTCGAGCAAAAACACATTATTTTGATCAACATACGAACCGTAATTGGTTGTATTTTTTCCAAACAATGCCAGACTTAACGTTTTTGTATCAATAACGTTGTCGTTTATCTCAATTAAAAAACTTCCATCTGATTTTTTTATCAAATATGACATGAATCTATCTTTACCGTTTTAATAAAGATATTTATTAGTATATTTTCATTATGTAAAAACCAGATCCACCTACTGTTATATTAGAAAGATTTGGTGTTGTTACAGTGTCGCCAGTCGGTGTACTGTAAGTTTTACCGTCACATTTAGCCCATCCAGCAGGTATAGAAAATGGATTATTATAAACTATGATACCACCTGCAGGCGTATCTCCGGTAATTGAACCAGACACTACTCTACCTTTGGCATCTACTCGCACAGTACCATATGTACCTGCTATTAGATTAGCAACTGGTGCAAGTTGAGTAGTTATTACAACGCTGTTAGAACCGTCAAAACTAGCTGCACCTATAACATCGCCATTTATACCAATCATTATTGGATTTTTTAATGCAAATGCCGCTGTAGCTGTTCCTGTTATAACATTTGCAGCAAAATTACCATTTTCATCTCTTGCAACAACCGTGTTACCTTGGGCAAACACGTTTATGTTTGCACCACTATACGGTACGTAACCAAGAGCATTAACTATATCGCTGTTAGCAATGTTACCACCACCTATTACACGACCGCCGTCGCTGACTACTATTTTAGTGTAAGTACCAGACACAGTAACATTGGTGTTGCCTATGTAAAGGTTACTGAATTTTGCTTCTATTTCAACGTTCGAGCTTCCGTCAAACTCGACAGATCCTTGCAATTCACCAGTTAAACTGATAGTTCTTGCAGTAGATAGTACATTTGCAGATGTTGCGTTTCCAAAAAATTGAAAATTTGCATTAGCATCAACTGCCAAATTGACACCGGCTTTTATACCATTAGGAAACACAGATCTAAAATAATATCTAACATCCGCTACTACAATAGTGTCTGGTAACAATGCTGATACTATTTCGACATAGCTAGTTACTGAAATAATTTTGTTGTTTGCTATAGAAACAAAAACGCTAGAAAGATCTGGCCCTATTTTTACGGTTGCAGTACCAGATGCACCGTCAAATGCTGGTTCTAAAACTGTCCATTGTTGATCGTATATTTTTAAACGACTTATAGATGTGTCATACCATAACTGACCTTGCAAAGGACTAGATGGGCTTGTTTTTTTAGCAAAATTCTGTAATAGGTTTACAAAATTTTGATTTATTGCTTCGCCATAATTCTGCAGGTTTCTACCAAACAGAGACAGGCTAGTAGCTGTGGTATCAACAGTGTTATCTTGAATAGTGACTAGCGGTAAACCGTCTGATTTAACAATATTATAAGCCATCAATTACTCCAGTTATAAACCACCCATCGGCGAAGATTCCTCTGAAGTACCATATATAATTTCAAGCACATCTGATCTTATGTGATTCTCGAGATCTTGAGCAGCTCTCATCTTTTTTAGTTTATTGAGATGTTTAATTGTCAATCTCGGTTTTCTAGTATCTTTAACTCGAGCCTGTTGATATTTGTCCTGGCTCGGATTATAATATTCTGGATCAAATTCGCCTGCTCTCATGTTTACACCATTGTTTTGTATATTTATTAGACCGCGCCGCCCGGTTCGGACGGTGCAGTTGGTGCCGGTGCACCGCCGGTTGGTGCTGTAGTTTCTCCACCAGGAGTTTCGCCGCCAAGTTCCCCTTCACCAGGTAGTCCTTCATCTGGTAGACCTAAATCTAGATCGGCGGCTTCCGGTCGTATACCGAGACCACCAAGGCCAACTGGTTCACTGCCAGCAACTGTTGTAGAACCTGTTTTATCTTTAACTTTCTTTGCGTTTTCTTCTTTCCACAATTGTTCATTTTTAAGAACATCGTCGTCGTTCCATCCAAGGTAACGCTGTAGTGCAAAACGCTTACTAATATACTTACTAGCTTCTGTGCCCATTAGACTACTGAATAGGTTAACTTGTTCGCTATCCATTTGCATCTGTCTGTATTGGCTGAAACTCTGAGGAGGATAAAATTGCAATTCAAACATACTGCTTTCTATTTCGATTCCTCTATGTTTAAGAAACATTTTGAATTCTTTGTCTAGCACCGGTGCCATTAGATTTTGTAAACGCTGACAATACTTACTAAAACGATATTCTTGAACATATGCAGTACCGACTTTTCCATCGGTGTACGCAGTTGTACCATCATCTGCACCAGTTGGCAAATAACTGCTAGGTACACCAAGACCTCTGATCATTTTATTATTGAAGTACTTTAAATCATCGATCTGACCAAGATTTTCACCGCCACCAAGTGTGTCAATTTTGGTACCTTTACCTTCGGCGTTTGTTGCAAGAAAATAGTCTTCATTGATACTGAGCGGATTATATGCAGCATCTATAACACTGCTGCCACCGCCGGTTCGGTTTGGAATACGTCTTTGATATATTTCGTTTTTAATTCGTTCAACGTATTGCATTGCACGAGGACCACTCAGTGAACCTACATCAATATAAAATACTCTACGTTCTGGCGCACGAACAATACGGTAGATAAGAATAGCATCTTCAAGTAGGTCTTTTTGTTTATAAACCTTGTAGATACTTTCTAATATACTGGTACCAAATGGCCACTGATTGTCAAGACCTTCGCTGAGACTGAGATGTATTACGTGCTCGGCATTAACTGCAATTTGATTTGGCATATTGTCAAATCTACTCTGTCTACTACCAGGGCTAGTGCTTTGACCATAATTGACTGTACCTGCACCAGCTGCCGGATTACTGCTTCTTGGGTAACCTCCAGGGAAACTGTATTGATCGTGTACAAGTAAACTGGTACCAACAAGAGTCTGTAGATTGAAATCGAGATCTCGAATCACATACTGCTCAATTTCTTTTCCTTTACTTTCGTTAACAATTAGCTTTTCAACTTTAGTAGGATCAATCCATATTAACTTGAATGTCTCTGGATCTCTTACAAAGATCTGATCACCGTACTTGATAGTGTTACGAAACATACGCCATAGACGCTGCTGCCATTTGTTAAGGCTGCACCACTGACTTAGGCTTTCTTTTAGTAATGTAATTTCTGTTTCTGTTAGTTTACCTTTGAAACCAAACGTAAATGGTTCATCTTCAATTTCAAAACTCTGTGTACTAAAATCACTGATAGTGTCTAGTGCTTTTGAAATTTCACTATCAAGATCCATTTGCTCATATTGAATATAGCGTTCTACTCTGTTTGGTGCACCACTATATACTTCTGGCAAATAACTGCTATATTTTGCAGCACTGCCTGTACCACCAACATCTGATGTGTATTGTTGTTGCAGTCTTTGAGTAATTCTAGCCTGTGTAGGCACTGCACTAAAATATTTTTTCCAACTAGCCATGTGAAACTTATCCTAAATATAGCTTGATATTTAGCCGTTTAAAAACAGATTACATGTTAGGGCTATTCTTTTTAATTGCAGACACTGTTCTATTTGTATCATCAACTACCGAAGAATTTATTGTTTCTAATTTTTCATTAGCTGCTTGCAGCAGTGCAATTATACTTGCGTTGCTTGTACGCTGATTTTCATAAAACGCCAAGGTTCGTTTTTGCAGATCAGAAGGACTTAACATATCAGGTGATTCTGCTGATGTTGACGGTGCAACTGTACCAGACATATTATTAGATTCTTGATTAATTCTAGCCATTGCGTCTGCAAGACTATTGATCTGTCCTATAATTGGAGGTTCTCCGCCAAACACACCACTAGCATCCATTTTTAGGATTGCCATTATTTGATCCATAGATGTGGTTACACTGTCGTCTAATATAGATGCGTTCATTTTTGCAGTAGCATTTAAGAAAGCTGTACCAAATGCATCCAGTGCAGGTCCTGCTTTGCCCAAAGGTTCACCTAGTTCACCAAAACGTTTTAATCTGTCAATCGGATCTTCCTCTCCTATTGTGAATAAATTCACAATCATCTCGCCAAAACTAGCAACCGCATCTGCAAGACCGCTACCTGCCATTAAAATAATTCCAGCAGAAAGACTTGCCATACCAAGACCAACTTGATTTAGTGCATTACCATCTATATCTGCAAACGACTTAACGCCTTCTGCCAAAGTTGGCAGTGTGCCACCTAACATCCAAGCTGCACCTGCTATACCTGCACCGATAGCTGCTATAGCTGCGCCTATATAACCTGCACCTAGTACAACAGTTGGTGGCACTTTTGAAATGACATTTGATGCTAACATGATAGGTAATGCTAGCGCACCAATAGCAACACCCGCTTTTGCCATATCATCCCATTCAACACCTGCAAACTGTTTAAATGCAAAACCAGTTGCTGCTATACCTCCTGAAATTACCAACATACCAGCTGCAACTCTTGGGTTAGCAAATGCTTTAAATCCTTCTGCTATGCCAGTTAACGTACCTTGAATACCAGAACCAGTTCCTCTACCAATACTACCAACACCGTCACCAAGGCCAGTTAACATTCTTCCCAGTCTAGACTGTCGACCCATGTCTGGTAATTCTGCACCTTGCAAAACATCTGGTAGCGGAGATGCGCCGCCGCCCATTAAACCTCGGACACCTTTGTAACCTTTATATGCACCGTATCCTAATATACCCGCACCGATTGCACCTGCGCCTAACATGACACCGCTAGCAGCCGCATCACCGCCAGAACCGCCACCAAAAAAATCTGATAATCCTGTTCTCCATTCGCTTAGGGTTTTAACAATAGTGTTGATACCTTCTGCTAGATATCTTAAACCTGGTATCAACACAGGATAAATTACATCTAAAATCAATTGATTAAATGCAGAGTTCATCAACGTCATTGCTGTTTGCATTTCAGATTGTGCAGCTAGCATTGCATCTGCTTGTTCAGACATTGATTTTTTGTAACCTTCTAGATCGTTACCAAATCCAGCAGCTTTAGCATCTTTTGCTAATTGCTCTTGTGCTTGCGCCACATTACCGGTTTCTTGTATCAACCTGCCATATTCTTCATACATGCTCTTGTACAGTGGATTGTGTTGTGCAAGAATTGCAAAGTTTTGACTCTGTACAAAAGTGCTATTTTTCATTCCTTCTGTGAAATCTAGCATTGCACCAGAAACATCTTGCCCAGCTTGTGCCATCTGAACAATGCGCATCATTTGCGGTAATTGGCCAGTTTGTTGTGCAAGTCTAAACAATGCTTCGTTATTTTTAAACATTGCTGCTTCGCCGCCAACCATGCCTGCTTCTAAAAACGAAGCCATTTTGCTTTGTATATCAGATCCAAACGCAGCAAGACTGGTGATGCTAGTTTCTAAGTTTGCCTTTGCACCATCACTCAGTGTAGACATAAATGCCTGGAATTCTGGTCTAGACAGTGCGTCTTTAGTGCTTGCTAGCAGTTCTTCTCTAGATCTACCACTTGCATAACTGAGATCATTTATACTTTTTAAATAACTAGCTGCACCCTGTGCTATGTCTTTATCAGACATGCGTTGTAATCTGCCACTCATTCTTACTATGTCGGCATAGGCCATTAGACCTTCTTGGCTCTGTGCAAGAGTCATAGTTAGATTTGAACCGTTAGCTGTTAGTGACCTAAATTCATTACTTAAATTTCTAACTCTCAAACTGCCTAACACGTTGAAACTTTGACTAGATTTGTTCATTATTGCAAGATAGTCTTGCATGGTCATTCCGCTTTCACCAACCATTTGGTTAAGACCAGATAGTCCATCTGCAAATTTCACACCAGCTGAATACGCTTGTACATAACCGTCATTTAATTGACTAATACGGTCATAACTTATTGAAATTATTTTTGCGGCAACTGCAAAAACACCAATTACTCTGGTAAGTGTGGTACTTACATCGCCGAATTGTCTACCAACACTGTCAAGATTACCACTTATAGATCTAAAAATACTTCCTGGGTCAGCCGAATTTAGACTGCTACCTAAATCACCAAGAGTACTCACTAGTGAATCTCTAAGATTGGCTACTGCGTTTTCGTAACGTTTTGCAGCAAATCTTGTTTCTAAATCAGATTTATCACCAGTTTCTTTAATTCTAGCTGACAACTGTTTAGTTTTTTCATCGTCATGAGTTTTGCGACGTTCGGCAATTTGATTTGCATCTTCTTTTAAGATTTTCTTTGCAACTTTTAAAAGTACGTCATTGGTATATTCGCTAGAATTTAATAATCTTTCGAGAGTAAGTTCAGTTGCCCACCTGTTGGCCTGATCGTCTACTATTCTAACATCGGTCATTTTTTAAATCTCAATAAAAATTTCAATATTTTTAGCTATAAATACCAATATAACTATCAACACCTGTCTAGTTATTTATTGAGGCAAAACATGAGCAACAATCCATTAAAACAGTACTTTAGACAACCAGCATTATATCTAAAATTACCAACACTTGGAAAATGGTATAACAGCACTGATGTCGAGTTATCGCAAGATCACGAAGTTCCTGTTTACGGTCTTAGTGCTTTAGACGATATTATGCTTAACACACCGGATGCACTACTCAACGGACAAGCTTTAGAAAACGTGATTAAAAATTGTGTTCCAAACGTTAAAAATGTCAAAGCTTTGATGGTACCAGATCTAGAAACAATATTTCTAGGTATGAAAATAGCAACCAATAACGGAAAGTATGAAATTGAGAGAAAATGTCCAGGTTGCAGTGTAGATGTTAACTTTGAAGTTAACTGCTACAACCTGCTAGACCAAACCACTTATATAGAAGATTCAGATACAAAGATACAGTTTAACGAAAACCTCATATTGGAAATTTCACCATACACATTCGAAATGAGACAGTTGTTTATGCAAAGACAGTTTGAAGAACAACAGACATTGAGAATGATTGACGAGCAAAACAAAGATATAGACAATTTTGAAAAGGCAAGAATCTTAGCAGAGAGCATTGAAAGACTCAGTATCATTACATTCAAATTAGTTAGTATGAGTATACGCAGTATAAAGCTTGTAAAAGAAAATGTATTGGTAACTGATCAAACACAAATTGTCGAATGGCTTGTTAACATACCAAAAAGTCAAGCCGATACAATAATAGATACAGTTAATCAATTAAACACTGTAGGACCGCTAAGAGAAGTAGACGCACAGTGCGACAAGTGCAATCACACTTGGAAAGAAACACTTAACTTTGATCCAGTAAGTTTTTTCGGCAAACGCTAGCACAGGGAGATCCTGACGCCATTCAGGAAATGCTAGATGTGCTAGCAAAAAACAAAAAAATAATTGAAGAAGATGTAGCTACTTTAGTCTATTACATGAATGGCGGGTTAGACTACAATGACGCATGGTTACTCACAAAAGACCAGAGAAAAATTATGGGTCACGTAATAGAAAGACATTTTAAAGCTATGAACCCTAATGCCAAGCAGCAATTGTAATCTGAGTTCTAGGCTTTAAGTTTTTTTGATTATTTCTTTATGATTATTATCTGCTTGAGAGTCGAGCGTTACGCTCGACTGTTAGATAGATTAATTCGATTCGTAAACTCATCTCTTAATCTATCTAACCACTTTATCTTAAACATATTATGATGTTTATTCTGAAAGACAGTGGTCATGATATTCCCTTACGCAGGGAATATCAAAAACCTATTCGTTCATTCTGACGAGACATTAGGTCATGCTGTTTTCATCCTAGCCTTGCAGCAACCGGCGGAGTGCCTATTTCCGGTATTGTGATGTCATATTCAGAGAAGTTAATCTCTACACTCGGTTATGGGAATTTACCCAAGCCACACTCAAGTCAGACGGCATTAAACTCTTGAGTGCGCCATAGCAGGCTCAGACGGCCTCTATGGTCCTTTTTCCGTTTTTCTAGCAAGGGCTTACGGTAGCATCCCTGACGTGAGTGTGTTAACCTGCTCGTTAACCTTTCACGGGCAGAACAAAACTGCCATGATTAAGCTAGTATGAGAATTTTATTTTAGTCTAAAGGGGAAAATAAGAGCCAATTATGAGATATAAAAATGTGCCTAATTATGGAGCCAATTTGATTATTTTGTATTGTTAAAGTATTCGTCTATTATAGGTCGTAGTCTACTGTAAGGTTCCGAAACCATTTGCATACCAATTACACGCCATGCATCTCGTTTCTCATCTTCAGTAACTTTTTTATACGTTGCTGTGACATATTTGTCAAATTCTTCTTTGAAATTTATGCAACGACCTGCAGGACTTGCATGCGGATTTTCTATTGGTTTTTTAGCCCAGGGTGTGCGCTTAGCAACAGTCTTAGGAACAACTGCTCCTGTAGGTGCTGCGGGCGGTTCTGCATTTTCAGGAAAATAGCGTTTTGACGATTCGGTTGTCATTGATTCCTCATTTTCTGTTCACTATTGTAATTTCTTTTTTTGACATTGTTGATAAATTTATACATAATAATTTTGTTGATGCTTTGAGCCGGCATACAACATTGAGCCTGTAACTGGGACTGTTGCCTAAGCAGTCCCAGTTTTTTTATCTCTTGTTGCTCGATATCTTTTTGTCAACGGTATGCTTCGGTCGACGTTTAGGTCTGTAGACAGCATCTACCAGGTCGACTTGGTAACGGCCGTTACCTTCTTTTGCTGTGAGTTGCCAAACAACCGGGTTGTTTGCACTAGGACGTAGCACAATGTTATCGAATGCAACTTTAGAAAGGTCTTGACCTTTTACTAAGATAGCATTTGCCAGATATGGTATTTTTATAGCCGACTGGTTTTTCTCGTGATCATATGTAACTGACACAACTGAACCTGTTAATTGCAAATGTCTTTTTGTCTCAACACTCAATGGTTGCAGCATGTGAACAGGTGCAGCAAATCTACCAGTAGTTTCAGACAGTACTGCATTTATTGACCTAGCCTGGGGCTGTATCCATTTGAGAATTTCTAACGCAATTGCACGACGCATGTTTGGATCGATATCAACATCATACGCTGCAATGTCATAGATCATCAAAAGTTTCTCGTCTATTGCGATTTTACCATCTTTTATGATGAGATTGGCGAACGGGCGTAATTCTGCCGACCATTCTTCAACTGGCTTTTTAAGCAGTGTTCGTAGCTTGGTTTTAGAATATGCAACTGCTCCCCAAAGACGCTCTAGATGATCTTTGATGTTTAAGATTTCGTTGCTCATAACTCGCAGTTTAGAGTTTAATTCATTAACAAGATAATTGTGATATTGTCGTTCAAGTTGAATTAGAGCAAGCAACCTTGCTCGTTCGCCTACATCAACTTCAAACGCAATAGTTCGTTCCCAAGTTCTTTTGGGTTTTGTGATGCTGTAATCAGCCATGTTAAAAGTCTCCTAAACCTTTATATACTGTATAGCCTAGGACTGGCATATAAGTCAATGTTGATTTATTAACTAATTGTTAAAGTTAAATAAAAAACTCAGTATCTTGTTGTTTTAACCATGTGGTTAATGGATAGATGTAATATTTTTTATAGCGAGTGTACAGTTCGCCGTCGATCGAATCATTTAGAAACACAATTTCATCTACGTTATTATATTTTACAACAAGACAGAGTTTTCTATTGCTCGATGCAGCATCTTGTTCAGCTTGTCCTAACCAAGTGTCCCATTGTTTTACATCATGCATAACTACACTTTTAAAACTAGGAGGTGCTTTGTAGTGTTTACATTCTACGCTAAATGCAAAGTCCTTAGGACAGATCAAATCTCCGAAGATTGCGTAGTCTAGACTGTAATTTTCTGTTCGTTGTGCATTTGAACCGCCAAAAAATGAACCACTGTCTGGGTTGCGTCTAAAACCATTTTTAATACCAAGACGTGGTGCAAACCTACTGCTTAGTAAGTTTGCAATCTTGCGTTCAAACGTGCTGCCTTTTGATTTACCATTAACTGCCATCGTCTAGTAGTTATCGTCATTCCGACGCCTCATAATCAAAATTAAAGGAAGTAAATCCATTTTCTTTTACCACAGTGAGTACGTTGCTAACACGATTAACCAGTTCCTCTCTGTGGCTGATCACAAACACGTTTTTGTTGCGTTCGCGTTCCATCTTTTTAAGAATGCCTATAGAACCTTCGAGTCCAGCAGCATCCATACCGCTATCGAGTAGTTCATCTACAAATATAAGATCGATCGCAGTGTTAGTAGTTTCAAAAATATCTCTAAACGACATGCTAAGCCCCAGTATCAGGCGAGTGCGTTCACCTCTGCTGAGATTGTCAAAATCTAGATCTTGACCCAGCAGTGTAATTTCAGTAGACAGATCGTTTAGGAATTTAACTTCGTGTGGCAGTCCGAGCTTGTCAAGATACTCGCCTAAACGCTTGTTAAGATAGCTGAGATTCTGATCAATGATGCGTTTACGAATAAAGCTGTCTTTGCTAGTAAGCAGTTTCAACAGAAACTCTTGATGCTCGCGACTTTTTACCAGTCTGTTGAGTTCGTCGTAACTGACTTCTTGCAACGTATTGTTTAGACTGTCAGCCTGATCGGCATATGGATTTAGCTTTTCTCGTTCTTTCACAAGATCCTTGTGCAATTGTTCTAATGTGTTCTTGTGTTCTAGTGCTTCGCGTAGACTAGAATAGAACACAACTGGTTTAGTCATTGTGTTAAACACAGTTTTGATTTCATCAAGTTGAATTAACAATTGATCAAGATCTGTGCGATCGGTTGATATTTGTCCGTCGAGTTCTGCAATACGTGTTTCAAGTTCTGACACAATGTTGGCATGCTTATGGCCCACAACGTTCTGACCACACATAGGACATTCTTTATGATCATTGGCTTTTGTGTATTGCGTCACAAGCTGATTCAGCTGGCTTTCTAGTTGACTAACATGCCGCTGTTTAGTCTGTATTTCTTTGTTAAACTGCGTAACGCCGTTGCTAAGCTCTTTGTAAAGTTCAGCATCGTTATGTGCAGCGATCTCAGCTTCTACATCAAGCTTGCCCAACTGTTCAATGGCAGCAACTAGAGTTTCAATTTCGGTCTGCTGTTTGCGATCCCAGTCACTGACTTTCTTTTCAAATTCTCGTATAGTGTTTTGAATTTTTTCATTGGAAGTTTTAACAGTTCTAATACGGAATTCTTCTTGATCAATCTGTAGCTTGGTACTTTTAATTAATTCTTTAAGATTGTCGGCTTTTTTACTTAACTGCGTGATACCAAGCAGTTCTTCAATTATTTCACGTTGTTTTGCAGCACCAAGACTTAGAAAAGGTTCTGTATAAGTGTTGAGTGCTACAATATGTTTAAACAGTGTGTGACTCATACCGAGCACACGATCAATGTCACCTTGTGTGTCTTTACTTTCGCCTTGACTTTCGTCTGTATCTTGACTATTTACATGCTGGTCATCGACAATATAACGGAAAAACGTGGGTTTTCGACCTCGCTCAATACGATAACTGTGACCATTAACTTCAAAATCAATTGCAACCATCATGTTCTTGCCATTGATTTTGTTAATTAAATTTTCACGTTTAATATTGCTAATAGCTTGTCCGTAAAGTCCGTAGCTGATAGCATTAATCAATGTAGTTTTACCTACACCGTTTCTAGAACCATTGCCGCCAAGGTCTAAGTTTTCACCAAGTACTAGTGTAAGACCTTGCTTTTCTAAATTAACAGCTTGCGCAACGTTACCAGTACTCATAAAATTGCGCATTGTTACTGATTTGATTTTTAGCATTTTAGATACTCTGGTAAATGTTGATTAGTTCTTGTGAGTCGATAGTATTGCTTTCAATACTCTTAAGATGACTGATGACAATGGTATCAACACTTTCGAAGTTGATATCTACAGATCCGTCTATTTCTAAATCGTCAACTCTGGCCGTTTGCAGTGTAATTTCTTTTGCCTGTAACTCTACTTCAAACAGTTCTTTCATAAAGTTTGCTTCTTCATAAGTCAGTGCAACATCTACTGCAATTCTAGCATAGGTTCTGTTGTCGATGAATTTGTATGGATCCGTTAACACTTGACTCAAAGTCAATGTACGATATTTTGGTGCATCTGGATATGCTTTGAATACTGGTTCTTTACCTGGTTCCCAAAACATCATACCCCTGTCATCATCCCAGGCGTCTGCATAGTTGTGCGGAAAGCAGTTACCTATGTACCAAATCTTGCTGTTGTACTGTCGAGTATGGAAGTGTCCACTGAAGACCTGTTTTTGATGTTCAAAGTGGTTCATGTTGAGCAAGCCGTGATCTGGCATTTCGACCATAGCGTTCATTTTGAAATGAGGCAGTTCGAAATGTCCGAACACATATGGTGCTTTAATTTTTGGTACAAGTTTCCAATCGTCACCTACCAACCAAGGAACAAACGCAACGTCTTTAACTGTGGTAATATCGCTAATCAAATGAATGTTTTCGAATTGATCGATATAAGGAATACTGTGTATTTCATACTTGTCACGATAAAACAGGTCATGGTTTCCAAGAATGAAAAATACGTTATCAAAATAGTCATTTAACAGCTTAAGACCGCTAACACTGTAGTTCAGTGTAGAAATATTAATGGCTGATCTGACGTGATGCCAATCCCCGCCAAAAATGCAAGTCTTGCTACCCCATTTTTTTGCTTCTTCGATTACCCACTTTACAAAGTTTTCACAAGTGTTGTTATGTTCTCTGCTGTTATTACGCATACCATAGTGTATATCAGTGAACACCACAGTTTTAGAGAAATCTAAGTTTTTGTAGTCCATGCGAGCCTCTTGTGACTTTAATACATTATGTCGCAGAAGCTCGCTATAAGTCAACGTAACGGTATGATTATACGTCTTTTTGTTCAGCCATAACTGTTGCAGAGTGTTCTGCAAGACGTTTCATATCCTGTTCAGTCTGTCTAGTGTAGCTAGGAGTCGCACCGCTCATGGTGAGTAGATCGTCGCGTATGTTTTGATTTTTCTTTTCAATGTTTAGTATTCTAGTAAAACTATTAGTTATAGCAGCGGTATAGTACGCAAATGGATTTGGGGTGTCTGATCTGCTTTCGTCAAATTGTAACCCTATTTGACTGAGCTGCAACAGTGCTTGATTTTTCATTTCATCTAGATATGTATAACCTCGCCAGTTACCTCTGTGTCCATACCTTTCTACCAATTTCATGAACATCAGTGCAAGTCTGTTTGTCATTTTGCCGTGTGTTGTTGAAAAGTAACCATTTTCAAGACCACCTTTCCAGTGACTTTTACCGACACAGACAAATATTCCATCTTTCATTATATAATGTTGAAACGGTGGAAAATTACACTTAATGTGTCTGTCTGCTTCATTCTTAGCTTTGTGTAATTTTTCTTCGTTTATTGGAATATGATCAAATGTCATAACTCTAATGACTATTGAGTCAACAGGGACATCGTCTATAGTAAAATTGACAACTGGATTTTTAATTCCTATAGCAATTTGTTCTTTTTTTGCTTTAGACACATATTCGTCAACTCGTTTTTTACGAGCATCTTCAATTTGTTTTTCTGTTACTTTTTCCAAATTAGATACGATAAAATCATAATCGCCATACATCGGATCTATAAATTCACAATAGGTTTTTTTACTTCGATGTATTTCTTCTAATAGGTCTTTGTTAGTTAAGTATTTTATTTTGCCGCCGGAGCCAGTTGTCATTTTATTCCTTAAAAAGTTTTTGACTAAATCATTGTAATTTGCTGTATTTTTATACCAAAAGTCAATTTTTATATGCGCATATAATACAAGCCATAAATAAACTAGAGAAAATACGGTAATATTTATGGTAAACCTTAGCACCACTAACTTTGACAATAACAGTGATGCCGCTGGACGCAGAGTTCGATTACGTCCTAAGCCAAATGCTGTTGCTGATATATATGGTAGCGGCGGATTGCTATCTCCATTGCGACAGACTAACGGTATGGTATTTCCATATCAACCTACAATTACTTACCAACAAGATGTTAATTACACTGCCATTGATATGGTTCATACCAATCAAGAATTTTATGCATACACCAGAACAAACGCATTAAAACTTTCAGTATCTGGGCAATTCACTGTGCAAAATCAAAGTGAAGGAATATACAGCTTGGCGTGTATTCATTTTTTGAGAACTGTGACTAAAATGTATTTCGGTCAAGGTGCTCGTGCAGGTACACCGCCGCCGGTTCTTTTGTTTGATGCTTATGGCGACTACATGTTTAATCAGTTACCAGTTATTGTAAACAGTTTTAATGTTAGTTTGCCGAATGATGTAGATTATGTTCCAGTTGATCTGGCCAACACTGCTGCACCCGGAAAGTACATCAGTGAAATGTTTAATTTTAAAGGAACTCTGCTATCAACCACTCCGCAGGTCGCAGCATTTGAAAAGACTCAAAACTTGGTATACAACAACACTATTACACAACGTAAAAATTTAACAAGTACATCTGGTTATATCTGGTTACCATCTTTGTTTACTATTGAAGTTAGTATCACTGTTCAAAACACACCTAGCAGGTTGCGACAGTTTAACCTTGACCAGTTTAGAACCGGGGCACTCCTTAAAGGAGGTAAATGGATATGACAAAAGTAGTTTACACTAGAAATAGTCCATATTTCGAAACTGAGCAAGTTACTAGGTATGTAGATTATCTAGATAGTTGGAATGGATATTTTATCAATGCAGCAAATGATGACACTCTAATTGTTTTAGATTCAAAATACAATAAACGTCCCGATCTTTTAAGTTTCGTGCTTTACAATACACCACAACTTTGGTGGGTTTTCATGTTACGAAATCCGGACGTAATAAAAGATCCAATCAACGACTTTGTTACTGGTGTTAACATATATACACCTAGTGCAGACAGTATCAAAAGGTTTATCTAATGGCCGGCGGAGTAAATTTAAGCAATGCAATGAATGGCATTCATCAAAATATTGAAGACATTGCAGTACCACCAACCAACCAAATTAAACCAGACGAATTTGTGTCTCTTGCAGAAACTGTGATTGTTAATCAAAAAAATGCAGCAGATATCAGTGTTGAAGGTGTGAGACGTGCAAACAATCTTTTACTTCAACAGACAAATACTACTGCAAGAACAGTCAACGACAATACTGATTTTATAAGACAAGAGTTATCAAGACTTGGTATTGATTTTTCTCCTAAAGAAAATCCATTAAACGCTTACGCAAATTACACTTATCATATCAGATGGTTTATGACAGACGATGCGTCAGCCTATAACAATATAAACAGACTAAACCCAAACGCAGATTCTCTTAAAAAAACAATCATTGCAGAAAGTGGTGTAACTGCTGGGTTTAACATCACTGATTTTGAAATGGAAACCACTTGTGGTCCTAATGCAAGGACACTTAACACAGTGTCCACAACATGGACAATGACTCTCACTGAACCGTATGGTATAAGTTTAATTGATAAAATGAGATCTGCTGCGAAAACACAGCCGATCATAAACTATATGCGAGCACCATATTTTATTGACATATGGTTCACTGGTTATGATGAAAATGGTAAAATACTAGATGACAAATTATTTTATCAATTGTTTAGAGTTAATATCATTGATATGGAGGCAAATTTAACAGAAGGTGGCAGTAGATATAACATTAGTGGTTATTTCGACAACGATTTTGGTTTTAGCAATATTGTTTCTATACCACAAGGCGGGTTGTCCGTACAAGCAAAAACTGTTGGTGAATTTTTTACTAAATTGGAACAACAATTAACAGAACAAAATAAAAAAGCAAATCAACTAAATTTTGCCGACATTGAATACAAAATAAATGTACCGCCAGAAATGCGAAATTGGACGTTAAAAGCGGTTGATGTTGAAAATCAAGATAGTCGTAACTCTGACATGAGTGTTGAGCCAACTGAAGGCACAATAAACATCACTATCAATATTGGTATGAGTATTGAAACTATTGTAAACCGCGTCATATCAATGTGTCCAGAAGCAGATCCCTGGGTAAAAGGCGAAACAGGCGGAGGAACCGCAGGATCTAATGCAGCAGAAATTACAACCAATGGGTGTGCATCCTGGATAATGGTACACAGCGACGTAAAAATAACTGGTTTTAATTATTATACTCGTGATTACATTAGACAGGTTACATACACGCTGGTTAGATATAGAACTGCAAGAACTGGTGCAGACGCTGCTACATTAACAGCACTAGAAAGCTTATCTGTGCAAAAAGAAAAAATGAATTTTTTTAAAAATTCAAATGCGTTAAACAAACTGTATCAGTACATCTATACCGGAAAAAACACAGAAATTATAAAGTATGACATCAAGATTGAAAATTTTTGGTCACTGACGTTGCCTGCCTGGGAAGGCATCAACAATGGTAGTAACTTTACACAAGGTCCGCTATTAAAAGATAATGCTGTAGCTGATCAGCTACGTCAAGGAACGTATACTAGATCACAATTATTGTCTGCAATGCAGACTAGAATTGATACTTTACAACAGGCAGTAATTAATCCTGATATTGCTATTGGATTTAGAGATTCTCTGTTATCTGAGCAGAATGCATTAACTTCGGAACTAGAACAAGCACAAAATGCTGCAATATTTTTTAATCAAAATCAAAGTGCATTAAACAATAGAGATAGACAGTCAACAGCAAGTCCAGGGCAATTAACAGCAAATAACATCATTTTAAAAAATCCAGAAGTTAGAGAATTTGTTGCAGAAACATCGACATTATTATCTAATCAAAAGTCATTGCGATATGTAGAAGACATGAACGTGATTATCAATAGAGAACAAGATCCGATGCCTGTTGTATTAAAAACAGATAATCAGCCAAGTGGTCAGAATGCAGCATTGAGTAGTGACACTAATAAATCTGTAGCAAATCCAAATAGCTTAGGCCTACCATCTGGTAGATCATTTATTGGTACAATTCTTGGTAACATGTTCGACCCAACATTTTTTATGAACATTGAATTAGAAATACGTGGCGATCCATACTGGATGGGACAAAGTAATATACGTCAAGCTGCCATAGCAGAAACATATGGAAGAAGCGGAAATGATCCTAGATTTGCCAATTATCAGGCATGTGACCACACTTTTGTTTTGGTTTTTAGATCTGGTGAAAATTACAATGAACAAACTGGTATGATGGAGTTTACTGAAACTAGTGATTTTTTCAATGGTGTTTATAATGTGCTGACATCTAAAAATAGTTTTAGAAATGGAAGTTTTACACAAATTCTTAGTGCATATAAAGATACTTTTGCTCAAAAAGTATCAAACCAAGTGTCTGCCGCAGCAACAGTGCAGCAAACAACAACTGTAAGAACTGGCCCGCAATAAGTTCGTAGCTAAAGGAAAAAAATGTCAAACACATTTAGAAGAACAGTTACAAGTCCAGCCGGGTATGAGTTTGCAGCACAAGGTCGTGCTACACCATTAACACACATTTACTTAGGTTTTGTAAAAGAAATTGATGACAAGAAACGCATGGGTCGCCTTAAAGTATGGATACCAGAATTAGGTGGCGATCCAACAGATAGTCAATTTTGGTATACCTGTAACTATGCTAGTCCGTTTGCGGGCGCAACAAACGTTTTCGATAACAAAAATACAGACAGTTGGGAAGACAGTCAAAAAAGCTATGGTATGTGGTTTGTACCACCGGATTTAGAAAACGAAGTTTTAGTCTGCTTTATCAATGGTGATCCTGGTCGAGCAATTTGGTTTGCCTGTTTATATCAACAGAACATGAATAACATGGTACCAGGAATTCCTGGCAACAATGGTGAAAATGGCTTACCGGTAGTTGAATACAATAAACTAAAAAACAATACAGAAATAGATGTAAACAACCCCAACAGACCTGTGTTTGCACCTTTAGCAGACCAACTTAGAATACAGGGATTGGATCAAGATGAACTTAGGGGCATTACTGACGCAGGCGCTAGAAGAAATGACCCAATTAATTCTGCATATGGTATATTAACGCCAGGTGGAACTCAGTTTGTATTGGACGACAATCCAGGTAATCGTTTTATTAGATTGCGAACTAGAACCGGTGCACAAATTCTAATCAATGACAGCATTGGCAACATCTACATGAATAGCCGAGATGGTAAAAATTGGGTAGAGATGAGTGCCGGCGGTGAAATTGATATCTATGCCATGAATGATATCAGTATACGCAGTCAAACTAATCTAAACATTAGAGCCGATCTAGATGTCAACATTGAAGCAGGAAGAAACATTAATATCAAGGCCAGAAATGACGGAAACACTGCTGTAATCAGTGGTAACAGTACAGTCGGAACCGGCGGATTGATATACATGCACGGTGAAAATGATGTTAATGTTACTAGTTCGCGAAATGTGTTGATTCGTGCTGATCAAGATATGAGTACAACTGCTAAAGGCAACAAATACGATTACAGTTATGGTAACTACGACTTTAAAGCTGGCGGTTATATGCACCTGACAGGCAATAGCGATATGGCTATTAAAAGTCCAAGTTCGGTTTTGGTGGCTGGCGGTATGATTCATTTAAATGGACCGCCGACGCCAGACAGTGTGCCAGGACAAGATGCAAGACAGCCGCTTGATCTTATTCAAAAGGATAATTTTGTAGAATCAGACGGTGTGTTTAAATTTATAACAAGAAACACAATACTGTATAAATTACCTTATCATGAACCGTTTGACGGTCACGGTGGGCAAACACCTGGTACCAACGGGCACGTTGAAGAAGTAACAGGTCCTCAATTTGATCCATACAGTGGTGCATTGATTAGAGATGGCAGTATTACACCTAACCAGTCTCGACCTCTTGATATATATGGTACTCCAAGAGCAGGTATGGAACCTGGGTTTTACGAAGGTGTTGGTTACGATGCAAACAATCAACCGATATACAAACCTGGGTCAAGTGACACTACCGTTTTACAACCATCTGGTAGTTATCAGATCAGTGCTGCTGGTATAGAATTTATTAAACGCTGGGAAGGTGTTAGAAACACAGCTTATAATGATGTAGCTGGACTTAAAACAATAGGTGTCGGCCATCTTTTTACTGAAGAAGAACTTCGTGGTAATTATGTCAAGATTGGTAGTCAACGAATAAACGCAGATTCTGCACTAACAGATCAACAGGTAAATGATCTTTTGAAACAGGATCTAGTGAGATTCGAGCAGGCAGTAAGAAACACTATAAAAACAAAGCTTACTCAAAGTCAATATGACATGCTAGTTAGTATAAGTTTCAACATTGGCACGGGTGCATTCAAAAACAGCACTTTAGCACGAGTGATCAATGAAGGCAACTTTGATCAGGCACCTAATGCATTTATGATGTGGGTAAAAGCTGGCGGTAAAACAGTTCAAGGTTTGGTTAATCGTCGAAGAGCAGAAGCATCTAATTTTAGAGGATCAACAACTGCCCCTGCTTAATCATTCGATTAAGTTATCTAAGTGTTTAATTGTACAATAAATAACACACATAGATGTAGGAATTCTAGATGGCCGAAGTTCAAAAAAGGAAGTTGTTTGTTGGTTATAGTACAGTTGTTACCAACACTAAAGTACAACAATTTGCAGATATAGAACTTATTAAACGTGATCTGTTGAATCATTTTTACACCAGACGTGGTGAAAGGGTTATGATGCCAACTTTCGGTTGCGGCATATGGGATTTATTATTTGAACCATTTGACGATGTAACTAGAGATTCTATTGTGTATGAATGTCAACAGGTAATAGAGAGCGACAGTAGAGTTCAATGGGAAACAATTGTAGTAAAAGAATTTGATTATGGTTTTCAAATACAGATGGATCTTCTCTATCTGCCATACGACGTTGTAGAAACATTTAATCTTGAATTTGATCGCAGATCATTGACAATGTAAGACCTATGAGGAATTTTAAATGACTGTTAGTCAACAGCAAAGACAAAAACAACTATTTGCAGCAGAAGATTGGCAGGTAATCTATACTGCATTTACACAGGTTAACTTTAATGCGTATGATTTTAATACCATACGCAGTGCAATGGTCAACTATATTCGACTGAATTATCCAGAAGATTTTAACGACTGGATAGAATCTAGTGAGTTTGTAGCTATAATCGATCTTCTTGCATATATTGCAACCAGTCTGGCGTTTAGAATGGATCTTAACACCAGAGAAAACTTTTTAGATACTGCTCAACGTCGAGAAAGTATCTTTAGACTTGCACGTATGCTCAATTATCAACCTCAGCGTAACATAACTTCAACTGGTCTTTTAAAGGTTACACAGATTGTAACCAATCAAGATGTATTTGACGCAAATGGTATAAATTTAAAAAACGTTCCTATAAATTGGAATGATCAGAACAATTCGGACTGGTATGAACAATTTATATTAGTACTTAATTCTGCACTCAACAGCACAAATTATTTTGGCAGTCCGGCTAAAAGTGGTCTTGTAGACAACATACAAACCGAATTGTATGCACTTAACAACTCGCCGATTGCAACAGGTGTAGTGCCGTTTAATGCCAGCGTTGCTGGTAATAACATGCAATTTGAACTAGTTAACCCAGACTTTTTTACCAATGATACTGTTTCATCACAACTGGGTAATACTGGTTATTTTATTGAAAGAACCCCGAATCCTCTTAACGATTGGTATGTGATATATCGGTCGGATGGTAACGGATTTTCTAGTTCAAATACTGGTTTCTTTTTGATGTTCAAACAGGGCACAATTGGTTATACAGATTTTAGATTAGATTTGCCATTAGCGAACAGAGTATTAGACATTGCAGCAGACGGCGTTAATCAAACCGACGTCTGGGTACAAACTATTGATTCTAACGGTTTGGTTTCAAAAGAGTGGACTAAAGTACCAAGTGTCAATGGATTTAACGTAATCTATAACAGTGTAGACAGAAGCGTAAGAGATATTTACAGTGTTATCACTAGAGACAACAGCGGCAACGACCAAATAAGCATTAGATTTGCCGACGGTAATTTTGGTAACGTACCAATTGGAAACATTCGAGTTTGGTACAGAACTAGCAATGGTTTACAGTATCAAATTAGGCCAAATAATTTAAGCAATTTAAAGTTTAATTTTGCTTACAATGACAATCTTAACAACACATATTCTATTGCATTTAACACCAATTTGCAATACACCGTAAGTAACAGTCAGGCTAGAGAAACAAATAACCAAATCAAACTCAATGCATCTCAGGTTTATTATACGCAAGATCGTATGGTAAATGGCGAAGACTATAATCTATTTCCGCTACAGAGCAGCCAGGCGCTAAAGGTAAAAGCTGTAAACCGAACCTATGCTGGTCAGAGCAGATATATAGACATCAATGATCCAACAGGTGCCTACCAAAATACAAATGTGTTAGGTGAAGATGGTATGCTATACTGGGAAGTTGGTAACAATCGTCAAGAAGTTAATATTTCTGTAAATCAAACATCTGCTGCTCTAGTAGTAAATTTTGTACAACCAATGATCGACGGATCTGACGGTTTAGAAAATACAAGTATAGAATTGAGAGATTTTTTCTATGCATTCTATCCAACAATAACTGCATCTAACATATCATGGAAAAACGTAACGTCTGCGTCTGGTACGTCAACTGGTGCATTCATTGAAGGCAGCTCGGCAATCAAAGTTGGACCGTATGCACCAGTTGGTAGCCCGCAATATTACATAACAAGCGGGTCGCTAGTTAAATTTTTAAACAGCGGATGGACGTCAGTGGTCAATGTCATTGGCGAAGGAGACGGTTCTGCACAAACAGGCATAATTTCGAATGGAACTGGTGCAATTGTACTAGCAGCTAATATAGAAAACAATGATTCGTTGGTTAGTGTATATCCTGCATTTAAAACAACACTGACCACTGATGAAACTGTACAGATTGCTGCTGCGTTTGACAGAAAACAGACGTTTGGTATTCGTTACAATACTAGGACTCAAACATGGGTAGTTATCACCAACGACAATTTAAGTTCTAATGACACATTTAGTCTTGAAAATGCAGGCGATACATCCAGTACCAATAAAGATCAAAGTTGGTTGATCAAAGTTATATATAACGCAACTAGTTGGGTTATATTGTCAAGATCACAACGCTACATATTTGAAAGCGTGAGAGACGCTAGATTCTATTTTGCTAACACTGAGAAAGTAATAGATCCAGTTACAAGACAGGCAAAGTTTGACAACATAAATGTACTTGGCATAAACACTGAAAACGGTACAAGTACTGCGCTCGGTCGAGATTATCTATGGAAAATCAAGGGGCAGGAAATTTATCCAGATGGTTACGCTGAACCAAGAAATGTAAGAATAACATTTTGGGAATCGATGCAGACTGGTTTACCAGATGATCCAGATGAATTCATCAACATTGTTGATCCTTTTGACGAACAGGCAAGGTTATTGTTTTGGGAGTTGGTTCCAACTGTTGACGGTTATCAATACTATGAATCTATCACAATACCAACCACTAGCATATATGCATTTGAAAAAGATGTTCCACCTGCCTCTGATCAAGCATGGACAGTTAATAATCTTGCATATGTTCAAGAAAATGAAAAGTTTTTACGACTGTCTGATGGCCAAATAATTGATGTTACTGCACAATACAAAGTAAGAACTGGGAGAAACCTCTTAAAGTTTATATGGAAACATTATGCACCATACACACAGCGTATAGATCCGGCTATCAGCAATATTGTTGACATTTATGTCTTGACTGCTAGTTATGATACTGAATTGCGAAACTGGATTAGCACCAATGGTTCAACTACAACAATGCCAGTTCCGCCAGATTCTGAACAGCTTCGTGCAAGTTTTGGATATTTCGAACAGTTTAAAATGATGACTGACCAAATTATTTGGCATCCAGTTCGTTATAAAGTTCTTTTTGGTAATCAAGCAGTACCAGAATTACAAGTTATATTCAAAGTTGTAAAAACAGCTGGTACTACTGTCGGTGACAATGAAGTGAAGAGTCTAGTAAAACAGCAGATAGATGCCTATTTTGCACTTACTAACTGGGATTTTGGACAGAGTTTCTTTTTCACAGAACTAGCAACATATATACATGTAAATCTTGCAACAATAGTTGCAAGTGTGGTGATTGTACCAAAAAGTGGACAAAGCAAGTTTGGTAATCTTTTTGAAATAATATGCGAGCCTGATGAAATTTTTATCAGTGGCGCAAGAGTTTCCGATATACAGATAGTTGGAAACTTAACAGAAGCACAGTTGGGAATAACAAATGGTTAAAAAACGCCGTAGTATAGAACTATTACCTGTTGCATTGCAAACCGAGACACTGTCTAAATTTTTTGCAGCAACAGTTGATCATCTTTTGCAACCAGAAAGTGTAGAATTCGTTGCAGGTTACATTGGCAGTAAACCGAGTTATTACAATTCGGCCACCGACTACTATGTCAGTGAACTGACCAAGGATAGAACAGATTATCAATTACCGGTTACGGCTGTTAGTACAGACTCTGACAGTGGTCAAACTAGAAACATCATGTTCTATGATGATCTAATTAATCATTTAAAATTTTATGGTGCAAATGTTTCTAACCACAGTAGACTTTTTGATCAAGAGTACTACAGCTGGTCGCCACCGATAGACATTGATAAATTTATCAATTACACGAAATATATCTGGGTTCCAACTGGACCTAGTTCAATCACACTCTTAGACACTACCAACGTGTCTAAAGATCTAATAGGTAAATCTAGTTTTGTCTATAAAGGATCTTATAAAATTGATTCAACTGGTGAAATAGTTGCTAACCAATCATTGACAGTGTCAAACGACATGGTTTTGATTTTTTCAAAAGATGTTTCTGGTAATTATGTTAACCAAAAGTTTATTGTTAACGGCGTTGGTACTTCGATTGAACTAATATTAGAAACTGTAGAACCCACTCCGTCATGGAACATATCTGGCTGGAATAGATCTGGATGGAACGGCAACGAGGCAGAATATGACAAACGATATATTACAATTGAAAGATTTTCTATTGATCAGAATCAATGGAGTAAACAAAACAAATGGTATCACGAAGATCTTATCAATGTGACTAAAACATTTGTTGATAACATCAGTAGTTACAAAGCATTAAGACCTATTATCGAATACAAGAAAAACATGTTACTCTGGGATTATGGCTGGTATGGCCGACCAGATATTGATCTGTTGGTTACAAATATTACAGATATATTTGCAGAAGTTGTTGGTAGACCAAGTTATGTTTATGACGGTATTCCGTTCACAGACGGTATGCGCATATTGACTATAAGTGATTCTGACCCAGATATAAACAATAGAATATATGTAGTAGGCGGTATATCAGAGTTCGGTAGCATTTCTCTAACTCTTGCAGTAGATGGTCAAAGTGCAGATGGTGCACCCGAGCTTGGTGATCGTTGCGTTATTCGCCTCGGTACATATAGTGGTACAAATGCATGGTATACGCCGCAAGGTTATTGGGAAAATCTTGGTCAGCAGACATTTGATGACATCGGACCTAAATTTGCACTATTTGATATCGCAGGAAATGGATTTATAGATCCATCTGTTTATCCAAATAGCGACTTTGATGGATCGACCATATTTAGTTATGTGGTTGATAATAATACAAGTCCGCAAGACAACGAACTTGGATTTGCTGCTAAGCGAGATCAATTTGGTTCTTTTGTCTTTGAAAACACCATTAACACTAATGTTATTAACTACAGAATAGGATCTACTCGTTTCCAGTACAACGGATACAAATTCTATCAGTTGAGAGATATAGTTACTGATTCGTATGTGTTTGGAAATGGTTGGAACAAAGTTAAAAATGCAAGTCGCCAGTACGTTGTTAACGATTTTCTCGATGTGAAAATTGAAAATCTTGCAGTACCAAGCCGATTTACCATTGACCAATTACCTGAAACACAAATAGATGGCGAACTACCAACTATTAGAGTTTTTCGAGTAAGAAATCAATCACAAATCGAGTTAAAGCAAACCACAGATTACACTGCAAAGTTGAACAAAGTAACGGCTAAACCATTGCTTGAAATTGCACCAGGTGTGATACAAAATGGTGATCGTGTAATCTGTAAAACGTGGAGTAATAAACCACCTGCACAATTAACTGGCTATTACGAATTGCCTTTGAATTTGACATCAAACCCAAATAACAAAGATATCTCTACTATTAGTCAAAGTCAATTAATAGATCAGTTTAAACAAATAATGGAAAACCAAAAAGGGTTCGAAGGAAATCCGCTTGGTTCAAACAACTACAGAAATACTGCGCAAGACAGAAGTCTTGGACTGAGTATATTACAACACCGAGCACCAATGCTCAAACTAATGACATTGAGCAGTAATAATGTACTAACCGGTGTCACGTCATCTCAGAGTAATACGGATCCTATGCTTGCTATGCAGTTTGCACAGCGAGAATATGTAAGATTTTACAGTAGATTTATAAAAGCATTGAACATTCTTTATAAGAATGGATTCACGGTTGATAACAGTGTAGATGATTGGATAAACACTGCGCTAAAACAGATAAACATTGGAAAAACAAAAAATAGCCCGTGGGCCAATAGCGGCTATGACACTCTTCAAGGTGGGTATTGCTTCACTGAGCTAGAAAATAGAAATTTTATTCCGCCAACTGCTACACGTCTAGGTATAGCACCGGCTTATAAACCGTATGTTTATGTGAATGGACAGGATCTAGTTCTTCAGACACATGATGGTAGTAGAATCATTATGGAAGATGACACTGGTATTCGCCTTGGTAGTATACTTTACGATCAACAAGAAACATCTACACCGAGATTATTGACCAATCCAATCGCAAAGGCATGGTTACAATTTGAGTTAAATCTTTATAATAACATGCCTGTTGTTTATCAAAACATAGAAGCAGAGTTGTCATTTGACGTAAGACATCATACACCTGGAAAATGGAGACAAACTGAATATTCTAGAGAAGAATATCTAGATATTGTTCGCCCTATGTTTGACAAATGGGTTATTTTAAATCAAGTAGACTATAATGCAAATACTACGTTTGATTTAAATGATCAATTTAGTTTTAACTATAGATCAGTTACTGATAGATATAGAGAACCAGTTCCTGGCAACTGGAGAGGTATATACAGATGGTACTATGATACCGACAGACCTCACAGTCATCCCTGGGAAATGCTTGGCTTCAGTCAGAAGCCAACATGGTGGGATACAGAATACGGCCCTGCACCGTATACAAATGGTAACACTCGTATGTGGGCAGATCTTAGAGATGGGTTAATAAGACAAGGTTCGAGAAAAGGAACTCATTCAGTATGGGCTAGACCCGGTCTATTAGACTGCATACCAGTTGACAGTCAGGGTAATCTATTACCACCATTGAGTGCCGGTGTTGTAGTTTCCTTACCGTCACTGGATCAAGCAAGAGACGTATGGATCTTTGGTGACGGTAGTCCGGTTGAATCTCTTTGGATTCATAGTCAGGATTATAACTTTGCAATTCCACAGAGTTCATATTTAATGAAGCCTGCTCGTTTTATCGAATATAGCTGGGACAACTTGCGAACTTCTAATATATTTGTTGAAAATCCAGCTGAACAATGGATCTACGTTGACACAAATTCAAGAAGATCAAGTTCTCAATTCTTTGTGCATAGAGAAGCACCTTCACAGATTAAAAATCTAACAGTAACAGTACCAAATGAAACAGATCTAACGTACTATGGTAGCGGTGGTATTCAGCACTGGATTAGTGAATATTTGATCAGTAAAAATCTAGATGTCACTAACTATTTTGGTAATATAGTGCGAGGTTCTCAACCAAGACTTGCTCACAAAGTTGGTGCGTATGTTAACAGTGATGACACTAGTTTACGTTTAACAGTAGACAGTTTTGGTAATATTGGTTATACGAGCCAAATAGTTCCTAGCGAAAATGTAAAAACTTATCTATATAGAAGTGCAAGTATAGGTGAAAGTTTTTACGGAGGTGTAATTGTTAAACAAGTTAAAAACGGTTGGCAAATTTATGGATACGATGGAATATATCCGTTCTTTAATATTGTACCAAATGACACAAGAAGTAGTAAAACCACTTTAACAATTGGTAATCAAAAAATTGTTGTTTATACCAAAGGGTTGGTCAACAATGGAAAATCTATAGTAGATCGTATACCGTACGGTACAATATTTGCAACTCGCCAAGAAGTTTTTGATTTTATTACCAGTTATGGTAGATGGTTAGAAGAACAAGGTTGGCAATTTGATAGTTACGACAATCAAAACAACATTCTTTACAATTGGAGACAGGCTGCTACTGAATTTTGTTATTGGAGTCAAGCAGTGTGGGCTAATGGCAACTTTATTGCACTTAGTCCTCTTGCTAACGAAGTTAAATTTAAACAAGACTTTGGTAATATAGAGTTTGTAAATGGTGTTGTTCGCGGCACATACCCAGTATTAGATAGATCTGGTGCAATGATAGATGCACATAATCTAGAAATACTGCGTTACGAAGATGAAATCATTGTAAGACCTCTCAATGAACAGAGTATTTACGGTTTAAGATTGTATAGAACCACAATTGAGCATGTTATTGTTCTAGACAACACAACTTCATTTAACGATACCATCTATGATGATCTGTACGGATTGGCTCAACCGAGAGTCAAAATGTATGCGTACAGAACCAACGACTGGACGGGTAGACTTGATGCACCTGGTTATTTCCTTTATCAAAATCCAAACGACAACACATGGACTATGGTGTCTAACCTCGAAAAAACTGCAAATGACGTTCGTAAATATTACAATATTGAACAGCCAAAAAATTATGAAGAATTTGACTCGGCTACCAATTCTATAGTTGTAAAATCTTCAGACAACAGTGTTGTAGATAGAAGCGACATATCCGATTTATCTAAACACATGTTTGGTTATCAAAAGCGAACTTATCTACAAGAATTGCTTTTAGAAAACAGTACCGAGTTTGAGTTTTATCAGGGATTTATCAAGCAAAAAGGCACTGTAACAACTATTGACAAGATACTTCGAAATACTTCAATTGTAGCACCAGACGAAAAATTTGAATACTATGAAGAATTTGCATTAAGAGTTGGTCGTTATGGTGCAACCAGTTTAAACACTGGAATGTCCTTTATACTGCGTGAAAATGAATTTGTTAATACACCCCAACAGATAAATCTTTTTGGTGAACTAGACAGTACTAGACAGGCAAACGGTATTATACAACTAATACCAAATGATCCCGATTACATAGTGCAGCCATCAGATTATAATAATGACAAGTTCCCATTGAGAACATACATCGGACAAAATTATAAAACTGATTTACCAACTGCCGGATACGTTAAGTTAGGCGAAACAGATTGGTATATAAAAGACCAAACTGAACTGTTTAGATTGTACAGTGATAAACAAGATGCAGGCACACCATTGAAAGATAGGGACACTATCTGGCAGTTCATTGATGTCAAAGATGGCTGGCTAGTATGGCAATTTGTTAAATCGCCGGTGTCTATAATCAGTACTACTCCTAGTACACAAACTGGTCAACCAACTACTATAAACTGTGACAGCCAACATGGACTTGTAAACGGTGACATAATAACACTTGTGAACGTTTCTAATGTCGATGTGCTAAATGGTACATGGACAGTACAGAATGTTAATTCAAGTGGTAACACATTCCAAGTTCCACAGAACACATTTACCATAGGCTTTGGCGGAGAAATATACGTTTATCAAAAGGTAAGATTTGGTAATGTTCAATTACGAGATCAACATCCACCGGTAGGTGGGTGGAAAAATGGTGACGTAGCCTGGGTGGATCGTGGCGATGTTGGTATAAATGGATGGGCAGTTTATACAAGAATAAATGATCAATGGTTACCATCGAGAACAGAAAATTACAAGATTGATGCTAGTTTGATGACAGACGCCAGTCTGTTTAGTATCAAACCTTCTAAAAAACTTGTATCTTTGACTTATTATGACCCTGCTAAAGGTTTTATACCTGGAACAGCAGACGAAGATATTGATATTAAAAGCATATCAGATCCTGCACGATATAACAGAGGTGATGCTGATCTTCATGTACTTGACCCATATTCAGCTTGGGGTAAAGAACGTGTTGGTATCACCTGGTGGGATCTTAGCACTGTGAGGTATATAGATTATGAAATTGACGACGATAGCTACCGATGGAAGAATTGGGGAAAACTTGCACCAGGTATCACCATTGACATTTATGAATGGGTACGAAGCCCTGTTCCACCTTCAAATTGGTCTAGCTATGTTGCACAAGGCCAGAGCTTCTCGCAATATGGCATCAATTATTCAGCTTCCGGTAAAGTCAGAGATGTGAACAACCCTGCATGGACGCAAGAAATTGAGTATGATCAGAACAATGTACCTAAAACATGGTATTATTTCTGGGTAACAAATGCTACGACTCTTCCATTTCCATCAAATAGAACTAAAACAACATTGGAAATTGCAAACATATTGCAAAATCCCAACAGTTACGGCGTTTCGTGGTATGCAGCAATAGATCAAGAAAATATCATAGTATCAAACGTAGTAGATTACTTAGATTCTGCTAATACGTTTATGCAGATGACATATACACAAAAAGCTAACAGCGGTAATGATCACAAACAATGGGAACTGGTCAGACAAGGTGACAACTCTAGCACAATAAATGAATATTTCTGGCTAAAACTTCAGAATAGTCTTGTTGGTTTTGATGGTCTTGGTAATTCGGTGCCAGACTTGTCTCTCAATGTATTTCAACGATACGGTACATTGATACGACCTCGCCAGAGTTGGTTCAAAGATAGAATAGCTGCTGCAACAGTTTATATAAACAAAGTTAACAGTCTATTAAAAACCATTTCACTGAGAGATGACCCAGACAAATCTACCTGGGTAAATTGGCTGTTTGATGAAGAACCAATTCCGCCACAAGACGGAAATTATGATTACATAGTTGATACACTTGAACAACGAAATGCATTGTCCTTGTTAATTCAAGACGGGCAACGTGTACTAGTATTACCGGTGGTTGATAACCTTTATAGATGGGTAATTTATAAATGGAATCTTGCTACTAGAACATGGTTATCAATAAGAACACAGGCATGGAAAACTGCAAACTATTGGCAGTATATTGATTACTACGACCAGTCTGAGGGTGTTAGTAATTTAACAGTACCGAATTTTACCGTACCAACTTTAGCAGACAGGTCTACAGTGCCTGCAACAAATGGTACTATTGTCAAGATAGAAAATAATGGATTTAACCTTTGGGAATTGTACAAGTATGTGAACAATGGATGGCTGCGTGTTGGTCTTGAAGCTGGCACTATAGAAATTTTAAGTTCATTGTATGACACTACTGGTTATGCAACTGAATTTGGTGCAGACCCATATGACGAAACAGCGTTTGATATTAACCCATTTATTGAATTTAGAAACATCTTTAATGCAGTAAAGTTTTCAATCTTCGGTACACCAACTAACAGCAATACACTAGAGCTCAATGATATATTCTTTACTATGATAAACTATGTGTTGTCTGAACAAGGCTTTGTTGATTGGATAGTAAAAACTTCTTACATCGTTCTAAAAGGTTTTAGTCAAGAACTGTACACAGGAGATCTTTATAAAGGCGACAACATTGATAGCCTATTAAACTACATTAATGAAGTACGACCATACAGAAGTAAAATTAGAGAGTTTATTAGTAAACGAACTGCAAATGATACAGCCGCGTTGGTTGTAACAGATTATGACAAACCAGTTTATCAATCTAGGATATTATCACCGTCGAATATAAATGACGCAAATATAATGGCAAATGATTCGACATTGAAATACTGGTATGAAAATTATCAACGCAATCCGAATCTTATCAGAACTATGAAAACTACTATACTGTTTGATCGAGTAGCAAGCAGAAGTGTAGGTTGGGAATCATTTGGTTGGGATCGTACAGCTTGGGAATACGAAACTGGCTCAGATGCGTCATTTGGTGCATTTGATAGAATAAAACAATACTATCAACCTACACCTGGAATGACACCGATAGATAGTGAAGATTTAATTAGTGGTACTGCATATAAAGGTGTGATATTGAGTGGTCTTGGACTTGATATCAATCCTGGTTGGAACAAAGCACCATGGAACAATCCAGTTGGTTGGAATGCAACAGAAGCTGACTTTGATCGTTACTTAGATATCATCATACAAGGCGGTGTGGTACCAGATTACGACAGTTTCTATGGAAATGGTCTGAAGAAATCTTTCAAGTTGAGCAAAGTACCACAAGATGTTGCTAAAACTGTAGTATGGAGCAACAACACGCTAAAACAGTACGGTGTAGATTGGATAATACCAAACTGGATAGCCAACGCAACAGTTGTAGCTGTTGGTATCAATTATCAAGTCGGTGAAATACTTGAGATTTCAATACCAAATGCAGTAGTAAACCCAACTGTGCGAGTCGAATCTATAACACCACAAGGTGGTATACGTTCTATAACAATAGTATCGAGAGGATCGATAGATATTGTACCGACCGGTACGTTTGATCTAATTTATCGACTTTATAGAGAAGGCAACGGCACAGGTGCAATAGTGCAACCAGTTTGGGGCGGCGATACTGTGGTGTTTAACGATGCACCAGTAAGTGAGATGAACAAGCCTTCTATCTATGTGCTATATTCTGGAGAAACTTTTAATCCAGCACCAGACGGTGACTATGATATAATCACTGACGGAAGTGGTTTTATAGAACCGTCGGTTGCACAAGATCATGCAGAAGAACTTTATAATGCCAAACTAAAGGATGCACTTCGTATTGATGTATATACGACACCGAGTGGCGGCAGTCCAACTGTGTTTGTTCGTTCTTATGTAACAGATGGTACTGTGGATCAATTCGACCTTACTGTTAAGCCACAAAATGAAAAAAGTGTAATTGCAGTATTAAATGGTAGTATATTAGAGCATGGTATTGACAAAGATTATGTTATAAACTTTTATACCAACAAAGTAGTGTTTATTACTCCGCCTGCGGCAGGTAATCTACAGTTAACAACCATAACTACAGGTGGCACAGGTACTGGTATCGAATCGGCATACGTTGTTAACCCAGGCAGTCTGTATGAAATAGGCGACATTATCAAGCTTGATAACGGTAGAGAATATGATCTACTCGGGGGTGCCGGTCGACCTGCTAGCGTAATAGTAACAGCCTTGAAAGCCGTTGATATCATTATTAATGATGGTGGTATTGGTTACAGTATAGGAGACAAGCTGATACTTAAAGATCTGCTTAATACTGAAAGTTCTTTCAAGCTCTGTTTAACCGTAACAGATGTGACGGCCGGAGGTGCGATATCAGAACTAGCTATTGAATCTGCAGGTAACTATTATTTTAAACCAGACGAAATAGAATGGGAAACAGACGGCGAAGGTGCCGCAATAGATATTACAGTGGTGTGGGGCGCTTCGGAATTAACAGTTAATGACCAAGGTTTGTACACTGAAAAACAAACTGAACAGTTTACTCAGTTGAGTATTCAATCAACAAATGGTCTAAACTTAGGGAATGGAATGGTTGTAAACGCCAATTTAACAACCACACTTGGTAGTGCAGTTTTTATTGCAGACGGTGTAACCAGCTCGTGGACTGTTCCATTTAAAATGATAGATAACACCACAGTACTAGTAACTGTAGACGGTGAACGTGTTCAACCAGTTAACATTTTCATCAATTTGCAAACATTGTCTATCACGTATATACCAGATAATAATGCAGTTGTGGTCATCACTTCATTTAACACCAATAAGTTCTCAATAGTAAGAGAATTTGACTTTGAAGTATTACCAGGTGTTAACCCCTATTATGTTGACAATGCACCAGAAAGTACCAAGCCGCAATACGCAAGTTCAATTGTTCTTAAAAATAATGTACCGATGCGTCTACCACCAATGAACACTTACATAGCAGACGGCTCTACTACCACGTTTGCAGTAGATTTTGTGCCTCCATTCAACATAGGTCTTAACGTTTATGTTAACAGTATTTTAAAAACAGAAGTTACTGATTATGTTGTTAATGCCGGTGCTGTAGTTTTCACTACAGCACCTAGTGCTAAATCATCTGTAGTGATAGTGGTTACATCACTTAGCTATGGATATGAATACTCATTTAATAATGGCAATGCGTTAGAATTTGTAAGAAACATACCAACTGGATGGGATATGATAGGCTGGGATTCGTACTATGGTTGGGAAAATTCAGATTCGACTGTAGAAGACGGTGACAAAATAAGAGTTATTACATTTGCAGAAGATCTCAGTTACGGATGGCTAACTGAAGAATTTGTCAGTTCTGGCGGATATTCATACACATTGCAGTCATCTCCATTTAATGGAAATACAATTTTTGTATTTGTTAATAACAGCGTGAAAACTCTAATGTGGGATTACACTATAAGTCGTTTAGATAATGGTAAAGCTGTGATTCAGTTCAATAAGGACGCTGCTCCGCCAGTTGGAAGTATTATCAATGTTACGTATGGTGTTGGATTTGACGACAGACCTCCGATAGCGTGGCGCACATTGATTTCTCCAGTTGGAGAAACAATATCAATTGCGATAGACGACAATAGAAAAACCAACACATTGGGTGCAGTGTATTCTGACACTAACAGCATTGAAGTTATTGATATTACAAAAATAAGCAAGCCTACCAGTCTACAACCTGGTGCAGTATGGATCGATAATGAGTTAATATACTACTACGAGTTAGTGTCTGACCCAACAGGTCAATATCCGAATAGAGGTTATCTCAACAATCTTCGTCGAGGGGTAAATGGCACACCAAGTGACCCAGTTGCAAGCTATAATACACAGTACTATTACGGCGATGGTATTAATCGCTATTTTGCAACTGCGTCTGGAACAGAACCACTAGCAGAAACAGTTTTTGTAAATGGAAAAATACAAACTAAAAATTCCATTAATTCTGTAGTTGGTACATACAGTATCGTAGTTAACCCGCCTAATCTACCTGCAGGACGTTATGTTGTATTCAACGAGAATGCAGTACCGCCAGTTGGATGGAAAAACGTTAAGATTGTTGCTCTAAATGTAGAAGCTCAAAACACAGTACCGGTGCATGTGCTAGGATCTACTGTGATAGATGCAGGTGACGACGTTAAACTGCCTGGTGGTGTTTACGTATGGGAACCAGCAGCAGACGGATTGCAATATAGTAACACTAATCAGGCAAAATTCTTAAGAGATCACCAGGGAACTAGAAGCTAAATATTATCATGGTTAACAAAGATAACGACAATAAAATAGAAGACACTGTTGATGAGGTTGACAATAACACGCTACCGGACGAGCAAATGCATTTGTTCGTCTATGGTAATATATTGATTAAAGACCCAGACACAGGTGACGTTCTTGTCAATAAGAGTTTTTAACGGGCGAGCAAATGGAAACTAAACACAGACAACACATCACAGGGCATGTATTGATCAAAGACGTTAACACAGGTGACGTGCTTGTAGACAAGTATAATGCAATCAATTATGAAAATTTCAGTATCAGCCTGGCAAGATCGCTTAGTAATAGACCTGACAGTTGGATTCAAGAAATGGTATTTGGTAATGGCGGTGCTCGTATTAGCGAAACCGGTGTGATTACATACTTGCCTCCAAATACTGTTGGACAAACTGCGCAGCTATATAATCAAACTTATTTTAAAGTGGTAAATGATCAAAGCCCACTCAATTTAGATCCTAGTAAGAATTTTATGCAGTATGCGCACAGCACTGGTGCAACTTTCAGTGATGTAATAATAAATTGCACACTTGATTTAGGTGAGCCTGCCGGCCAAGAAGCATTTGATACTGCGGTTGATCTACAAGGAAATTTTGTGTTCAATGAACTTGGTTTAAAAGACTACAGTAGTAATGGACAAAATACAGGGCGATTAATATCTCATGTGATTTTTAGTCCAATACAGAAGAGTTTGAACAGACAGATACAGATTGTTTATACAATACGAATTCAGACTGTTTAACCAACAGATAAATACAGTTTGATACATATAGCAGGATAGACCACAATGCCAACTAGCATTTACAAATATGATGGTTCGTTACTAACAACAGTAGCTGATTCTACACTTGATTCTACACATTCTACATTACGATTCCCAGGAAAAGGTTATCAAAACTATGGTCAACCTGTTATGGAAAACTTTGTATGGATGTTGCAGAACTTTGCGGGCTCTACTGCGCCAACTTTACCATTAGCAGGACAGTGCTGGTATGACACAGTAACTAAAATCATCAAAGTGTACAATGGTGTAACTTGGGATTCTGCAGGCGGTGTAAACATAGCGTCGTCTGCTCCACTTACTGCTGCTAGTCAGGGCGAACTTTGGTTTGACAGTGTAAATCAACAACTTTATACATGGAATGGAACTGCGTGGTTGTTGTTAGGTCCGTTAGGAAGCTCTGTCAACACAGATCCTCTCAATAAACCAATACCTTCCAATTCGACTATAGATTCTGTTAGAATTTCTGATGGTTCAACTAACCACCAAGTGTGGAGAATCACAGTGGGCGGTACATTGTTGGCAATTATCAGCAAAGACGCTGCGTTTACACCTGCAACGCCGATCAATGGTTTTTCAGTAATAAATCCTGGTATTAATTTAAGTTCTACTGTAGCAAACAATGGTGTAACTGGTGCAGCAAATGCATTCACAAACAACCAAACAAACTTGCCTGCAACTGATTTGTTATATGACCTCGGTTCTGCTACAAATAGATTTGTAAACCTCTACAGCAACAACGGACTTTTTTCGTCAGCTATTGCTATAAATGCTGCTATCAGCTCGTACACATTAGAAGTGGGTGGTGATACCTATTTAAACGGCGGGGTTGTTGTAAAAGGTACTGTTGGTGTTCCACCTGTTTTAATTCAAAGCAGCAATCTAACTATTACACCTAATCTCGGTGCCATTGAATTTGATGGTAGAGATTTTTATTTAACTAGCAATACCGCAGGTATTATTAGTCGAGTAGCTATTACTACTAATTCGCAACAATTTGGAAATATTTTTGTTTCAAATACCACACCGTCTATTAGTACCAGTACTGGTGCAATTGTAACACCCGGTGGTATTGGTGTCGGCGGCAATATATACATTGGTAGCGATGTTCAATATTTTGGAAATCTTTATTCGAGTGGCACTAATTCTCAAATAGTTGCTAACGGATCTGACACTGTTTCAAATCCTGGATTTACATGGTCAAACAACCGAGATACTGGTATATACTCGCCTACAGTTGATTCTGTTGCAGTTACTATTAACAGTAGTGAAAAAGTTAGATTCACAAACGCAGGTGAAATTGGACTTGGTGCGTCTGCTAACGTTGGTACAAGTGGAATGGTGCTAACATCGAACGGTGCTGGCAGTGCGGTTGTATGGGCCAATCCATCTCCAACTGGTTCTGTTATAGCGTTTGCAGGTCAAGTCGCACCTGCTGGGTGGCTACTCTGTCAAGGACAAGCAGTTTCTAGAACTACATATGCTGATCTATTTGCTATCATTGGAACCACTTATGGTGTAGGCGATAACACTACTACATTTAACCTCCCAGATCTAAGAGGCGAATTTGTTCGAGGTTGGGATGCAGGACGTGGTATAGATACAGGTCGTGTGTTTGGTTCTACACAAACTGACGCACTTCAAGGACACGGACACCAATTGCTGTATGGTGCTAACGCCCTGGGTGGAACAGGTACTGCTGGTAGAGTAGACACGGGTACTACTGCACGTAGTAATGCAGTAACTACACTTGAAAACTTAACAGGCTTTGGAACAGTAAGAGTAGCATCAGAAACTCGCCCAAGAAGTGTTGCAATGCAATATATTATCAAAATCTAAAAATAATCATAAAAGAAAAGTGCTGCTGACAACAGCAGCACTTTCTCATGATAAATATCGCTAGACATATCTAGTTAGGATCATTCTATGCCTATTAATGTATTCAAATATGATGGTACTTTGTTAACAACTGTTGCAGACGGTACCATTGATACTACACACTCTACTTTAAAATTTCCTGGAACAGGTTATCAAAACTATGCACCGTCTATTATGGAAAACATATTATGGACTATGCAAAACTTTGCGGGTTCCACACAACCCACTCTACCATTAGCCGGACAAACTTGGTTTGATACCACATCAAACCTATTGAAAGTTTATACAGGAAGTTCTTGGCAAGCCGCAGGCGGCGTGTTAGTTAATTCTACAACACCTTCAAATCCTGCTAACATAGGTGCGTTTTGGTATGATAATATTAACATGCAAATGTATGTATGGAATGGTGCTGCATGGGATATTATAGGCCCACTGGGAAGTGCAGTGAATCTAGATCCAATTAACAATACAAGCATCCCTACGTATTCTAAGTTTGATAGTGTGCGAATAACAGATTCTACATCGGCGCAACATCAAGTTTGGAGAATCACAATTGGCGGTGTTCTTTTTGCTATTATTAGCAAAGATGCTGCATTTACTCCTGCGCCTGCAATAACAGGTTTTGGAACAATACGTCCTGGTATTAATTTTAATACTACGGTTTCGGGTGTTGGTATAAGTGGTGATACAACAACTTTTAGAAGCAATCAAGACAATTTTCCAGATGCTGACAATACCAGAAGTCTTGGATCTCCGACATTCCGTTTTAGTAGTATCAATGCTGTGAATGGGAACATTTCGAATAGTCTGTTGGTAAACACAACTTCTAGTAGTTATAATTTTCAAGTTAATGGTACTAGCTTCTTGAATGGTTCTGCTCTATTAGCTGCTGGTACTGCATCTGCGGCACCTATAAGAATGCAAACAGGTTCGTTACTAACGACACCTGCGGTCGGTGCACTTGAATTTGACGGATCTAACATTTACATCACACTTGATGTCGGTGGAGTACCAACTCGATCTGTTATAGCTGCTGGTACAAGTGGCGGAAGCACAAGTGCTGTTCCAAATACCTTGGCTTTGAGAGACAGTAACGCAGACATTTATGCCAACGTGTTCCAGGGCATTGCATCAAGTGCAAGATATGCAGACGTAGCGGAACGATATGAAACAGACACACCGGTCGAGCCCGGTGACATAGTGATCATTGGTGGTACAAAAGAAATTACTAAATCGACTGTGGAAAATGATTCAGACGTGTTCGGAGTAATATCAACTAATCCTGCATTCAGAATGAATGAAAATGCTGGTAGCGATCTTACGCATCCATTTGTTGCAATGTTAGGCCGTGTACCATGTAAAGTAGTTGGTAAGGTCAAAAAAGGTGAACGACTGATAACCAGCAGTATACCAGGTGTTGCAATTGCTGCTGTAAATGCCAGTAACGTTGAGCAGGCAAACTCATTTGCAAGAGCTTTAACTGATAAAAATACAGAAGAAGTTTCTGTTATAGAAGTAGTATTGACATCAGGAACAAGATAATATGGCATATAGCGGTGGCAATTTAATTGCAGCAAATGATTACATGAGTTTTAGAGGTTCGAGCTCGCCTGCTGTCTCCTATCCGTCGGATATTGCCGCAACTGGGAAAGTAGCTGCACTCATAGGTGTAGGTTATGGACAACGCGGTTATGGTGTAACAAGCACAACATTACCAGGTGTAACAGCTAATACAACCGTAGCAACTGCAACAGTTTGGAATAATTTACGATCTGCGATGAGTGTAATTGACACACATACAGGTTCTGGTGTTACGTTACAGCCAGTGGTAGCAAGAGGAAATATTATTGTAGCCAATGACGGTAGACCCAGCCTAGTTAATATCGGAAATATAATAGCAACACTTGACAACGACAGATTTAATATGGGAGTTGGTCAAAGTGCAACAGCATTGATGCTCACTAGTACAAGATCCACTGCATGGACCAATACACTTTTTCATGAATTTACAGTAATTTTTGGTGTAGAAGATCAAGCTAGGTATTTTTTCAACTCTGGCGGTAAAATTAGATTTGTTGCAGCAAGAGATGGTGGTACAGCCGGAGGTGTTAACACAGTATTAACTTCTATGTTGTCCTCAATGGGTCAAATCAATTTTTCTGCAATAAACACCACTTACACTGGGACAGGTGGAACTTCGTCGTCAATTGGATATTATAATCTAACCGGTACTTATCAAACTGTTTTTACAGCAGTTGGTAGTGGTGCATTTCCAAACATAAGCTACAGTGTTTTGGCTAGACGAGAAAACTTCACTGGCCAAAATGGTGGCAACGGTAGTCTCTTGAGATTCAGAGCATTTTTTGACATATCTAATTATATTTCTGAAATAGCAGATGGTAACTTATCTAGTAGTATATCAAGTGTTCGGTCAATTGGCGCAATCAATGCTATTAACCCAACGTTTGCAACTATAGTAAATCTCTAATTGTTGACTTAATTTGGTATATTCTCAATAATTGTATGAGTCATTGAGAAATTTTGCCGAATGTATGATATATTTTTTATCAGCTACAACGAACCAACAGCTGACGACAATTGGTCCAGGCTATTTTCAAGATTCCCCGCCGCTAAAAGAGTAAACGGTATTACTGGTATCAACAACGCACATGCAGTCTGTGCAGCACAGACAGTAACTAAACTGTTTTGGACTGTCGATGCAGATACCATTGTAGATGACAATTTTGCATTTGACTATGTTGTGATGCCCTGGGATGAAAAATATTTACACGTTTGGTATAGCAGAAATCCAATAAATGGTTTAGAGTACGGTTACGGGTCTATCAAACTTTGGCCTAATGCAGTTGCTAAAAATAAAACCAGTAACTGGCTAGACTTTACAACGTCGGTTGGTAAAATTAAAATAATAGAACAAACAGTGTCCACAACCAAATTTGACACAGATCTGTATAGTTCGTGGAAAAGCGGATTTAGAGAAGCTGTTAAACTTTCTCAGCAAGTATATGTTTATCAAAACAGTCAAGCAGCAGAAAGATTAGTTAAATGGACTACTTTTTTGAACGATAACGAATTTTCTAAAGAAACCGTTAAGGGCGTCGGTCATGGCATTGCATATTTTTTACAACATTGGGATTGCCAAGAACAGTTGAAGTTAATCAATGACTTCGAATGGCTTTATGCGTATTACATAGAAATTGTTGATCAAAAAGAAACCAATAGCACTGATGCACTTTTGAAAAAATTAGGTATAAAAAATGTATGATATCGTATTCATAAGTTATGAAGAACCAAACGCAGAAGAAAACTTTAATAGACTTAGTGAAAAACTAGAACGAAGTACTCGATTGAAACGAGTTCATGGTGTTCGTGGTATACATGCTGCACATAAAGTAGCTGCAAAATCAGTTGACACTGAAATGTTTTATGTTGTTGACGGCGACGCTCTTGTACTTGACGATTTTGCTTTTGACTATTCTGTAGCAGATGAACATAAAAATAACGTTCATGTATTTAGAGCTAAAAATCCAATCAATGATCTAGTATATGGTTATGGTGCTGTAAAACTGTTTCCTACAGACTCTGTCAGATCAATTGATTTAAATAATATTAAAACTGACATGTCTAGCAGTGTAACTAACACAGGCTATCGCGTTATACATCAAATTAGTAATATAACAGCTTTTAACACCGACCCTTTTAATGCATGGAGAAGTGCATTTCGAGAATGTGCTAAACTATCTAGCAAAATAATTGATAATCAACGAGATGACGAAACAGAAGCAAGACTAGATACCTGGTGTACCGTTGGTATTGATAGACCTCATGGCATGTGGGCAATAAAGGGTGCCAAGGCTGGAAAATCGTTTGGTAAACACTATGCAGGACAACCAGAAAAACTGATCTACATCAACAATATGGATTGGCTAAAAATCAAATTTGACGAGGTAAGAATATGAAATATAAGTTTTCAGAACTAGATTTGATTTTTTTAAGTTACGATGAAAGTCGAGACGAAAATTGGTATAGAGTAAAAGAATATAGACCAAATGCCAAAAGAATACATGCAGTGAAAGGGTTTGACAGGGCGCATAAAATCTGCGCAGAAATCTCTGAATCTAAAAGATTAATAATTGTAGATGGCGACAACTGGCTTCATGACGATTTAGTTGATAACACATACGGAGATATTGTGATAGATGACAGTGGTGTCGAAACTGCTTGTTTTAGTTTTAGCAGTATCAATTCAATAAACGGTTTATCATATGGTAATGGTGGCATCAAGATCTGGGATCGAACTAGTTTATTGACTTCCAACACGCATGAATCGGGTAATTCTACTGATTTTTGTTGGGAGATACCATATTTTCAAGACAATCGAGCACTAAGTCTTACTATACAGAACAATACGTCTAAAATAGCATGGAGGTCTGGTTTTAGAGAAGCTGTAAAAATGACACAGTGTGAAGGTCAGCCTCGTGCCTTTTTAGAATCTACATGGCATCTAATACATGATAAAAATCTCAGCAGACTAAATGTATGGCTGTCAATCGGACGCGATGTCCAGAATGGTATATGGGCAATCTTAGGTGCTAGACAGGCTATATACGAACTAATGACTAACAGTCTTGATCACAGTCTGATTAACAACTATGACTGGTTCGACGATAAATGGTTGAAACTGTTCAATGAGATAGATGGCTACGGACCAGAAAAAACTGCGCAGGACTACAGTCGCAATCTTTTAAACGAATTTAACTTTTACATACCAGAAATTGATTCTAGGCAGAGCGAATGGTTTAAAAGAACTTATATAAATCCTGTAAGAAAAGGCCTTATGAGATGATAGATATTTCTAATAGATCTGCACTAATGAAGTTGTCTAACTATCCTAAAGTTGTCGAACTATTGGTAAAATGCGAGCCAAACGAACTCGATAAACTAACATCTACACTTAAATGGTCTAATACACTGCTTGGAACCATACAACACTATGATAACAGTATCTTTAGTTTACTTGAAAAAACTCAATTTCAAGATCGCGTCAACATACAACAGATGATGTGCTGGTCGACAACATTGTTGTCTCAAATGAAAAGGAACGATATTTCAATTATTGAACTTTTTAATAAACTAGACATAGAATCTAAGCATAACATCTGCCAAATGTCGAATTGGTCTGATGCATTGATTGGGTTGCTGTCAAAAGATCAGTCGCTGATAGATTTTTTTATCAAATTGTCTGATCAAGATAAAATAGATCTTGCTGAAGTATTTGAATGGAATCAGTCCACTGTGTCTCTTGTTAAAAACAATCGAGACTATTTTAAATTTCTGTCTAGTCTTTCTGATGAAGAAAAAACAATTTTCAAAAACATATTGTGTTGGTCACCATCCACACTATATCAACTGATTGATAACAACAAACAGATAGTAGAAAATTATAAAACTCATATACTAGCTCTTTATAGGCTATGGGACATTGTGGATGATCAAGAAAAGTTTTTTAAACTGTATATGTCTATTGTTAAAGCAGCTAAACAGCGTGAATATGATATCACAGACGCATTTAGCAATGGTCAAATTGAAAGCAAAATTTGGCTAATACGAGAACTTGAAAAAGTCAGTGACAATCTTGGTAATGTATGGACATTGTGTGGCTGGATTGGTACATTAGCATACCTAATAAAAAATACAAACAACAGGTTAATTTACAATAATATTAGAAGTTTTGATATAGATGATCGATGTGCAGGACTGTCAGAAATTTTAAACAAAGACATGTTGTTGAACAACTGGAAATTTAAATCAAGTACTATTGATGTTAACAGCATGCGTTTTACAGATTATAAGTTCCCAACTTTAAAATCAGATGGTAGTATTCAATACATTCAAGAATCGGCAAACACTGTAATAAACACCAGTTGTGATCATATGGATAAAAACATTTGGTGGGAACGAGTTCCTACTGGTACACTTGTTGTGTTGCAAAATAACAATTTTGCAACAGCAGACGATCATGTGAACACAGTAACTAGTATTAGAGAATTTAAGAACAAATATCCGATGCATGAACTATTGTTCGAAGGTGAATTAGAATGTGACCTTTATACACGTTTCATGTTAATAGGTAAAAAATGAAAATCGATCTTGATTCGATGACTATAAGGCAGTTACAGACTGAATCTGCTAGAGTTTTAGCCGCCAATGGCGGATATAACAACAACGAGCTGTCGTCCTTTAACAAACTTGCACATCACAACAGTCACGCCTGGTACAAGGCTGTTATAAAATGGTACATAGATCAATATGGCGATTTGCCAAGTAAGACAGGTCCGGGTGTTGCAGTGCAGCTTCTTATGAACAACTGATCTTTGATATTTTTAAACTGTTCATTACAATATAAAAAACACAAGCGAACAAAATGATGTATTCTTTTGACCAGATAGAAACTGTACACTTAGAAATTACTACACGATGCAACGCAAGTTGCCCGATGTGCGGCAGAAATAAATTTGGCGGCCCAGAAAATGAAAATCTACCAATTACAGAACTCACGCTAGAACAGGTAAAACAGCTATTTTCGGAAAATTTTGTCAAACAACTCAAAAGGTTGTATATGTGTGGTAACTATGGTGATCCAATAGCTGCTAACGATACACTAGAAGTGTTTGAATGGTTAAGGTCAATAAATCCTAAAATAAAACTAGGGCTGCATACCAATGCAAGTGCTAGACCTACGTCATGGTGGAGCCGTCTTGGTTCCATACTAAATGGTCCTTGGGATTACGTAAAATTTGGTATCGATGGTCTAGAAGATACCAACCACCTTTATCGCAAGGGAACAAACTGGCAAAAGATTATAGACAATGCCAATGCGTTTATCGCAGCAGGGGGTAATGCACAATGGGAATATATTGTTTTCAAACATAACGAACATCAGATTGCAGACGCAAAAAGACTAAGCGAGTCAATGGGATTCAGGCAGTTTAGAACAAAAAAAACTGGCAGGTTTTTTAGCAACACTAAGCTTGAAGGAAAAGACCGGCAGGAAGTATGGAATCGAAACGGTGATGTAGAATATTACATAGAAAAACCTTCAATAGAAGAATATCAAAATCAAAGTCTGCTCAAAGAACAAGAATTGATAGCAAACTGGGGTAGCATGGAGCAATATGTTGACAAAACTGAAATTGCTTGCAAAGTGGTCGCTGACAAAAGCGTCTACGTTTCGGCAGAAGGTTTGATTTTTCCTTGTTGTTGGACAGCTAATCAACTGTACGTTTGGTATTGGAAACCGAAAACGTCCGAAATATGGAAATTGATTGATAATGATACTGATAACGTCAACGGTCTCAAGCATAATATGGAACACATAGTCAACGGTGACTATTTTAAGAAAATACAAGACAGTTGGCACAAGCAGTCTGTCACAGACGGTAGATTACGAGTCTGTGCAAAAACCTGTGGCACAACTTTTGATCAATTTGCGAGCCAATTTAAATGACCAATTATCCATCAGATACATTTTGCGCATTACCGTGGATACACCTTAGTACCAGACCAGATGGTAACATGCGTGTTTGTTGTACCGCTAACGCTAGTAGCGTACAAGATCCTGACAGTACACAAAAAATCAATGGCGGGCAAGTAGGCGTTTTAAAAACCAACAATGGTGTACCTGCTAATCTTAATAATAGCAGTCTACTTGAGTCGTGGAACAACGATTATATGAAAAACGTGCGAAAAATGATGTTACGCGGTGAGAAACCGCCTAGCTGTCTCAAGTGTTATAAAGAAGAAGATGCAGGTGTACAGAGTAAACGCAATTGGGAAACTGCCTACTGGGTTGGAGAATTAGGTCTTGATTCTATTATTGGAGACACACAACCAGATGGTTCTGTGAGTCCACAAATACGTTATATAGATCTGCGTATGGGCAGTAAATGCCAGCTGGCCTGTGTAATGTGTAGTCCGCATGATTCTAGTGGTTGGGTAAAAGAATGGAACGAAATCTATCCACAAATTACCAATGAACGTTTAAAACAGAGCAGTGGTTGGGAAAACCGAGGTAAGCTGCATGGTGCAAACTATAACTGGCACAAAAACAATCCTGTATTCTGGGATCAACTATATAGTCAAATACCCAACATGAAACAGTTGTACTTTGCTGGCGGCGAAAGTACAATCATTGAAGAACATTACACGTTATTAGAAGAAGTTGTGCGCAGAGGGTATGCAGACCAGATTGAACTGCGCTATAATAGCAATGCAGTAGAACTACCAGACAGACTATTTGCACTCTGGGATCAATTTAGACAGGTCAAGTTTCACTTTAGTGTAGACAGTCTTGGCGGTAAAAATGACTATATTAGATATCCCAGTAATTGGGATAGTCTTGTTGAGCACATGCATAGATTAGATCGTACTGGTCCAAACGTAACCGTAACCACGGCTGTGACCATCATGGCACTTAACATACTTTATGTGCCAGATTTTATCGAATGGAAGCTTAGACAAGGTTTTAAAAAGTTCAATACCTGGCCAAATGGTGCTGGTATGATCAACTGGCACTTTGCTTATTGGCCGCCACAACTAAATGTCAAAGTCTTACCGCCTGAAATAAAAGCTCTGGTGCGCGACAGATTTGAACAATTTTATACTTGGTTAGACTCCAATTGGCAATTAGCAGTGCCACCTGGTGTTTCGAAAGAAACGTTTATGAATGCAGGGTACGGTATCAAGCGTCTGCGCAGCATGGTTAATTTTATGGACAAAGAAGATTGGAGCGAACGTCTGCCAGAATTAAAAGAATGGATTCAATTAATTGACAACACCAGAGGAACTGATTTTGCAAAAACATTCCCAGAACTTTCTAGTTTATTGAAATAAAAAGAGAAGCATATTATGATCCCAGACGGCTTTGGTATAATAAATAATCATATATATTCAGATGAGGTGGTTGTTATGACAACAAAAAAACCTGCCGATGAAGTCTGGGAAGAAATTTTTGACAGCTTAGTAGTCGAAGCTGAGCCTCCGCAAAAATATGTCAAACGTGTAACTATTACCACAAGAGATGGTAGTACGTTCAGTGTGAGCCCACAGGACTTTTCAACCATGATCGAGCAAGAAAAAAACTTGCCGCCTGGACAAAGTGATATAATGAGTGCCAGAATGAGCCTCGATTTCACTCGTATTAAACGTGATGTTGAACGATGGGCTAATGACTTTGTGTCGGCGTTTGATTTTGATGGTAAACCACCAATACCCAAATTTCCTAAACCAGTAGCGGGTGAAATACCTACAAAGCGTGGCCGTCGCAAGACTGTTGATACAGCAGTACAAGAGCCTGTTAAAAAAACAAGGCGACAGAAGCCCACTAGTTAATTGCTTTTATTGTTCTGTCTGGATAAACTGTTTACATGATTAGAGCAATATTAGCATGTGATGAAAAATGGGGTATCGGTAAAAACGGTACCCTACCTTGGCCCAACAATTCGGCAGACCTTAAATGGTTTAAAGAATCTACCACAGGTGGCGTAGTGGTTATGGGTAAAACAACCTGGGATAGCTTACCTGAAAAAAGCAAGCCGTTGCCCAATAGAAACAACATAGTTGTCACCAGTTCAATCAAAGATAAGGATGGTCCATACCATTTTGTCAAATTTGAAAATGCTAAAGATCATATTGTATCAATGAGTAAGTTGCAACCAGTATGGATCATTGGTGGTGCAAAGCTGTTCGAAAGCACAATAGACATTATGGACGAAATTTGGCTAAGCAACATTGCAGGTGAGTATGACTGCGATACATTCTTGCCAAAGTGGAAAATAATGCGCCAGTTTACAATTGGCAACACTACATTCATAAAAAATGGCCCTATGATTACCAAATGGGTAAGGAGATGAGATGCAACAATATCACAATCTACTACAGAAGATTTTAGACAATGGTATAGATAGTTCTGACAGGACTGGTGTTGGTACTAGAAGTCTATTTGCCGAACAGTTACGGTTTGATCTTAAACAGGGATTTCCTGCAATAACCACAAAAAAGCTTGCATGGAAGGCAATGGTAGCAGAACTGTTGTGGTTCATAGAAGGCACTGGTGACGAACGCAGACTGGCCGAAATACAGTACGGCACTCGTCGCCCCGAGAAAACCACAATCTGGACTGCAAATGCCAATGCAGACTATTGGAAACCCAACGCACGATACGAAGGTGACCTTGGTCGTGTGTATGGTGTACAGTGGCGAAATTGGCGCAAGGTTGACGGATGGAAAACAGTTGACCAGCTAAAGAATCTAGTCGAAGGGTTAAAAACTGACCCCAATGGCAGACGGCATATTATCACAGCATGGAACCCAGGTGAACTAGATCTTATGGCTTTACCTCCGTGCCATATGATGGCACAGTTCTATATTCGTAATAACACACTAAGCTGCCAAATGTATCAGCGCAGTTGCGATGCATTTCTAGGACTGCCATTTAATATTGCCAGTTATGCACTGCTAACACATTTGATAGCCAAGACTATCAGTGCAGAAGTAGGCGAATTGATTATCACACTCGGTGATGTACATATCTACAACAATCACTTTGATGCAGTTAAAACACAGTTAAGTAGAACTGAATATCCGTTACCAAAACTGCAAATTGCAGACGATGTCAACATATGGACAGCTAAATTAGACGATCTCAGTTTAATAGACTATCAACATCATCCCACTATACAAGCAGATATGGCAGTATAAAAAAACGGCGCATTGCGCCGTTTTTTTTTGATCAATTTTGCTTTGATTTATGCTTTAGCTGTACTAGTTGCTTTTGCAGCAGGCTTTTTAGCTGCGGGTTTAGCAGCAGTTTTAGCTTTAGCATCTGCCTTTGTAACCACTTTAACTTCTTCGGAAACAGCAGCAGCAGACTTTTTACGTAGGCTGGGATCTAGTTTATAAGCCTGTTGACGCTTAGCACTAGCATCAGCTTCTAGTAGTTCTGCCATTCTAATAAGGCTAGCAGCTTCTGCTTTTTGACCTTCGGCAGTGGTACCTTCCATGTTTGTAGCATGTACATTGAATTTACCCATTTCACTGATCACTTGTGCTCTAGTTTCTGGGTCTAGATCATCTAGATCAGCTGGTTGTGTAGACTCTTGCTGCTTCATTGCTTCAAGTACCTGACGCAATGGCCAGTTGAGACCACGACGGGGTGTCATGGTAACAAGATCTACACTGACTTTTTGTAACCTGCCGGCACTATGTAGTTTTTGTAGCATAGTGGTATTACTACCATCTGGAGTCATTCTACGTGCAAGCACATCGGCTAGGTTTTCTGCACTTTGACCATCTACAGATTCGACAATTTTTCTTAGTGCTTCATTATAGTTGTCTGGTAATGCGTCGGTGTCGATCACCAAAGCATGCTCAGGATCTTCAGGCAAACTCATAAATGCAACAACGACATTTTTACCAGTGTTGTTTAAGACGCCGGTGTGTCTTACCATATCTGCCATTTTTATGCCCCCTGGTTGTTTTCTTGGCCTTCAGTTGACGCTTGCGGCGGCATCGCTGCCTGTACAAATCTTGCAATTTTGTTGTACAGTTGACCAACTGGTTCTAGTTCGTTACCGCGAAATGCACCACGATTACTAGCTAGATCAAACACCACAAGAATGTTTTGAAGATCAGTTAGGTTAATGATATTTTCGCCGGTGTTTTGTTCTGGTTGAGGTGTATTTTCTACCGTAACATCACTCATTGAGTTCTCCTTATTATAGATAGTATGATACTGCTACTATAATAAGGAGAAAATCAGTTAGAGTTCAATATTTTTCTTTGGTGGACGAACAGTAATTAGACTGCGGTCCCAGCCAAGGAACGGGATCCAGCTTTCATCTGGGATCTCAATCGGAAGCTTCTGAATGTTACCAAGTAGACTATAGTAGTCTGGCTTAGTAGGCTTAACCTTAGGCTTCATGTTGGTACGATGACCTTTGATTGAGTTACAGGTGTAGCAGCTAGCTACAACGTTATCCCATTTTGTAGTACCACCGCGAGCTCGCGGAATGACATGGTCGATTGTCATGTCCTTGAGAGTGAGCTCGTCGTAGCAATATTGGCATGTGAAGTTGTCACGAACCAACAGATTGTAACGGCTAAAACGTACACTCTGCTTTTTCTTTACAAACTTTTTGCTGACTACAACGCTGGGAACATTAAGCGTAGTGCTGGGACTGTGAACTTTCCAGTTCTGATAATAGTCGACAACTGCTACGCTTTCCATCCAACACTGCTTAATGCTATCCTTCCAGCTAATTGTGCTGAGAGGGAGTGCGCTAAGTGGTGTGTAGTCGGCGTTCAATACAAGTGTGTCGCTCATTTTTAGTTTCCTATACGATGATGCAGCTCAGCTTTCCGCCTTTGCTGCTGCCAGTGTCGAGAAAGATCGCTCGACCTCCCTCGCTATTAGTTACCACAAAAGGTGCAGTTTTGTCACGAGGATCGTGGCCAACTACTACAGTTTTTTTGCTGGGAATAGCATTAACCCAGTTATAAACCCTGTTAGGGTAACCATCTTCTCGCTGAGGTACCGCTTCGTCAACCTCACCGAAAAATGCCATGTTGCTGTGGAACCCGCTGAGACTGTGTCCCTTCATGTCCCACATTGCTGTAGTAGCAGCACCATGGGTAAACAGATAGTTGTTATAGACCCAGTGCTGACGACTGTTGGTGTAGAGCATGCGCCACTTTGCAGCAAATTGCAGTTCGAAATTAGCGTTCTTTTGAACTGCCGCACGGATTTCATCAACAGTTTTAGCCATGCCGTGTGTCACAATGCCTTTGAACGTGGCACCAAAACCTGAATCAACCCAACGAGTCATTTTACGCTCGTGGTTACCCCAGATCATTCGCGCACGACCCTTGCGAACGAGGTCGTAAACACGATCAAACACAGCAAGGTTGTCGTCACCGTAGTCAACAATATCACCCAGGAACAGAATGTTCAGACCCTTTTCGCCTGCTTCTGCAACCAAAGTTTTAAACTCGTTATAGTTACCGTGTACGTCTCCCAGAACCATAACGCCTTTGCTGAACCATGCAGCATGATCATTGGCTGCATCGTTAACATGCTTGACAACTTCAATATCGTCCTTGCCGTAGGATACCACACGGGCAACACCGTCGCCGCGCATAATGTCTTTACGGTTGTTGTTGAACAGCTCTTCGTGCTTTTCGATCAGACCTTTGTGATCTGCTCGCCAACCAGCAGTGGCCAGTTTTTCTTCAACAGGACGGTTAACAACCACATAGATCAGTTCGACTGCAAAATCCTTAGCCATGTTAACAAACACACTGCGATCTCGAAAGCGCAGGTTAGTTGCGTCAACTACCACACGCTGTCCAAATGACAGCTTTTGCCGAACACGCCGATGGACTTCTGCCCAAACCACGTCTTGATTAGTTTGAATTTGAAAGTCGCCGAGCAGTTCTGCACGAATAGCATCACTGCTAACAACTTCGGATTCGTTGAACAGAGCTTTGATAGCAGTGCTTTTGCCAGCACCGCTCGGTCCAACCATGAGTACAAGTGAGTGAAGATTGATCTTTTCCATACTGCTAACATAGCAGTTTAGCGAGCTATGTCAACCAATATTAACCAAAAACAATAAAATAGATTTTTGTGCCTAATGCCATTATGCTGGCAAACGTTGCAGTAAACACGCTACATGCTAACAGTAGACTTTCGTGGAAGTATTCGCAGGATGTTGCAACATACCCGCCAAGATAAAATGCAACTATCAACAGTATGGGAAATACTAGCTTTTTGAGTATTGACTTCCAATGCATGGTATTCCCCAAATATTTTTATTATTTATAGGCCGCATATCTTATAATTAACACGACAGATAATGAAGGAGACTGCTGTTGACTGATTTAACATTATTAAACCCGACATTTGACTCTAACCCGTTTTGGTGTTGGGCTATAGATAGAGACACTGTGCCAGGACCAGAGTCAATTGAATTATTTGACCAAAATGGATATGACTTGACCAAGTTGGAAATTGAATATGCAATGTTCAATGAAGATGCTAAAAGATATAGTAAACACAGGAATCATACACATGTTGCAATCAAGCAAGAGTGGTTCAGCCAACCAGTTAAGTCACAGGGGTCGGTGCTTAACCATGCACTGATTTTTGAAAGAAAAGGTTATACAGGTGCTGCACTTGACCAGCTGAACGAGTGGAGTAAAACACATCCCATACTACAAAAAGTAGCCAGAATACGTCCAAAATGGGGATTTGATTTCAGCATAGATTGGGCTGACAGTAACGGAAATGTGTTCGAGATACTGCACTATGAATTTGACGGATTCGATTACAACGAAGTAGAAGACAAGCGTCGCGACTATGAACAGCGTTTTCTAGCTATAGACTGGGATGATGGTGCTAAACGACTCTTAGCACGTAAAGACGAATGGCACAGTCTTGGGTTCTTCGAACAAAGCGACTACAAATGCAATTTTTTTGGTATCGACAAAGAACGATTCAAAATGGTTCTCTGGGAATAGTCAAAGAGCTTGTTCAAGCTCTTTAAGTGTAGGCATTGGTTTATCCCAGGTTAGATTCCAAAGCATGTTATCTATTGGGTTGTCAAAGTATCTGTAGATACCATGATCGGTTGACCATAAGAAATATCTGTCTTGGCAATTTTGTTCGCACCAACCTTCTAATGGACCAAAATATGCAAAAAACAGATATTCTTTGATTACAAGTGGCTTGTCATGGTATTGCCGCAGTTCTGAATAGGCTTGTTTATAAAGTGTATGCCAGCTGATAAACGCAGGATTAAATGCTTGTCCACCTAGTCCTGCTATGTTTTTACAGTCTTTTGGAGTTGATGTAATAGCAGGTTCTAATTTGATATCTACATCTTTTAGTTTGACAGATTTTAACAGATTTATTAGTAATTTTTTTGCTAAGATGTTTGTCATTTTAAATGCCAAATTTATAACGCAACAGATTAATTACTTGCGCAGCCCAGCGACGATTTGATTCTACTCCTGGATGACCGCCGTCTAATGATCGGTCTATCATATAATGATCTTGATAGTCTGATATTTCGCAATATGCATGTAGGTTTGCTTTAAACGGTTTATTAGCTAACGCGATATATTTTATACCGAGCTGTTTCATCAATAGCTCAGTGTGTTCTACAACAAAAAGACTTCGTCGTTCCAGATCCAATGGTGAGTGAACCTTGTAGAACATACGACTTAATTCAGATTCTGAATGGACATTTACCTCTTCGAGTAAATCATCTAAGATGGCACATCTAGTTGCAAAACTCCACTGTACTATTACAATGTCGTCTGGATCTAATTCTGCATGTCGTAATAGCCAATGAATTTTTAAATTAGACATACCAGGTATGCTGAGATTGATGTGAGTTTTGTTCAATTCGGTTGCTACTAGATTTGCCCAACCAAGTTTACTTGGTGAAATACCAGGGTCATAGCTGTCAGACTCACAATTATAAATTGCACAATCTGGCAAGCCATGCCCATAAGTGTAAGAATCACCAAAAAACCAAAGCTTCATGCTGCTCCTTTATTTGTACTTATCGAGCACTGCCTGCATTTCTGCAAGCATTTTTTCAGCATTGCTTTCAACTTTAACTGCTGTGCTAAGGTTACCATAGTGGTGTTCGAGGCAGTTGAGCAGCAGTGTTTTTAGTGCAGCTTCATCAGCACGTTCTGGCAATTTACTGTTTGCATAGGTCTGTTCGAGAATACGTTCTTTCTGTTCGAAATACGTTTCGACCTGTTCAACAGTCCATTCGCCACGACGGATGTCTTTGAGCTGTTCTCTGTTGCGCTGAAGATCAAGATCGCCTTCGACAAGGATCTGTTCAACTTCATTTAGCAGACGAACGATGTGATATGCATACTTGATATCGTAGCCGTGTTCTTGGATGCTCGCGGCACGTTTTGGGTTTGCAGCGTTGACCTTTTCACGGATCTTGCCCATCTGCGCATATGCATAGCCCTTGAACTTGTGCCATGAACCTTTGTGCAAAAACATCCTGCGATTCTCGCGAACCATTTCGCCCACTTCGGTGCTGTGAATAACACAGTTGCGCGGTGTAAACAGACTGTCAATCATGTTAGGGTTGTTTTCCATGCAAAGCTGAAAGTATTTGACGATGCTGTAGATAACAAAGTCATATTCAACTTCTTTACTGGGATCCTTAACATGGTGTTTCTGCCACTGTTCAAACGGTTCGACCTGTTTACCGAATCCACGGATTTCGCCTGCAAGGTGCGGGAAAACCATTTCCTTGGGAGGCAAGCAGAACCCGTATGTGTCGAGGTCGCTCTCGTCGTTGCTCACACCATAGGCCTGACTGCCCATGATGGTAATGTAAGCGCAATTGTCCAAGAGCCATTTCGGCGGTTGGATTGCGTTCTGTTTGTAAAGACGATTGAGCAACATTTTTGTATCACCTCTTGCAGAGTATGATACAACTTAACAGATCTAAATCAATTGTCAACAGGATTTTTGAACGCAAGCGCAAATTTGTCTTGAATTTCTTTGATCTGACTGTCTATGTTATGCCAACCAGATTCTAATTCTGGTTTATGTGCCTTCATGGCAGCAACAATCTGATCCATTAACCCAGGAAACAGACGACCAAAACGTTCTGCATTACTAACAATTGATGAGCGGTTTTGCTGAATGCTGTTTACTATCTGATTAGTCGGTGCATGCAACTGCCACTTGCCGTCTGGCTCAAATTGATTTGCCTTGTCAACAACCATAACTAGTGGTCCGTTTGGCGAGTATCGCTGATACCAACTCAGACCGCTCGAACTGCCAGTACAGAATGTGCTTTGGTGCCCAGTTAGGTTAAATGCACGGCATGCTCCATAGTTTAATGGTATTGACACTTTATATTTGTCGTTGTCGATCAGTACTACTTCGCGAACAGTTTCTTTGACTTTGTCTAGTTCACGCTTCTTTTTATGAGCAGCAGTCTGTTGTTGGTATTGCTGTAGGATAGTCTGTAGTTTGTGAATGTTTTTGATCTTGTTCAGATCTCTATATTGATTGTCGAGATGTCCTGCTTGCACAAGATATTGCCAGTCTGACAGAAATGGTATACCTTCGCCGCTAATATCCTCCCAGTCTGCTTTGCCTGTAACATATTGATCAGTTAACCAGTCTGCAAACTTTGGATCACGACCGTATTGCTCTCCCAGACTACGAACTAGATCTTGATCTAACATTGCTGCCCATCTAGCTGCAACAGCTTCTGGTGTAGGATTTGGACCTAGTGCAACCACAGTTTCTCTTGGTATAGTATGATCATGGCGCCATGCAATAGCCAACTGCTTTGACAGTTTAGCATCACGTAGCAATTTGTCTCTAAATGCAGATTCTGCTAGTATTGACAGTAGTTTCATTATTTTCTCACCAATTCCTGTCTAAAGAATGCCAAGATTGAGCCAATCTTTTGAGTATCGCCATTTTTAATATCTTGTAGTAACTGTGTAACAGCCGCATGATCTTGAACGGGTCTGTAAGAAAACTGACTAGTACCCATAGTATAACCGTACCTATTACCAGCATATCTGTCGCCGTCTGTAAGACCGCCTGCAACTTCTGGGTAATGGTGAAGTGCAGCAGCATGCACAGCGTTTACCATTTTGCTCATGATGAAACTACTGTTGTAATCTTGTGTCATTTCAATCTTTTCTAGGTATTCTTCAAGCTTTTTCAACATCTGAACTTTGTCGCTCAGTTTGTTGTAGTTACTGTGTTTTATCAGTGTGTTGATAAAACCTTTGATATCTGCTATTGCACGTTCTATGTTTTTGGCAATCAGAGGTTTTAGCTTGTTTATCATAAACATTCCTAACAGTTCTGGATCTGTTGGTGTAGCTTTGTCAGACTTGCGACGCTCTCTTTTGCTTTTTAATGCGGTAACTGCATTGTGTGCATTGGTTGCATAACTGTAGTTGACAATTTTACCAATATGCTGTTTTAACCAAGCTGTTAGTTCATTGAAATTGTTACTTCTAAACTGTTCTAGTTTGTCAGTCCATACATATGCTTTTCCTGCACCCAATGCAATAACACCAAGGTCTTGTGTACCTCTTACAAATATATAATAGGTATGACTACGATCTCGCATAGCGTCTCGCATGCCTTTAACATTTAATTTGTCTACTGTGATTAATTTTTGATCGTGCAGCAGTTTACCACTCTTGTGCATGCCTTTGATAATTGGTTCTGCACCAGGCAAGTCTTTGAACCGATCTAACACTTCGCTAGACTCTAATAGCTGCTGTTCGGCTACAGGTTCTGATCGGTAACTGTTTGGAAATTGTTTTGCAAAACTCTTGATCACCTTTGGCATATCATAACCAACATCGTCGCCGGTTAATAGCATTGACGCAGCTTTGATTTCATCTGCATGTGCCTGCATTGCTGCTAAGATCTGCTTCATTAGTCCCGGATAACGTTGTGCAAACTGTCTATCCGCACTAGCACCCGATATCTGTTGAGTACTGTTGGCAAACTGACTGGTAGCAGCATGTATCTGCCATTTGCCATCTGCTTTATTCATGTTCTTTTTGTCGATCACTGTAACAATAGGACCGCGATCGCTGTAGTTAGCAAAGTAGCTTCTACCGTCACTTGCACCTGTACAGAATCTACTGTTGTGACCAGTGTAGTTAAAACGATAGCAGGCTGCATAGTTTAGCGGAATAGCGATTTTGAATCGGTTGTCATCTATCAACACGATTTCTTTGACATCTCGTTTCAGCTTTTCCATCTCACGCTCTTTGCGTATCTGGTCAAGCTGTCGAACATATTCTGGTGTGTGAGCTATTACCTTTGCTAGTATGTCTTCTGACCTAAAACGATTGAGATCTGTGTGTTCCGGTTTTAGCAGATTTCTCACGCTGAGCAAATGCCAACTTTCTAAACTGCCTAAATGTGAAAAAATTGTATCGCTGTGATGTACACCTGTGATGTAGAGTTTGGTTAACCAATCTTTGTATTTTTGATCGGTCATCATTTCTGGTTCGCCTAGTGCGTTTATCTTTTGATCTAGCATAGCAGACCACAGTTTGGCTATGTCTTCGTCTGTGAGCTTGGGCCCAGCTTTGGCTACGAGAGCCAGGTCTAGTGTTGAGTCATGACGCCATGCAATGCCCAACTGTTTTAGTTTCTGTTTGTCTGACAGTAGTCTGTCTAAAAATTGTGATTCTAACAGGGCTGTCATTCTATTATCCTGTATATATGAGATTGCGTTTAAAAAATGCTAGTATTGTGCCTAGCTTGGTCATGTCGCCTGCTGCAATGTCATTGAACAACTGTTCAACCGCAGATTTGTTAGTGCTGACTGTGTATTTTCTAGTAGATCTATTCCAGTCTCTACTCAATCTACCTGCTTTGTCTGGATAGTAATGGTAAGCTGCCATAGAAATAGCAGCACTAATAGCATGCGATATTAATTCTACTGTTTGCTTAGTTGGATCAAACTCTAGATCAGTTAATGCTTCGTCTAGTTCAGCTAGTCTTTTTATTTTTGGTTCTATTAGGTTATATGCACCGTTTTTGATCTGCAGATTTACATAGCCTTTTATGTCAGCTTTTGCAGCTTCCATAGATCTAATCCACAATGGTTTGAATTTAGTTACTAGTGATTTTGCAAAATCATCCGGCGACTTAAATGTAGCAACGCTGATGCCACTAGGTGCAGCTTTTGCACGTTTTCTGCGAACGCTAGTGACGTATGTACTTGGCTGTTTTATAACATAGACATCTAGACCAGTAAGACCAATTTCGGTTTGCAGCTTGGCTTTGAGACGGTCGGTGTAATTGTAATACCCGCCCATCAATCCGCTAGATTTTAATTTGCCTTTGGCATCTAGTTTTATAAATTTGTCGTCGCTTTTTGTAACATGTACTGCGATTGCTACCGGACCTTTAACTAGAAGCACCATATTGGTTGTGTTGCTGTCGCTTAATTTCTGAAATAGAGCGATTAGCTGTTTTGCATTGAGATCTTTTGATTTAACAGCTTCTGCATTGTGGCTAAGCTTGCCGGCTTTGTGCAGTGCAAGTATCAAATCTTCTGCAGATGTATCGCGGAACTGATTGAGCATTGCGCTGTCTTCTAGCACAAGCGATTCGAATAGTGAGACTAGAGTCGTGAGAACTTTTTGTTGCATGCTGTATTTATTGCATGCAGAACGCGAGTTAACCCCAAGTCAACATTAGCAGTGTGTTATGGTCAGGATTTTTAACAACCACTCTATAGACAACGTGATTGACACCGTTGCGAGGTTCGGTATGTTGTTCGCTGGGAATAACTTCTGGGATACTAACGCTGATCCAATCGTAAAATTCGTCGCGACGATAGTCTGGTACTCGCACCCAGTGCGTCCATTCACAATCGTTAGATTGAAAACTTGTGATCAGTGGTCGTTCCATGCTAACTTGAATAATAGCTGATCTTGCTTTGTATTAAAAGTAATTACTACACCCTGTAGACGCCAGCTTATACCAGATTTATCTAGCCAATCGACGAGCCGTGCTCTGTTGTCTAACCAGTAGTTTACATCGGCAATAATCACATGTGGGCCAAAATGCTTTTCTAGCTCGCCGTCGCTGAACTCCCAGGGTGATTTGGTTTCACGCATTGGTTAACACAAATGATGTATAATCTTCTACGTTGTCAAATTTGATATAACGCTGTTTGTCTTGTTGAAAAACTTTGCCGCCCTGTTCAAACAACCATGTTTCGAACTGTTGTGCAGTTTCACTCCGCCTTGAGATGTTTTTGTAACTGGTTGTGTACAATAAAGACCGATGCGGCCTGTGCCACACACACCAAGAACGATATGCTCGGTCTAACTGTTCTGGTGTTGCTATGTGCGCCATTTCAAATACTCAATATCAACCTAATATAGTCTTCTTGACTTTCAAAGTCAAGCACATGTACACCAGTGTGTGTTTTGTCGCTGTCTTTTAGAAAGTAGTTTGTACACTTGTAGTCATCGCACAGCCATTCATTCATATTATGATAGAAGTTAGCGTCTAACCAAGGACTACGCCCTTCTATTTCGTGACGCATCCGTCTGTAGTGTTCAAATGCTCGATTCCAAAGTTCGTTTGATTTTACAGTGTACATGCTAGTGGTCCCAGGTCAGCATAAACCGCATGTAGTCTTTGTTTGACTTGAACCCGATGTACACTACATCCTGGTCGCTTTGGCCATTGGGAAGATACTGATCATCATGACAGAGAATGTCTCGATTCCAAGCTATCCTGAACTTGTCTTGACAGAACTGTTTGCAAAACAATTCAATATCATATGTATACGGAGTTGGTCCAAACATGTCATCAGTCCAATTGAAATTAGTGATAACTGCAATGCAGGGGTATCCGTGAAACTTTTTTGCAAGTTCGTTTGCACGAGGGTTGTAATCTGGGTCAGTGCTTCTAAAGTACTGCTTCCAACTGCCATGCGCTTGCAGTACGCGATCCCATTCGCGTTCTAGCAGTCGATATTTGATCTGTTTGTGTAGCCATTTCAAAACCATTTTAGCATAAACTCAAACCTTTCTGCGTCGCTGAAAAATCTAAGGTGACATGAATCACCATAAGCGCCTCTGACCAAAAAGTAAGGAACAGAATTAGCTTGACAGAATTCGTATATTTCTCGATTTTTTGCCCAATCAGACTTTGTTTCGGTTTCATATCGAATACCGTAATGCGCATAGTATGTTTCATCATCTTCCCAAAAGATGTCTGAAATCTCATCCTGGATTGAACAGTCATTGATATTGTAAAATGTCAGTTTCATTGAAAATACATCGTAAATGTCATTGCAGCTTCGTTGTTAGTAAACACAAACACAACGTCTCTGTATCCACCTTCTCTGAATCCAACGTCCCAGTGTTTTTCAAAAACATAGCCATGTGCTTTCATCTGCTTCTTTAGTGCGTCGCTGGGAATTAGACAGCCGCGTTTTCGGTTGTAGACCAACAGATCCTTCACCAACTGAAAAGGCAATGCAATTTCTACTGTCATGCCTTTGCCATATAGTCTTGTAATGTACCCCAGGTTAGCTTGAACAGTGTTAGTGAATCCTCTTCATGAATTGGAATACTAAAACCGTTACGTCCGCCGCCACTCCATTCATGTGTATAGTTGATCCTATTGCGATACAACCAATCCCACATGTCTTTGTAGTTGTCTTGACCTTCTACAAAGAAACAGAACTTGTATTCGTTGATGTAAAAATCTCTATAGACCTGCATTGCCCCACCTCAACTTAAACAGTGTTGCTTTGTCCTCACTATCAAATTCCCCCACTGTAACGCATTGCCCGCCGGGCCATAGAGTTGTGTGATAGATTTCCCAGCAGTGTCCTTTAATACCACCGTCTTGTCTATCCTTGGGAACAACACCGCCCCATTGTGTCCAGCACCATTCGGCAATCTTGTCAAGATTGTTGTCGCTAAAACCAGTAAATGGTATTCTGATTTTATAGACCGCTGGCATGTATCAACCTAAAATGCACAGCATCTTGTTCATAGGCAAACCAAAAACGATTCATGAGATTCACCCACGATCCATGGCGCAGATTCTGCTCGCACCAACGTTTGGCATGGAGATACCCATAGTCTGGACGGAGTGTAACAACAGCATAACCAGCATCAGTCAGTGACTGAGATTTTTGCTTTTTGCGACGATTGTAAATTCTCACAAAATGCTGATAATGATATTTTTCCATAGTCGGTGTCTCTATATCAAATAGAATTCCACGTAAGTGACGTTTTATTTTTTTGACAGCACGTAGAGCGTCTTTAGTAATAACAGTAGTTGTGACATGATTGTACAGTTTTACATGTGCAGTCATGTCAGCCCCACCCTAATAGAAAAACAACATACACTTCGCGTGTGCTGAAAGTCAAGAAGAAGTTTTTGTAGTCTCGATACTCAAAATTCCAGTCAGACCTGAACTCAAATCCCTGTGCAGTCATCCAATCTATCACTTCCGGTTTTGGCATCACACAGCGATAATGGCTTTGATATTCTAGCCATCTGTCACAATTTACACCAAGTACAGCTATCTCTATCACTGCCAGACTAACATAAACTCTGTATACTTTTGTTGATTAACGACTTCGAACTTAAATGTACCTCGACCAGGGTCACCCGTCCAACGAAAGCCCCAGCGATTGTTACACCAATCTTTAAAGCCGAAGTCGCTAATTTCTTCCTTGTGCAGTCTCCAATGCTCAAATGCATTTTTCATTGCGACTACAATTGGGAGATCGATTGACTGCGGCGACACAGTCAATCTACAATCGCTCCAAATCGACGCATGTTGTCTACAAACGTTTGAACACGCTCATATTCGATATAGTCGGGTGCTCGCAAGGTCTTGGGACCGTGTGCCTCAACATCATCGGTAAAGTCTTTGCTTTCTTTGAGACCCCACCCTGTCAGAGTGCGAATTTCCTTGATAGCATTGATCTTGTTAGGCCCAATAGTACGAACCAAGATTTCGCTGCGACCAGCATCAGAAATCATGCCAAAGAAAATATCACCAGCAATATCTTCGCCGAGATTCTTACGAATGTTGTCCCAGAATTCAAGACCACGACTTTCGCCGTATTCTTCGCATACTGCTTTGATAAATGTACGAGCAGCGCGAACAACTTTAATATTAGGCTCGTATTGAAAGTCCGTCATGGTTGTCATTCCTGTTCCAAGTTATTTTGAACATAATATAATCTTGTTCGCTTGTAAACCAAAATTTTTCAAAAACTCTGCACCAGTTATCCTGACCCAGTACCTCGGTGCACCACGTTTCTATTTCATTGAGATTGTTATGTTTATTTTTTGAATCTATGACATAACTCCAAAATCGTTCATCAAGATAAAAACGTATGTCTGCTGCACCGTGATGTTGTTTCCACAATGCTACAGCTTCGCCCACTGTGTTGACTTTTGTGTTGGCAAAATACATAGCGTTCTCCAATTGTACTGTGTCAACACTGTGTTGTTTGTAACCTTGCTGACAGGTTTCGTAATAGAGCGTGTCGGGTGCCTCTAATGGATGCCGATCTTTCATAGTATAAAACCATGCGTCTAGAATAGTAGTGTCTGCTATAACTAAGCCTTGTTTTCTTTCGTAATAATGCGGATAACCTTCTATCCAATCAAGTTGTTCGAGGTCATTGTCGCTTATAACCCAGAGAACACCTTCGACAACAGCGCCTTCGCATGCTGTTGCATCTGCATGGTATCTAAAACAGAACTTGTGCTGCATTAATTTGGCTTTGCCTATTGCTCGAGAGTCGGGACAACGAAGACGCATGCCCTCGTTGTTTGTATTCATCCCATAGGCAAAGTAATAGTGGTGTGGCACTGGATCAAAACAGATCTATCTGTTCCCAGGGCAAGTTGTTTTTGCCGAAGTGTCCGTAGTTAGTTGTTTGACTATAGATAGGACGGAACAGGTCAAATCTGTTGATAATACCAACAGGCGTGAGGTCTACGTTATTACTGATCCAACGAGTAAGGCCGCGGCTGTCGCCATTGCTTTCTACATAGAAGCTCATTGGCTCTTTAACACCAATTGCATAGCTAACCTGTACAGTTGCCCAGTCGGCACGACCGCTTGCAACAATGTTCTTGGCAAGATAGCGCATCATGTATGCAGCACTGCGATCAACTTTGGTCGGATCTTTACCACTAAACGCACCGCCGCCGTGTGGACTATAGCCACCATATGTGTCAACAATGATCTTGCGACCAGTCAGTCCAGTATCACCATCTGGACCGCCAATTACAAAACGTCCAGTTGGATTGATATAAAACTCTGTGCTATTGTCTACTAGGTTCTTGGGTAACACACCGCGTATAATGTCTTCTACGACTTCTCGCACTTTTGTAATGTCAACTGACTCTCGGTGTTGTGTGCTGCAAACTACTTTTGCGATACGTACAGGCTTGTTGTTATCGTCGTATTCAAATGTAACCTGACTTTTTGCATCTGGGCCTAGCCAGCTTTCTTCGCCGCCTAGTTTGCGCAGTCTAGTGAGTTCTTCTACAATTCTATGACTGTAGTAGATTGCGCTTGGCATGTAGTTGTCTGTTTCGCGGCAAGCATAACCGAACATCAGTCCTTGGTCACCTGCACCAAACGTGTCAGTACCAAGTGCAATATCTGCGCTTTGACCGTGCATGAGATTGGTAATTTCAACAGTGCGCCAATCGAATCCGGGCTGTTCATAACCTATATTGCGTATCACACTGCGAACAGTGTCATCTACAGCACTTGATCCTAGCACGCCTTTGTACTCACCTGCAATTACCACACGGTTGGTAGTAACCAGTGTTTCGCATGCACAGCGCATTGCTGAGTCTTGATGACTCATTACCATATCCAGAACTGCATCGCTAATTGCGTCTG